>PPYF01307484.1_pt1 | contig 11015 bp, 8 predicted proteins | sample 1559871 | NCBI WGS metagenome assembly PPYF01 (sample SAMN08240021, study PRJNA423297) | Human gut metagenome, whole genome shotgun sequencing project.
TGAAGATTAGACATAAACAAATCCTCCGCATGGTCTAAGCCATACGGAGGATTAACTGTTTTACGGACACCCGTCTATGGGAACAGCGCTCTTTTTATGTTACGCTTCCGTCTGTGCAGGTTCCTCCGGCGTCTCCGGCGCCGGTTCCTCCGCCGGAGGCTCCGGCGCGGACACAGGCTCCTCTGCCGCAGGTACGTCCGCGGCGGGGATCACCGGCAGTGCAGACTCCGCCGTCTCCTGGCGGGCCGTCTCCTGACGGGCCCTCTCCCGGGCGGCGGCCTCGGCAGCCGCGGCCTCCGCCGCCAGCCGCTGGTTCTCCGCACGGTTGGCGGCCTTCTCCTCCCTCCGGGCATCAGCAGCGGCGAAGAACGCCCGCACCAGCGCCAGCAGCGTGAAGAACGCCGCGATGCCGACGCCTACCCAACCGGCGGGCCGGATCTGGTAGAAGTCCCGGATGGTGAAATACTCGTCGTACATGCCCAGATAGTACAGCGCAATGCCGCCCACCGCGCACACGATGCCCAGCAGCAGCTTCAGCACCGCCTTGAACCGGTGCTTCCGCCGCCCGGCGAAGTACGCGATGACCAGCACCGCCGCCGCCAGAAACAGGCCCGGCGACTGGCAGCACAGGATATAGCCCAGCGTCTTGTCCAGCATCGTCTATACCCTCCCGCTTACAGGCAGCACTTGCCGCGCCGGATGTATTGGCCGTCCGGGCCCGCCAGCACACGGCCCTCGTTGACGGCCAGCCTGCCCCGCAGCCACACCTGCCGGATAGAGCCCTTGGTCACCACGCCGTCGTAGGGATTGTAGTCCGCCGCGCCCGCCATGTCCTCGGCGCGGATGACATGATCCGCCGCCGGGTCGTACACCACGATATCTGCGTCCGCGCCCTCGGCGATGATGCCCTTGCGGGGGAACATGCCGTACAGCTTGGCGGGGTTTTCCGCCAGCACGCGGCACATGGCCGCCAGACTGATCTTGCGGGTGGTCACGCCGAAGGTATAGAGCAGCTCGCCCCGCGTCTCCACACCGGGCAGGCCGCCGGGAATGGCGGTGAAATCGTCCCTGCCCGCCAGCTTCTGGGCGGTGGTGAAGCTGCAGTGGTCAGTGGACACCGTCTGCACCTCGCCCCGGCGGATGCCCTGCCACAGCGCCTTGCGATCCGCCGCCTTGCGGATGGGGGGTGCGCAGACGTACTTGGCCGCCTGCAGCCAGTCCTCGTTGTCGTACACGCTGTCGTCCAGAATGAGGTACTGGGGACATGTCTCCACATACACCTTCTGGCCCCGCCGCCGCGCCGCTTCAATCTCCCGCAGCGCCTCCGCGTTGGTGGTATGGACGATCACCACCGGGATATCCACGGCCTCGGCGATGTGCAGCAGACGGCCCACGGCCTCCGCCTCCAGAAAGTCCGGCCGCGTCCGGGGATGGCAGCCCACGCTGCCCTGCATGCCGGCGGCCTTCTTCTCCTCGATGAGGGCGTCGATGACCCCGGCGTTCTCGCAGTGTACGCCGCAGATGCCGCCCTTCTCCTTCAGCTTCTTCAGCGCCTTGTACATCAGCTTGTCGCCGATCATCATGGCCGGGTACGTCATGTACATTTTGAACGAGGAGATGCCCTCGGCGTACATGTCGTCGATCTCGCTTTCGATGGTGTCGTTCCAGTCGTCGATGGTCATATGGAAGCCGTAGTCGCAGGCGCACTTGCCGTCCGCCTTCTGGTGCCATAGCCGCAGGCCGTCGTGGAGCGTCTCGCCCTTGTTGGGGCAGGCGAAGTCCACCACCGTGGTAGTACCGCCCCGCAGCGCCGCCCGGGATCCGGAGGCGAAATCGTCCGCCGTGGTGGTGTTGCACACGTCCAGATCAAAATGGGTGTGGGCGTCGATGAAGCCGGGCATCAGCAGCATGCCGGCGGCGTCCACCACCTCCGCGTCATCCACATGGATATCACGGGCCACCCGCTGGACCCTCTCGCCGTTCACCAGCACGTCCGCCCGCCGCGTGCCCCTGCCGGACACCACGGTGCCGTTCTTGAATAAAACTCTCATCCCAGGGCCTCCTGTATCTTTTGTCTGCGGCTATTATAGCACCTTCTTGCCCCGGTGGCAACTATCTCCACAGGCGGATATAGCCCCCGTCGTGGAGCTGCTTCACCAGCAGCAGCAATACGGGAGCCAGCACCATTCCCGCCACGCCCATGGCACAGAAGCCCACATACATGGCCGCCAGCGATGCCAGCGGCGGCAGGCCCGCCTGCGCCGCCACCAGCTTCGGCTCCAGCACGCTGCGCACCACGGAGATCACCGCGAACAGCGCCAGCAGCGCGATGCCCTTGGGCACGTTCCCCAACAGGCATACCGCCGCCGCCCACGGCACCAGCACCGTCCCCGTCCCGAACACCGGCAGCGCGTCGATCAGCGCGATCAGCGCCGCCAGCAGCAGAGCGTACTCCTGCCGTATCAGCAGCAGCCCCGCCAGCAACTGGCAGAACGTCACTGCCAGCAGGATGCACTCCGCCTTCAGCCATTTGCCCAGCGTGGCAAACACATTGGCCTTCACGCCCTGAGCGCGGGCCAGCCCCGGACCCAGCTGCCGCCGGAAAAAGCCCATCACCGCCGGGTAGGCGCTGAGGGTGAAGAACACCGCCAGCACCGTGGTGCCACAGGCCAGCAGGATCTGGGGCAGCGCGCCCATGGCGCGCCCCGCCTCCTGCAGCACGGCGGAGGATACCTGTCCCGCCAGCCGCGCCGTCTCCTCCGGCAGGGAGGACAGCAGCCCCCGGGCCGCCCGGCCCACCCCCTCCGGACAGGCGGCGCAGAAGCTCTCCAGCCGCCGCTCCAGCGATGTCAGCGTGTCCGGCAGCGCCGCCAGCAGCTCCGGCAGGGACGACACCAGCGCCACCGCCTGCTCCACCACCTGCACCGCCAGCACGATCAGTACCGCCAGTACGCCGCCCACCAGCACCAGCGTCAGCACCGCCGCCGTAAAGCTCCGGCGCAGGTGCAGACGGCGGCGGGCTGTCTCGATCAGCGGCTCCAGCAGCGCTGCCGCGCCCAGCGCCAGCAGGAACGGCAGCAGCCATACCAGCGCGTACCGCAGCGCCAGCCAGCCCACACCGGTTGCCGCCGCCCACCAGAGCAGCCGGAAAAGCAGTTCTTTCCGCCGTTCCATGCCGATCTCCTCCTTTTCACAGATTTTTTACAAAATTTTTCTTGTCTTTTTCGCTTTACCGTGATAATATAACTCATATTTGACAAATGTACACATCGCGCGGACAATCCGGGAGGAAACTATGGAGAAAAAAAAGTACTATCTTGTCTCGGCAGAGGCGCTGCCCGAGGTCTTTATCAAGGTGGCGGAGGCTAAGCGCATGCTGCAGGTGGGCGAGGCCGACACCGTGGGCGAGGCCGCCCGGCTGGTAGGTATCAGCCGCAGCGCCTTTTATAAGTACAAGGACGCCGTCCAGCCATTCCAGAACATGCGGGCGGGACATATCATCACGTTTTACGCGCTGCTTAAGGATATTCCCGGTGTGCTGTCCAATTACCTGTCTGTTTTTGCCGGTTCCGGCGCGAATATTCTCACCATCAACCAGACCATCCCCACCAACGGCTGCGCCGGTGTGACCATCTCCGCCGAGACCAGCGAGATGGTGGACGGGCTGGAGGAGCTGATGTCCCGCGCCGCCGCCGCGCAGGGTGTGCTGAAATTTGAGATCCTGGCCGGCTGAGCGCCGATACACGCAAAAAAAAGAACCGCCTTAGGCTCCCTGCTGATAAGACAGTAAAATTCAAATTTCTTGGAACAGGCATGATCTCGGTCATGCCTGTTCCGCTTTTAGCAGCTCATCCACGGGAATGTAGCCCACAAGGTCGTACTCGATATGTACCTTCTGCCTGCGCTTGCCGCTGGACTTGTCCGGTGCATCCACATAGACCGCCTTGACAAGCTCTCTGAGGGCATAGGGGGTCAGCTCCGTGAGGGTGCTGTTCCTCTTTACCCGCTGAACAAACTGCTCTATATTCTCTGCCTGTTGTTCCTGTTCATGGATTTGCTGTTGCAGACCTTTGACCTCAGCTTTGAGGTCTTTCTGTTCCTCGGTATAGTTCTTGCTCATCATCGCAAAGCGTTCATCATCCAGCCGACCGGCAACATTGTCCTCGTAAATGCGGATGAAAAGACGGTCAAGCTCGCCGATCCGCTTCTCAGCCTGTGCCAGTCGCTTTTGATACAGCCGCAGCGATTCCTCGCTCTGTATACGGAGCTTTTGCTCCATTTCAGAACGGAAATACGCCTCATAGCGAGTGACTACCGATACGACCTCCTGAATGTGCTTCCAGACGATCTGTTCCAGCACAACGGCACGGATATAATGTCCGCTGCACTTGTCCTTGTTGGCACGATGGGTGGAGCAGATGAAGAAGTCCTGCCGCTTTTCAAAATAGCTGGTGGTGGAGTAGTAGAGCTTCTGCTTGCAGTCGTTGCAGAACACCAAGCCGGAGAACATATTGCTCTTTCCCGTTGTTGTTCTGCGGTGCCGCTGCTGCCTGATCTCCTGCACCTTATCAAAGACTTCCAGAGAGATGATCGCCGGGTGGGTGTTATAGAAAATCTTGCGATTCTCCATTGGATTTTCCCGCTGCTTCTTATCCCAGATGGAGTTGGTGTAGGTCTTGAAATTGACCGTGCAGCCTGTGTACTCCATGTATTCGAGAATATAAGCAACGGTGCTTTCGTGCCAGCGATACTCGTTCTCCGGGATCTGATGCGGTGTTTTTCTGCCCTCCCGCTGTTTGTAGGCGGTGGGATTCAGCACCTTTTCCTTTTCCAGCAAGGCGGCGATCTGGCTCGGCCCTTTTCCCTCCATGCAGAGTGCAAAGATCCGCTTGACGACCTGTGCCGCTTCCTCGTCAATCACCCACTTCTTAGGATCGTCAGAGTCACGCTTGTAGCCGTAGGGAACGTTGGTGGTCAAGCGTTCTCCGCGCTCACCCTTTGCCTTGTTGACGGCACGGATTTTGCGGCTGGTATCCTTGGAATACCACTCATTGAACCAGTTCTTGATACCTGCCATGTCGCTGTCGGTGCTGTTGGGGTCAATGGTGTCGAAGTGGTCGTTGATGGCAATATACCGCACGCCGTACTGAGGAAACGTGTAGTTGATATAAAGCCCTGTCAGCGAGGAATTACGACCGAGTCTTGAAAGATCTTTCGTACAGCAGACTGCCACTCTGCCCGCTTCGATTTCCGCAAGCATAGCTTGAAAGCCGGGGCGGTCATAATTAGTGCCACTGTACCCGTCATCCACGAAAAAGGTCGGATTCGGGAAACGGTGCTCCTTTGCGTATTGGAGCAGGATCATTTTCTGAGACGAGATTTGTCAAGGTGGTTTTCTGCGAAAGCACATCAGAAAACGCAATGGGGCTGCCGCACTTTGCTCGTGCGGCAGCCCTGCTGTGATTCAGCGCAGATATGCAAATGTATTGCCCAGATGGGTATCGAAGCCGAGCGCTTGATACATTCCCTCATCGCAAGGAGCGCAGGTGACGGTCAGGCTGGCAAGGGCGTTTTCTTTGCTCCATTCTTGCGCTGCCTGTGCCAGCAGCCAGGCAGCGCCTTTTTTGCGGAACGCAGGCTCAATGTAAAAGTCATCGAATATCCCGACATCTGTGCAGGCGAAGGTGGAAAAGCACCGGGATATACTGCACATCCCCACTGCCCGATAGCCCCGCTTTGCCACAAAGAACGTGATTTTCCCATCCCGGATGGCCTGCGCCAGCTGTTCCTGCTTTTCCTCCGTTGACGGCGCTTCTCCGATCTCTTTGAGAAAGCCGTTTTCCAGTTTTTTCAGCTGCCAGTCATCCGGGTCGGCGAGAAGCTCTACGGTGATGGGCGCATCCTCCTCCGGGGGCAGGAGCATCAGCGGTTCGCCCCATTCGTCCGCACCGTTTTCGATAAAGCCCACCGATTCCCAGAAATGGCGCCGCCAGTCATTGCCGCCATAGTTCAGCTCCGCATAACGCGCGCCGTGCTCTTTTGCCCAGTCCAGAAGCGTTCTGGCACACGCTTTTCCCGTGCCACTGCCCCGGAACTCCGGGTAGACGCAGAACTCCATGATAAAGCACTTGCCGTCCTCCGTGTTGAAGATCACCGGCATAGCAAAGCCGATGTCCTGTCCACCCCGATGGAAGAACAGGAAGAAGCAGTGATCCTGCGGCCTGCCGTAGATTTTCATCATTTGGTCGTGATATTCCGAACCGAGGAAGTATTCCAGTTCTTCCTTGTCGGAATCCGTGAAAATATCCCGCTTGTGATAGGCGTGCAGCTGCTCCCAGAAGGCAGCAACATCGTTTTCCGTGACGGCTTCACGGATGGTGATTTGGTTTTCCATTTTGTTTCCTCCAAAATTTTATTCGGAGGGCTAGGAAGCGTGAACCCTCCACACACGATTCATCTTCATAAAAACCACACCTTTCTTAATCAAATTTGTATTCAAATGCCGATTACGCCACGGATACCTCAGAAATTACCTTTGGCATTGAAATGCTTTCATCCTTTGCTCGTCCTCTTTTTCACCTTATTTCAGAGCATATTTTCACTTGCTTTCTTCTTGATAGTAGAAGAACTCGCTCAGATTTTCTTCTTTGAAAACCCGTAGCATATCACGCATATCCAAAGACAACTTGAGATTAGGCAGATTGGCAATATCTTCCCACCAAACCCGACCTTCGGAGCTGGAATGTAATTCGCCATCAAAACAAGTTGTCTTATAAAGCAGCACAACAAACCTGCACTGATTTTCACACCAGTCTTTGATACCGCAGAGCTGGGGAGAACGGATATGCAGTCCAGTTTCCTCCTGCACCTCACGAATCACGGCATCCGTAAAGGATTCTCCCGGCTCTATATGACCTCCGGGGAAGGTGATGCCCGGCCAGTCCCGCTTTTTCCGGTCGATCACGACAACTCGGCTGCCATCACAGATCATGCACATATTTGTAAATTCAACCGTTTCGGTTCTTGCCATTATGTTAAGACTTCTTCATCAAAAAAGTAAAACGGATTTACAATGCTCTCCGCCCCGAACACTTTTATCGCCATTCGATACATGGCTCTTGCGTGGATACGGTCATGCCAGATAAAACGGCGCAGGACTTTACGCAGTGACCAATCCTCGCCATAGCTGCCTTTTCTGACGGTATTTTGCAGAAAATCAGGGTTAGATTCAAGCGATTCAAATCCCCGCTTGCGGCATTCGTATATGTTGCCGTCATGATCGGCATCCACAGCAATCTCCGCAAAATAATATGTATTCACATTCTTTGTATGCTCGTACATTTCATTTGCCGTGCGGGGAACTTGTCCGTAAAAGGTCTTGCGTTCGGGAACAGCCGTTGCATTCTTATCGGGAACAGAATCATACAAGGCAAGAAAATCCTGCGCTGATTTCAGCGCAAGTGCCTTTAACTTTATATATTCTTCTGCTGTCAGCGGTGCTTTTTCACTTTCAAAAAGCACATCAGAGTCCGCGTCGCAGATCGCAAGCTCGGAAACCTTTTCTTCGATGATGACGATATCCATGCTTGTTACTGCTTTTTTGCCGCACCATTTGAGATAAGAGCATATTTCTGCTTGCATTTTCCGGACAGCGGCTTCCAATGTTTCTCCGCGGGTGTATGCACCTACAAAATCCACCGCATAAAGCAAGGTGTCTCTGCCGTTATGCTCCCATACACAGTTGATCGTCATATGGTATCTCTCCAATCGTCTGCTTCATGATAATAATTGAGCCTGATCTAAAGGCTGATATTCCGTGACCTCTTCGAGATGCGCCTTTGAATCGCCATTCAAAACGAGGTTGGCATACGCAAGCGGGTCATTGCAGATGAGGTCACCAAACGTGCCCACTCGTTCGTGTGTACACACAGTATAACACAGCAATCATTCTATTTTCAATAGGCGCGACTTTCAATAGGCGCGACGGAAGTTATCGCCATTTAGCAATATTATTTTGTGCTAAAATCTGATTTTTCGATTCTAACAGTGTCAATCATACTCTGCATCGAAATACCTATCTATCGACTTTGTTGTCCAATCCTGCTTAGCAGATGCCGATTTTGTAGTTTTCTCAAATTACTGTCTTATCGGCACACGGCATAAGGCGGTTCTTTTTTTGCGTAGGCGGTTCAGTTATACAGGTAGCCGTACTTGTCGCGGATGGTGACGATGAGCGTCTCCAGCTCGGCAGGCAGCTCGTTCTTCCCGCCCAGATCGTAGTCCTTGGGCTCGCCGAAGGTGCGGACGCGCACCTTATCGCCGCCCAGGAACAGTACGCCGGCGTTGTGAGAGTCCGCCATATCCTCCGCCGTCTGGAACAGGGTGAACTTGTCGTGGCACGGCTCGGAGGCGTAGGGGCAGAACTGGGTGCAGTTGCCGCACTCGTTGCACATCTTGTCCACATGGACGATCTGATGGCTGCCATCGGCCATGCGGATAGTCACATTGGCACGGTTGGGGCAGGAGTCCACACAGTTCTCGCACACGGTAGCGCACTGGAGGCAACGCTCGCCCTCCCGGCAGATGCATCCGCTCATGGCCAGAATGCCCTTCTTGGCCTCGGCGTCGACCTTGGTGACGTAAGCCTGCTCCGGGATGTCGTAGGTGTGGGCCTTGCCGATGACCGCCTCGGCAAAGGCGGCGGCGTCGGCGATGCCCTCCACCACGGTGGCGGGGCCGCGCTTGGCGTCACCGGCGGCGTACACGCCCTCCACGTTGGTCTGGAAGGCGGGACGGCCCTTCTTATCCAGCTCGATGCCGTTGGCGGCCATCAGGGCGTCGTCCACCTGCTCGCCCACGGCGGAGATCACCAGATCGCAGGGGATGTCGAAGAACGCACCGCTGCCCACGGGACTGCGGCGGCCGGAGGCGTCCGCCTCGCCCAGCACCATCTTCTCACATTGCAGCACGCCGTCGGCCTGCTTGATGGGAGCGGCCAGCTCGGCAAATTCCACGCCGTCCGCCAGCGCCAGCGCCAGCTCATGCTCGTCGGCGGGCATATACTTGCGAGTACGGCGGTACACCAGCGTCACATGCTTGGCGCCGCTGCGCTTGGCAAGGCGCGCCGCGTCCATGGCGGTGTTGCCGCCGCCGATGACGGCGATATTCCCGGCCACGCCAATGTTGCCGGCCTTCACGCCCTTCATCCACTGGATGGCGCCTGCCACATCGCCGGCGATATCCAGCTTGCCGGGCTTCCACGCGCCCACGGCCAGCAGGATGTGGGTATAGCCCATCTTCTTCAGCTCGTCCACGGAGGGGGCGGGCGCGCCGCACTTCACCTCCACGCCGTACTGCTCCATCAGGGCGATGTCCTTCTCGATGGCCTCGTTGGCGATGCGGAAGCCGGGGATCACATGGCGCGGCACGCCGCCCAGACAGCTCTCCCGCTCGAAAATGGTCGTCTCGATACCGGCGCGGCCGCAGAAGTAGGCGGCTGCGATACCGGTGGGGCCGCCGCCGATAATGGCGACCCGCTTACCCTCCACCCTGGCGGGGCGCTTGACGGAGGCCATCAGGGCGTTGTAGCCCTTCTGCGCCGCCAGCAGCTTGGTATCACGGATGCGGACGGACTCGTCATAGAAGCTGCGGCTGCACTTGGTCTGGCAGCGGTGGGCGCAGATGGTGCCGGTGATGAACGGCAGGGGGTTTTTCTCGGTGATGAGCTTCAGCGCCGGACCGTACAGGCCCTTATTGCACAGCTCCATATACTCTGGGATATCCTGCGCGATGGGGCAGCCGCCCTTGCAGGGTGCGGTGAAGCAGTCGATCCAAGGCACCTGCTTCTCGCTCTTGCGGCTGGGCAGGGGCTTGATGGGCTTGACGTGATGGACGTCGGTATGGCTGGCGGCGCTCATCTCACAGATGGCCTGGGTGTCCGTGCCGGAGAAGGGTCTGTACGCCATGGGCTCCACCTTCTCCACCATCTGGTACAGGCGGTTGTAGCCGCCGGGCTTGAGGATGGTGGTGGCCACGGTGATGGGCCAGATGCCCGCCGCGAACAGCTTGTCGCAGTTGAAATACTCCGCGCCGCCGGCGAAGGAGATGCGCATTCTGCCCTTGAACTGGCGGGAGATGCGGTGGCACATCTCGATAGTCAGGGGGAACAGGCTGCGGCCGGACATATACATCTCGTCGTTGGGCAGCTCGCCCCGGGTGGTGTCCACGGGGAAGGTGTTGGAGAGCTTCAGGCCGAACTCCAGGCCCTTGCTGTCCGCCAGCGCCTGCAGCCGCTCAAACATGGGTACGGCATCTACCCACTGGAGATCCTCGTTGAAGTGGTGCTCGTCGAACACAATGTAGTCGTAGCCCATGCTGTCCAGTGTGCGCCGCGCCGTCTCGTAGCCCAGAATGGTAGGGTTGCACTTGACGAAGGTATGCAGGTGCTTTTCGGAGATGAGGTAGCTGGCGATGCGCTCGATCTCATCCGGGGGACAGCCGTGGAGGGTGGACACGGTGACGCTGCGGCTGACGCGGGGATCAATGGCGTCGATATAGTCGCTCTCCGCCGGGAACAGCTCCTTCAGCACGGCCTTGCACTCGCCGAAGATGGCGGTCTTTTTGGCGTCCATCATACCGTCGATATAGGTGTTGACCTTCTCGCCCTTGATGCCCTCCAGATCATAGCCCACGGACATATTGAACACGAAGCCGTCAGGATCGCCGAAGCCGTAGACCTTGCTGAGCACCTTCAGGGCGCACCACGCCTTGATATACTCGTCCATGGCCTGTGGCACGGTAAGCTCGGTGGACCACTCCTGGTTGTAGCCCTCGTCGTTGGCCAGGATACAGGGACGGGGGACGCAGGCGGCCAGATCCGCGCCGTCCATCTTCTGGACGGTCTTGACCTCGAAGAACCGGGCGCCGGCCATGTAGGCGGCGATGATGTTCTGGGCCAGCTGGCTGTTGGGGCCGGCGGCGGGGCCGAAGGGCGTCTCGATGCGCTCGCCGAAGAT
>PPYF01067091.1_pt1 | contig 11014 bp, 6 predicted proteins | sample 1559871 | NCBI WGS metagenome assembly PPYF01 (sample SAMN08240021, study PRJNA423297) | Human gut metagenome, whole genome shotgun sequencing project.
AGCACATCGTCCAGGTTGCGGCCGGACAGTTTGCCGTAATGATGGTCTTTGTTGTATTTTGCTACATCGAAATAAACGGAACCTTCACTTTCATAAGCATAGCCGTTTTTCAGAATTTCTTCTACCAGTTCTATCTGTTCAATGATATGGCCTGATGCATGTGGCTCGATACTGGGTGGAAGTACATTCAAGGCTTCCATTGCCTTGTGGTAGCGATTGAGGTAATATTGCACTACTTCCATGGGTTCCAGTTGCTCCAGACGGGCCTTTTTGGCGATTTTATCTTCGCCTTCGTCTGCATCGTGTTCCAGATGACCGACATCGGTAATGTTACGGACATAACGTACCTTGTATCCCAGATGGGTAAGATAACGGAGCAGGATATCGAACGTGATGGCGGGGCGTGCGTGTCCTAAATGGGCATCGCCATATACGGTAGGACCGCATACATACATACCTACATGAGGGGCATGCAAGGGAACGAAAAGTTCCTTTTGACGGCTTAATGTATTGTAAATGGTTAGTTTATTTTCCATAATTCATTCTATTAGAATTGCAAAGTTATAAATTAAAGTGTGTATTTGGCTAATAATTAACAAAAAATCTGATGCTGATGTCCTCTGCTTGTCTACAAATGGTGTTTGTTGGTTTAAAGGATAGAGATTTATGGTAATAAATAAAAGTAGGTTGTCTTTGAATGTAAAAGAACAGAATGATGATTTTTTGTATGGAGATTAGGGAACCTAACTCTTTTTCCTTTTCATGAAATAGGTTTCTCTTGTTTCTGTTTATGATCTTTAATCTCTGCTATTGATTTGTAAAACAGGACCACTGCCTCATAAACCTTGGTGTTGTTTTACGGGGCAGTGGTGGTGTTTCTATATGAAGTTTGCGTGCGGAGCGGGAATGTTTATTTGGACTTCTTTCCCCAATACGTCTTGTTGTTGGCATAGCCGGCATAGACGATGGTATGGGTGCGCGGACTGGCTTCCCAGTCGGTTTCGCGTTGCAGATAAAGTTCCACTCCGTTGACAGTCAGAATCTGTTGGGCGGCATCATAGCTCCACGTACTGCCTTTCCAGATACCTTCGGTGATAGTGTGGTCGGCGGCGAGAGTCATTGTTGCTGAAGTTCTCTGCTCTCCATATTTGTATGTAAGGTCGATGTGTTCCCAATTGCCGGGCAATTCTTCTTCGGTGATGGCTACCTTGGGAACGGCTCCGTAGCGTTCAGGCATTACGAGAGACCAACCGTCTTTCGTCCAGCGGATGCTGCGTACGTGCCCCATCATGATGGCGTTGCTGGCATTGATGCCCGGAACATCCTTAGGCAGACGGCCTTGTGAGGCGTAGAACCAGTTGTCTTTGCCATCGTCGAAGATAGCGCAGTGGGCGATGCCTACCCAGCCGTAGCCTTTGCTGAACTTATAGGGATGAGTCACTATGGGCAGTGCATCGGCACCGGCGGTCACGTCTTTGCCGTCAATGCCCACGTAGGGACCGGTGATGCTTTTCGAGCGGACCACACGGGTGTTATAGGGCACGTCGAGAGCGTCGTAGGCCAGGAAGAGGTAGTAGTAGCCATCGCGGTAAATGACTTCGGGACCTTCACTGGCTTGCCAGCGGTTACCTGTCTGGCGGGTGGCGATCAACTGACCATACTCGGCAGGTGCTTGGCCTGTAGCCCAAGGTTGGCCCAAACTTTCGGCAGGCTTGCCTGTTTCGCTATTGAGCTTGAGAGCGGCTATGCCGCTATGCCATGAACCGTAGACCAACCAGTGCTCGCCTTCGGGCGTGATGACATAAGAGGGGTCGATGGCATTCCATTTATAATAGCAATTGGCCCAATCATCCGGCTTCACGTTGAAGTTAAGTCCTTTGTCGGAAGCATTGGTGATGACGTAGCCTTTGTCTACCCATCCGTCGTTGTTGGAGGGATCGTTGTTTTCCATCAGGCCGATAAAGGCGCGCTCCGACCAGGTGTTGGCACCGTTGAGTGTGCCGGGGCAGACAATGGAATAGTACATGCGATAGAGGCCGTTCTTTACCTTGCGTACTACGGGAGCCCAATAGCCGAAGTCATTAACATTAGGATTGATTTCGGCAAGTCCCATTTCTTTTCGTATTTCATTGAGCTTGGGCACTACCCATTCGGGCAGGTTCTTCATTGTACCGCCGAGGTATTCCCAGTTGACAAGGTCCTTGGAGCGACGACCGTGGAAGTGGCCGCCTGCGGTGTGGACGTTGCCGTATGAAGCATCCGTCTGATACATGTAATAATAACCATCTTCGGCCAATACAACCGAGGGGTCGTGTACGTTGGCAAGATTCCATTGAGAGCGTTTGCTCCAGTCACTTATCGAGGTATAGTCATCGGAGTAGGTGGGGGCCACGTAATTCTTGAGTTCATCGTCTAAGCTTAAGCTTTCTGTGGTGGCCGTGACCACCTCTGAATAGACATAACGGCTGTCACAGTAGACGTATGCACGGATATAGTAGGAGGTACCGGAGGTCAAGGTTGAGAGGGAAGCACTGAAATTCTCATCGGCATCCACCACGTGGTCTTTGATAGTCGGTACGGAAGCTGCTGCACTGTAACAGAAGCCTTTCTTGACTATTTGGTTCAGATCACCTGTAACCGATGCGGTGACGGTCAACGAGGTGGGTGTGGTTGTAGTTACTTTCGGAGTACTTACAGTTGCATAATAGCGGTCTATATCTTCGCTGTTGTCAGAACAAGCGGCTAAAACAAGGAATATTGGCAAGAACATCCACAATGGTAATAGTTTTTTCATCTGTTGATAGTTTAAAGACCATGCCGCTTCTTCCTGAGGAAAACGGCATGGCTTGTGTGATTACTGATTCGGATTAGAAGACGAGATGGCCGCCTTCAATCGTTAAAGCGAAGTTCAAGTCGTTCATATCCAATTTGTTGATCCCTAAATAGTATTGGGCATAGGAAGTACCTGAAGTGCCTTTCATTACTGCTTGAATGTCGGCTGTACCATTGCCGCAATTGGTCACGTAGACGGTGACTTTGGCTCCGTTCATATCGGCAAGCCAAGCAGCCCAGTCGCCTTGTGTACCGTTGTGAACGAGGCTGGCATTTCCATCGTATCCTGCACCCCATCCATAGTTGTCGGCGCGTACCACTGCATATTCGGCAAGATCGGCTTTGCGGAGAACGATAGCGAAGTTGCTCCAGTTATTAGCTTGGCTGGTGTAATTGGTGAAGCTGATGGATCTGGTTTCACCTGCCGGCACGTTGAAATTGTCAGAAAAGACAGTCCACCAACCCGTTGAATTGTCTTCGGCTCCTATGATACCGGCTGAGTTGCTCACAGCGGCAACCACAGATTCGGCAACTTTGACTTCTACGGTAGCGGTAACTTCGTCGGCAGTAATGGTTACGGTCTGCGTACCGGCTTTGGCAGGAATGGCAGAGAAATGGAGTTTGGCGTTGTCTACTACTCTTGTGCTTCCGTCGGCATAAGTAGCCGTTACTTCCAATCCTTCGGGAAGGAATGCCAGCGTACGGTCGGTCATCGTTTCCGTTGCTGCCGAAGTATAATAGTAATACTGCGTGTGCGCAGGTTGAGCCGTCACTTGGATGGATACAATCTTTTCCACTACTTCAAACGTAGCATTGGCCACCACCGGCTGGTTGCAATTCTCGCCTTTGAAGGTCTTGTTGTAGATGACTACCAGTGTCTTCGTGCCCAGTTCGTTCATATTGGGGATGGCAGTGAACTGGAGTTCTTCTGCGGTTACGGTCTTAGTCACCCCTTCTTCGAAGCTGACGATGGCAGTAATCCCGGCCACGGCTTCTTCGAGTGAGGTGCCGGCATTGACCTGATCGGGTACATTTTGCAGTACCATCGAGAGCGGATTCTTGTCTTCGGCAGAGGTAAGGCCGCCGATAGGAACGATGTTCGATTGCAAGAAGTTGATGTAAGAGCCTTCGGGTACCAGGAAGCAGCGGATGTTGGTATTGCTCGCGTCTGCATTCAGATTGGGTAACTTGTACGGCTGTTTGTAGGTTTTGGTTGCCGAGGCGTTCTGGATTTTGATAGAGAAGGCATTTTCATTGGTGCGGTCTACGGTGAGTGTTACTTTGCCGCCCAATTTCTGTACAGTTTCGTCCAGATTGTCAACGGGTGACAGCATCAGTGTGCTGGAGGTGTATTTGAAGAAGAGATGGGAACCCCATTGGGAGTTATAGGCCAAAGTATCGTTTGTGGTATCAAAACGATAAGCGCCATATTCCGTGTATCCTTCACCTCCGCGGTCTGCGTCATTGGTTATGACTAGGGCGAAGTTTTTATAATAGGTATTGTCGGCAGGGTTGATGTTGAGGTTGAACACTCCATGCCACTTCTGACCATCGGGCACGACGTAATACTTGGAGAAAGCTGTCCAGAAACCGGAGGTGTAGTCCGTATTACCGAAGGAGTAGACATCTTCCTGCATGCCCTCCAGCACTTCTTCTTCCGGATCTTTCTTTGAATTTGCTATGGAGTCCACTTTCTCGGAAATCCAGTCGGGGGCGTTAACATCATACAGCTCGCCACCCTCGCAGCTTGGCAATGCCATCAACCCGAAGGCGATGGAACAGCAAGCGTATACTAATTTATTGAGTATTCTCATTGTCTTACATTTTAATAGGTTTGTTTATTTGCTTAAGTCAACCACCGGATGAACAGTCCATCCGTTCTCACTGAAATAAGTAGAGTTGTCCGTGCTAAAGTTGGCAGAGTTACCACTTAGGTTAGGGTTCTTGTTCAACAACTGTTGTACGATGGGCAGAAATTCGTGCCCGGGTAAGTAGGTGTCAAAAGAACTTTTTAGTTCGGAGTCGGTTGCGATATCGTTGTAGTCTACAGGATCTTTGGTTCCGGTTACAGAACGGCGTACGACACTGTGCTCCTTAAGTTGTTGCAAACGATCATTCTTATAGAAGAATCCCCAGCGGATAAGATCGAATCCGCGTCCGAACTCACAACCAAATTCTTTCGGACGCTCCACATTGGCAATCTGCTCGAAGAGTTTGTCGGCTGTAGGGAAGTCAGCCAGTTCCAGATCGGGCAAGTCAGCGCGGTTGCGTACTTCGTTAATCCAGTCGATGGCCTGTTGTGTGGGGCCGTTGACTTCGTTTTCACATTCGGCAGCACGGAGCAGCACGTCGGAGTAGCGCATCAGACGCAAGTTGATTCCATCGTGTAAACCTGTAATAACGGTGCTATAGAGTCCGGTACGGAGGTTTGTGAACTTGGCGATGGGTAGACCACCGTATGTGTTGTTGGTTACGATGTTGTCGGTGGCTGTAAGTTTGCTCGTATAAGCTACATTGCCATATTCAAAGTCTTCCCAATCGGATTCGTAAGTACCGATGGTCCAGTACAGACGCGGGTCGAGTTTGCCGTCAGTAGTACGTTCTGCTTTGAAGAGATGGTAGAGCCAGGGGGAAGCCGAAATGTCGGCCCAACCGCCATAATTGCCGGGAGCGAAGTTACTCTCGATGGCCGAACCTTGGGTGGCATTCGGGCTGGTGTTCACCGGAGTCCACTCGTCGTCGGTTCCTTGTGATTCTAAGTCAAGGAATTGCACTTCGAAAAGGCTTTCCTTGTTGTTCTCATAGGCAGGACCTTCACGAAAGTTGTCGCCATAGTTATCCATCAGTTCATAAGTACCATATTTTTTGCCGATAATGTCTTTCAGTACAGTAAGGGCGTCTTTGAATTTATGGCGTACCATGAGCGCACGGGCATAGTAACCGGCTGCGGCACCACAGGTGGCACGTCCTTTTTCCCATTCGCCACCTTGATCTCGTGAGGGTAACAATTCCATGGCTTCTTTGAAATCACTTTCCACTTGGTCCAGCACGGCATCATAGGTGCTGTTGCCGGTATAAAGTCCATCCAATGAAGAGTAGGTGGCATAATCTGTGATGAGGGGCGGGTTCTGGTAATAACCAACCAGATTGTAGTATGACAGACCGCGCAGGAAGAGCACTTGTCCTTTGATGCGTTTCATTTTTTCGGAAAGCTGGCTGTTGTCTTCATCGCAACGGGAAATGGCAAAATTACATACATTAACGGTGTAGTACCATTCGCGCCAGGGCCACCACGTGATGTCCGAGGTTACTTCCGCATTCAGGTCATCGAAAGGCAGATACCATACTTGTGATGAATTCCAGGCTTCATCGCCACGACACACATCAATGGTGTAGCCTACACGGGCGTAAGAACCTTCCATACGGATATGGTTATAGGCGGCAATAACGCTCTCTTCCAAATCATCGGCATTGAAACCGAATGTGTTTGAGGTTTGCTGGTTGGGATTTAACAGCTCCAAATTATCATTGCAAGAAGTCAATGTGCCTAATCCCAAAAAGAGAACCAATGCATATTTATTGAGTTTCATATTGTTATGTTTTTAGTGATTAGAAAGTGAAATGAACGCCACACATGAAGGTACGTGCGGTAGGATAAGAACAGAAGTTATATCCCGGTGTGAAGGTACCTCCTGCATAGTCCACATTGTAACCTTTGTAGCCGGTAAAGGTGTGCAGGTTCTGTGCCGACACGTAGAAACGTACATCCGATACGTATTTGCCAAACCATTCGTTGGGGAAGTTGTAGCCCAGTTCTATATTGGCAATTTTCCAATAAGCTGCGTTCTGAATTTTGCGGTCGCTGAAGAGATCGTTCCAGGCCAGGCTGGCACTGTTGGTGACATAGGTACGTGGTACGCTGGAAAGATAGGTGCTGCCGTCTTCGCTGAAGCGATTGGCGTCGAGCATGGCTACGTCTTTGTTGCCCCAGCCATAGCAAGAGTTCAGAGAGTTGTGGATGTCGTCGCTAACATGATAGTTGAGTGCACCGAACGTAGCGATGCTCAGGTCGAAACGTTTGTATTCGAAGCGGGCGTTCAAACCGAAATTGATCTTAGGCATACCGCTGCCCAATACTACCTGGTCATTGGCATCTACCTTTCCGTCAGGCTTTCCGTCGGGACCGCTTACGTCCTTATAGAGGCAGTCACCAATTTGGGCGCCTTCTTGTGTGGCATGGTTGTCCAAGTCAGCTTGTGTGCGGGCGATGCCATCATAAACCCATCCGTAGAATTTGCCGATCTCTTCACCTACGTTGGTGATGTAGGCGCCGGAGATGTATGAATCGGTACCGAAGCCCAATGAGGTTACGCGGTTACGGACAGTACTTAAGTTAGCCGACACTTCATACTTGAAGTCGTGGTCTCGGTTGCGGTAAGTAGCTGCAAATTCGAAACCTGAATTGTTCATCGAAGCGGCGTTCATTGTTACGGTGGTATTGGATACACCGGCTTGTTCGGGAACGGGAACAGCATAAAGCAGGTCTTCACTGGTGTTCTTGTACCATTCGGCAGTGAATTCCAGACGGTTGTTGAACAAGGCGAGGTCGATACCCACGTTGTAGCTTTTCTTCTTTTCCCAAGAAAGGTTGTTGTCTACGAAAGTGGAAATAGCAGAACCGGTGATGGGCGTGTTGCCAAAGCTATAAGTCATGTTATTACGTGCCATTACAGCCTGATACATGTATTCACCAATGTTTTCGTTACCGAGCTCGCCATAGCTGGCACGTACCTTGAACATGTTGACAATGTTTCTGTTGAAGGGGAAGAAAGACTCCTTGTCGAAACGCCATCCCACAGAAACAGAAGGGAAGGTGCCCCAACGGATATTTTGGGACAAGCGGGAACTGCCGTCGCGGCGCACGGTTGCCGAGAACAGATAACGCTCGTCGTAGTTGTAGTTGATACGCCCGATGTAGGATAGGAGGGTGTGTTTGTATTCGAAGCTTTCAGCGTAAGTGTTGGCGGCATTCTGGAGTTGCAGGAAGTAAGGCTCGGTGAAGTTGACGCCCCAGCCTGTCAGCAAGTCGGTGTTTTCTTCTTCGTAAGTCTGGCCGGCTACCAGGTTAAAATGGTGTTTGCCGACGGTGGCATCATAAGTCAGCACGTTTTCAATCAAAGCATCGGCATAAGAGCGGGTAGCTTTGGTGAGACGTTCGTTGCTTTTGGCCAGATAGACACGGTTGCTCTGTACCCATGCAGGAATCCAGGTGAAGTCCTTGCAATGGGTTTTGCTGTAAGAGAGATTGACTTTATAGTTGAGCTTGTGGTTTTTGCTGTCAATACCGATCATTTTCAGGAGATCCACATCGGCAGAGGCTGTTCCTACAAAGCGGTCTACACGGGTATTGCGCTTTAACAGGTTATTGACCAGCAAGGGGTTGGAAGCTGAAATGTCACCATGTACGGTGTCGTAGTAAACACCATAACCATAAGAGTCATAGTTGAAGTTATTGGCGATCCCTACCAGATTGTCAAGTACCCAAGTAGAGTTGTCGTAGGCTTTGATGGTGGGTTGCATCAGCAAAGTACCACGCAGTATGTTGGTTACGTCTCCATACAGACCTTGAACGTATTCGGAAGCGTTTGACAAACCCATGTTGTCTTGATCGGAGTGAGAGTAAACCAGGCTGGTATGGAACTTGATGAATTTGGTGTCCATCGTGTTGTTGACACGCGTTTTCCGGTGGTACTGTCCAGCTTGTAACCGCCGGGCAGCGGAGTGTTGGAGTTGGCGCATGCCTGACCGATGTACTGGCTGTATTGGTCGGCATCCATTACGTCATAGACACTACTGGGAATGTAGTCCATACCTACGTACCCATTGTAGTCTACTTTCAGCGGTTGGTCTTTCTGACCGCGTTTGGTAGTGATGATGACCACACCGTTGGCTGCACGCGAACCGTAAATGGCAGCAGCCGATGCATCCTTCAGAATTTGGATGGTTTCAATATCGTTTGAAGAGAAATCGCGGATGGAAGTACCCATGGGGACACCATCGATAACATAAAGAGGAGAAGTGTCACCAAAAGATCCGACGCCACGGATACGGACGGTAGGGTCGGCACCGGGCTGCCCGTCGGAAGTGACTTGTACGCCTGATACTTTACCTTCGAGCATGGTGGAGATATTGGAATGGGATGTCTGTTTCAAGGCTTCCGTGTCTACTACAGCTACAGAACCGGTCAAATCGGATTTCTTTTGTGTGCCATAACCTATGACAACAACTTGTTCCAGCATCTGGTTGTCGGGTTGCAATTGGATAGATTGTGCCACGGTAGCTATAGCAGGTGTGGGATACACCATCATGCCACCCATAGCACACAGACTAAGCATTACGGAAAATAATAAATGTTTCCTCATTTTTTTAAGTATTAAATTAGTAGATTAAATTGTTGCTGATGTATTGAATTGAGATGTTGGATTATTGTACAATCCAATGTTGAATACTCTAGGTAGACAAACCACAGAGTTTATAAATATGCTGGAGCTATTCTTCATAATATTTAAGATTAGGATTAGACTTTAAAAGCAGGGTTCTCTTCCGAAAGATTGAGCACCGATTGCATGACAAAAGTATAATTTACACCGTAAACAGGGGTGGACAAACGGTTTTATAGGGTGGACGAATGGATAATGGAAAAAAATGTATTTATTCCGCTTATAGTTTGCGTCTTTTGGAGGTGGTGAGATAGGCTTAGGAGAAGGCTTTTTTTATATAAAGTCATGTAGCCGGACAACCTGGTGAAGGACTGTCCGGCTACATGAGGGATAAAATACAAATAAAATTCTCTGAAAGGAATTATTTCACAAGTAAAAATCCTCCTTCCGCCTGCATCGTAATGCTGACTTCATCATTCTTTTTTAATGTTATCTCTTCAGCGTGAGGATTTAGTTTTTTATCGTCCTGATAAAGCATCACTTTATCTCCTTTAGTACACATGCGCCAACGCAAAATTCTGAATAGGATTTTGGAATAAAACGGCTGTTGCCAGTTGGAATACATCAGTGGTCTTGCGTATGCTTCCGCCGTCATTGTTGCGGTTGAGGCGTTTGTTGAGGAATGTGCCACCAAACTCCATGCAACCGATGGTGTTGCGGATAAATGGATGCAGACAGGCATTAAATGCTTCTTCATCGCAAAAATGTTGTTGGAAAATCAGGTTTTCCGATGCGAGCACGGCTTCGCTTCCTACATAATTAGGATACATACGCTCCCATCCCCGAGGAAGGGTACAGCCGTGGAAAATGACCATCAGTCCATTATCATCCGCATCGCTCAGGATGGCTTCGTACAGACGCATGGTTTCCTGCTTGTCACCTCCGAAGAAGTCTACTTTGATTCCTTTTACTCCTATATTATGCAGCCATTTCATTTCCTTTTTACGGATAATGGGATTGTCCATGTAATTGGTAGGACCTTGCCAGGTTCCGCGTCCCATTTTGTATGTATGCTCCGTTGGGTAAAGAGGTTCCACGACATCCCATGGAATCGTTGTTTCTACAATGGGCTTCAGGTTTTCGCCTACAGTAATAGTACGCCAAGGAGTGGAACCGGGCAATGCAAGACCGGGAGATGCCGTACCGTTACCGTTGTTTTCTTCGGGCATGGGGAAAGCGAGGGTATAAAGTCCGTCGGCGGTGGCATCGCTCAGGTGTGAACCACAGTATTTGCTGTCTACTCCGGTTTCACTGATAAGTGCCCAGCCATTTTCTCCTACATGGAACAGACAAGGAAATGTGTAACCGTGCCCATATTGTGAACGTACATTCATAGGAGCGTCAGCCTTATATTCTTCCTCATAACTGGGCTTGGTACGTTTCCAACCTATCATGGCGTCACTTTGCGGGCACAGGAAAGTAGTGGTGAAGGAGGGGAAGTCAAAACCGGTAGTTTCTTTTTCTATCACGATGCTTCCCGTATCGCCATATTTGGGCATTTCGTAGCGGAAAGCAATATCGTTGTTGCTTACGCGGAATATTATATTTATATTTTTCTTTTCTTTATTGGTAAAGGTGCATGTAAGTTCATTGGCTTGATAATGAATTTGTGATTGTTTGATACGGTCTTGTGTATAGGTCTTATCTATTTTATTCTCTTTTTGTCCGGTGAAAGTCATATC
>PPYF01188585.1_pt1 | contig 11012 bp, 12 predicted proteins | sample 1559871 | NCBI WGS metagenome assembly PPYF01 (sample SAMN08240021, study PRJNA423297) | Human gut metagenome, whole genome shotgun sequencing project.
GTTCAGCTCACCTTCCTGCTGGCGATTGAAAAATCCAACGCCGCCACCGCAACGATTTTGCAGTTCCTGTCGCCGACCATTATCGTCGCCTGGTTCGCCATCGTGCGCAAAGCCCGTCCGGGGCGCTTCGTCTTTGCCGCCATTGCAACCTCGCTTATCGGCACGTTCTTACTGGTCACTCACGGCGACCCGACGTCGCTCTCAATTTCCGGTACCGCGCTGTTCTGGGGGATCGCTTCGGCCTTCGCGGCGGCGTTTTACACCACCTACCCCTCCACGCTGATTGCCCGTTACGGCACGCTGCCGATCGTCGGCTGGAGTATGCTGCTCGGTGGTGCAATGCTGCTGCCGTTCTACGCGGGAGATGGCGCGAACGTGGTAATTACCGGCAACCTGCTGCTGGCGTTCTTCTATCTGGTAGTGATTGGCACCTCCCTCACCTTCAGCCTGTACCTGAAAGGCGCGCAGATGATCGGCGGCCCGAAAGCCAGTATCCTCAGCTGCGCCGAACCCCTCAGCAGCGCGCTGCTGTCGCTGCTGCTGTTGGGCATCAGCTTCACCCTGCCAGACTGGCTGGGCACGCTGCTGATCCTCTCTTCGGTGGTACTGATTTCACTGGACTCACGCCGCAGAACGAAAACGGCGTAGCACGTAATGCCCGGTAGCACCGCGCTATCGGGCCAAATTTTAGTGCCGCAGTGCCTCCAGTTCGTCAGCCGAAAGCCCGGTGATGAGCTGAACCAGAGCACTATCTATATCGTTTTCCAGCATGGTACGGGCAATGCGCTGGGCTTCTTGCTGAATGCCCTGTTGTAGCCCTTCTTCCCGCAGCCTCTCCGCAATCGTCATCATCTTCTCCTTCTGTTCGGGTAAACGCGCTACCGCAGCCTGGAGAAATTCATGGAAGCGCACCGCATCTCCTGACCGCAGCAAATAATTAAACAGCGCTTCCATCTGGCTGTCATTAGCACACCCTGTAACGAGCAGCAGGGCTAGCCTGTCCACTAGCCCCAGCAGATCGCGCTGACGAAAGGTATTAATGAGCCAGTGCAACGCCATCATTTTGCTGGAAACCGCTACGCAGAATGACGCGCCGGGGAATGCGTCTATAGTTAACTAAACGCATTAACATAAGGATATCCGCAATGAAGAAAATCAGTATCGCCATGTCGCTTGCCGCCTCCCTGCTGTTGCCTGCCATCGTGCAGGCCGCACCGCTGGAAGGACTGAAGTTTGAGCAGCAAAAACAGCAGGTGGTAAAAGACGTGAAGCAGAACTGTCCGGCAAGCAGTGGGCTAAGCGATTCGCAGTTTGCTAACCGCGTGCTGGAGTCGAAAGAGAATAAAACTGCGGTGCAGAGCGCCACGCGGGCGCTGGATAAGAACGATCGTTCTGCCTATGAAAAGGCGATTAAAAGCATTCAGTGCCCGACCAAGTAGCACTATAAGCAGGGCTCCCTGGCATCATTGCGTTCGGCCGGGCTACCGTTGCATTGTGTAGCCCGGGCGTACAGCAGCGACCCCGAGAAAATCACCGCCCTTTCAGCGTATCCGCTAGCGACTGCCAGCTAAACGGCTGTAGGCCAGCATAATCCAATCCTAACCCCCGCATCTGCTGCGGTAAATGGCGCTGAACTCGCGCCGTCGACTGGCTCATCAGCCCCTCACCGCCCGCATCGCGCAGCGTTTTTACCACTTCTTCCATCTCTTCACTGCGGCGTATCCCATGTTCCGCCACGCGACTAATCAGGTATCCAGGAAACGCACCGTCCCAGCCGAGAGATGGGAAGCTGGCGTGCAGCGAGGCCAGCACGTCTTCTTCCACGCCGTATTCACGTGCGGCAAACAGGCACTCGGTGGTCAGCGCCTCCAGCCCTTTTATCATCACGCTACGGCACATCTTAATGGCCGACACTTTGCCAACAACCAGACTGCCAAAGCGGGCGTTAAAGCCTAGCTGATTCAGTACATCGGTCACCGACTCCGCCTGCGGACCGCCGACCAACAGCGGGGTTTTCATCCGCGCAGGAGGTACCGGAGCCATGACCGCCACGTCAACGTAGACGCCGGAGGAAAACGCCTGTGCCGCCTGTCGCTTGGTATCGGGTGCCACCGAGTTAAGGTCGAGAAAATACTGCCCGGCCTGCATCAACGCCGCGCTCTGTTGCGCCACCTCCAGCGCCGACCCTGCGGTGACGGTAGAGAAGACCCACGCCGCGCCGTCCAGCGCCTGCGCAAGAGAGTCCGCCACCTGCGCGCCAGCCTTGTCGGCCTTCGCCAGCATCGCTTCACGCTCACCGCCGCCGAGCTTGCTATCCCAGATAACCACCTGATGCTGTGCCGCCAGTTCACTGGCCAGAATGCCGCCCGCTTCACCAAAACCAATAAACGCAATATGTCTCATCATCACTCCTTCGCAGGCCAGACGGCGGCCGGAATTAAGACCTCACCGACAAACAGCAGCCGGGCGGTGCGCAGCAGGCCGCTGCCCGCCAGGCTGCCGTCATCCCGACGCTGTATCGCCACGCTGAACTCGCCGGTTGGATGTTCAACGCTGACCAGCTGTTCACGCCCTTCCCCTACCTTCGCCAGCCCCTGCGTCACCGCGCCTGGTAACAGGCAGGCGCTCGCCACGCTCACCGCGCCGAACACGCCAATCGACGCATGGCAGCGGTGCGGAATAAAGGTCCGGCTGCTGATAGCCCCGCCGCTACGCGGTTCGGCGATCAACGTCATTTTCGGCACGCTGCGTTGGGCGACGTCACCCAGATTCATACGCGGCCCTGCCTGCAAGCGGATGGATTCCAGCCGCAGCTTCAGTTCATCGTCTGCATCGAGCTGCTCCCGGGTTTCATAGCCCGTGCGCCCAACATCGCTGGCACGCAGCAGAATAACCGGCATGCCGTTATCAATGCAGGTGACGTCGATGCCGTCGAAGCGGTCAACCACGCTGCCGGTAGGCAGCAGCGCGCCGCAGGTCGAACCGGCGGTATCAAGAAAGTTGAGGATAATAGGGCTGGCGCTGCCCGGTACGCCGTCAATACGCGCGTCGCCGTCGTACTTTACGCCGTCCGACAAGCAGGGGACTTCTGCCATCGCAATCTGCCCGGTGTTGACCATATGCACCCGCACCTGAGTTATCGGTACGTTAAGCGGCACCAACCCGCGTTCGATAGCAAACGGTCCCACCGCCGCCAGAATATTGCCGCAGTTCTGCCCGTAATCGACCACTGCACGCTCTACGTTGACCTGCGCAAACAGATAATCTACGTCGGCATCCGGGCGAGTTGAGCGCTGGATAATGGCCACTTTACTGGTCAGCGGGTCGCCGCCGCCGATACCGTCAATCTGGCGGAGATCGGGCGAGCCCATCACTGCCAGCAGCACCGCGTCGCGCTGCTCGGTTGATGCGGGCAGGTCTGATGCCAGAAAACAGGCCGCCTTTGAGGTTCCGCCCCGCATCCACAGGCAGGGGATTCTGCGTTGCGCCATATCAGTCCCTCACGTCCTCGGCCGAATCAAAATAGCGCAGCCCTTTCTCCGCAAGGCGCGGACGCATGGCGTAGATATCAAGCCCCAGCTCGCCGTTGCTCATCCGCTCACGCTTCGCCGTTTCATTGGCGATACGGCTCTGTGCTTTTGCCAGCACCGTATCGGCGAGAGCGTGCGGCACCACCACCACCCCGTCATCGTCAGCCACCACTACATCGCCCGGCACCACCAGTTGGCCGCCACAGGTCAGCGGCACGTTAACCGAACCGAGGGTCTCTTTGACGGTGCCCTGGGCGTAAACCTGGCGCGACCACACCGCAAAGCCCATCTCACGTAGCGTCTGGGAATCACGAATGCCGATATCCCCCACCAGACCAATCACGCCTCGCGCCTGAAGTGAGGTCGCCAGCAGGTCGCCGAAGAAACCATCGCCGCAGGGAGACGTTGGCGCGACGACCAGAATATCGCCGGGCTGGCACAGCTCGACGGCCACGTGAAACATCCAGTTATCCCCCGGCGTCACCAGCACCGTTACGGCATTACCCGCGCGGCTGATGCCCTGCTGAACTGGGCGAATATCCGGGCTCATCAGCCCCTGGCGTTCGTGGGATTCATGGATTGTTGCCACGCCCGCCGCCGCAAACTGGCGCAGCTTACCGCCGTCGGTGCGCGGGATATAGCGCACGGCGATACCTTTTTTATTGAGTAAATTCATGCCAGATCCCCCGTAACGCGCGGGAAGATACTCTGGAAACCTTCCGCATGGCTGATGTCGCGTGCAGCGGTAATGCCGATATTGCGTTTTGCCTGCACGCCGCGCTGCAGTGCCACGCGGGTGTAGTATTCCCACAGATGTTCCTGTCCCTGCATGCATTGGATAGCGCGGTACTTTTTCTCCCACACGCGAGTGATATCCAGCAGTACGTCCGGCTTCCAGTTACACTGCTCCGGCTGATGCGGCTCAAAACAGTAAACCGGTGGGGCTGCCACCACCGGCTCACCGGGGCGATAGCCTTCGGCCTGGGCGATAATGCGGGCCTCCTGCGCCAGATTGGAGGCCAGCGGGTGATCGTAGTTGTACGGGTCGTGCATCGAGTGGGTCAGCACAAAGTGCGGCTGCACGCGGCGATAAACGTCCGCGAGGCGGAACAACGTCTCTTTATCGGCACGCAGCGGGTAGTCGCCAATGTCAAAGAACTCGACGCTGGCGCCGAGGATCTCCGCCGCGGCCTGCGCTTCCTGCTGGCGATGCTGCTTCACCGTCGCCTCGGTCATGTTGCCTTTGCGCCACAGTTTGGCGGACTCACCGCGCTCGCCGTACGACAGGCAGACGATATGCACCTGGTAACCTTGTTCAACGTGCAGTGCAATAGCGCCGCCCGCGCGCCAGACGAAATCCGCCGAGTGAGCACTGACGACAAGGGCGCTTTTAGGGGTAATCAGAGTAGACATGTGGGCTTCCTTCTTGGTTTTTTTTCAGCTTGTCATGTCCAGCTCACAGCGGGTAATTCGTTAACTTGCGAAGGCTATGATTTTTATTTATGTTGGATAAAAAATACCCCGCAAAAGGCGAGCAACGGCATGTGGCAGACGAAGCACGAGAAAGGCATCAACATCATGCAGTTACGGTTCTTCTGCCAGGTCGCCAGCCGCGGCAGCGTTTCCCGTGCCGCCGACGACTTATTTCGCACCCAGTCCGCCATTACTCGTGCCATCCGCGATCTGGAAGCAGAGCTGAACGTGACGCTGTTTGAGCGCCACTACAGCGGCATGGTGCTGACGGAATACGGCAAATGCATTTTGCCGCGCGCGCTGCGGGCGATTGGAGATTTACAGGCCATTCCCGCGCTGATGCACAAGCTCAAAGCACACACCGCGCCGCACAAGGATCTGCCCGACCCGGGTTGGCTGTTCAACACCCGGCGGCTGGAGATTTTTATTCAGCTGTACCACATCAACCATAGCCAGACCGTCGCCAACCAGCTCGGCGTGACGCAGCCAGCGATTAGCGCCGCGCTGAAGATTCTGGAGAAAGGAGCTGGTTCGCCGCTGTTTCGCCGCACGCCGGAGGGAGTTCGTCCGACCACGGCCGCCGATACGCTGTATCCGAACATCAGCCGTGCCTTGAACGAACTGGCACACATCTGGGGTGATTTAGCGGCAATACGCGGCGTACTGGAGGGAAATGTCCGCATTGGCGCACTGCCGCTGAGTCGTACGCAGCTGCTGCCCGCCGCCATCAACGCCTTTCTGGCCCAGCATCCGGGAATCCGCGTGGTGACCAATGAAAGCCCGTACGAGTCCCTGGTGTCGGACATGCGGGCGGGAAATATCGATTTTATCATTGGCGCACTGCGCCAGCACGATGAGTTGCCGGAGCTCACCTGCCAGCCGCTGTTTGAAGAGGAAATGCTGATTCTGGTGTGCAACGATCACCCGCTGCTCAACCACCCAGACCCGCTAAGCCAGCTCGCCTGCGCCCAGTGGGTGCTGCCGCGCAGCAATGCCCCGGCGCGGCATCTTCTGGATAAAGCCTTTGCCGCCCTCGGCCTGCCGCAGCCGCAGCCGGTAGTCGAAACCGGTGATGCCGCGATGGTGCGCGGTCTGCTGCTCGGTTCACCGCTGCTGGCCGCCGTTTCCGCCAGCCAGATGCGCTTTGAAATAGATAACCACCTGCTGACCATCCTGCCGGTGAAGCTGCCCAATACGCAGCGGCGCATTGGGCTGACCTTCCGCGAAGGCAGTCTGCCCTCGCCTGCTACCCAAACGTTGGTGAACTTTATTCATCAGCAGGTGGCCGCGACGCCTGATGGCACTACGCTTATCAGGCCGGCAAAAACACCGCCAGCTAATTAGCCGGTGCTTTTGTACCCGCCACCGAATAGGTCACCTGCTGGTTGCGGGTTTTCTGGAACTCGTCGAGCGTCTGCCCCCGCATGGCGGCGTAGATATGCAGGTTCGACACCCCCACCACCGCACCCATTTTCTCCAGCAGGAAGAAGCTGGCACCGTACTGAATCAGCCCTCGCCAGTCCCGCGTCATCAGCAGCTTCTGCTCCTCCTCGCTTAACGCCGCCTCGGCAAACAGCGCCTGCGGTTCGTTGAGGAAACGCTCGCGCCACGCGGGCTGCGTCAGCTTGTGCAGAAAGGCATTCAGCCGCATACCGTTGAGGCTGCGCTCGTGAGTGAACGGATAGGTGCCGGGAAGCTTTTCCACGCCCGCAAGCTGGCGCGCCATATGCTGACGATGACGCGTAAGCGTATCGACCGGCGGCAGCCGCGCATGGTTTTCCAGGATCAGCGTGGCGATACCGGTCATTGATGGCAGGTAATAATCACGCCAGGTTTCAGTGACGTTGGCCGACAGCGCGCCGCGCATCACCAGCCACATGATCACCTCCGAACCCTCCATACCGCCAAGCTCGGCGTATTCCGCCAGCGTCATCTCGGTCAGCTTCTCCGGGTCGTTCACCAGCATATCGATAAACTGCGCGTCCCATTCGGTGTTGTTAAACCCACAGCGCTCGCCGTGCACCTGGTGCGACAACCCGCCGGTCGCCACGATGGCGACGTTGATATCCTCCGGGAAGCTCTCAATCGCCCGGCGCAGCGCCTGACCAAGCTTGTAGCAGCGCCGCGCGCTCGGCACCGGAAACTGCAGTACGCCAATTTGCAGCGGCACCACTTTGGTCGGCCATTCGCCGCTCTGCCACGGCAGCAGCGCTGAAAGCGGCGAGAACAGGCCGTGGTCGAGCTTCTTGTTCATAAAGAACGACATGTCGAACTCGTCCGCCATCAGGCTGCTGCCGATATGGCGCGAGAGCGCGGCGTTGCCTTTGATTGGCGGAAGGCTGCGCGGGCCGCCGCCTTCGTCCGCCACACCGTATTCGTTATCAATACCCAGCGCGAAGGTCGAGTAGTGGTCGAAGAAAAAAGCGGTTACGTGGTCGTTGAAGATATAGACCAGCGCATCCGGTTTTTTCTCGTCGAGCCAGCGCTGCAACGGCTCGAAGCTTTCGAAAATCGGTGCCCACGCCGCATCATGCTGTTTATGATGATCGACTGCGAAGCCGATGGTCGGGGTATGAGAGACGGCAATACCGCCAATAATTCTAGCCATAACGGAACTCCACTTATCGATGATGGGCGGCGTTTGGTAGCGCCACATCGCCCGCCGTACGCCCACTCTGCGCGGCGTTACGCTGATTCATACGGTGCAGCAGAATACAGGCTGCCGCGAGGCAGGCCGGCAGCGCCAGCACCAGGAAAATTGACGAGTGCCCCGGCACCGCCAGCATGATTACGCCCCCCAGCGTTGAGCTTAAAATCGCTCCGATACGCCCAATGCCGTGCATCCAACTCACGCCGGTAGCGCGAATTTCGGTTTGATAGAAGGCTGGCGAGTAGGCCTGAAGGCCGTTTTGCGCGCCGTTAATACACATCCCGCTCACGAAAATCAGCACCGACAGCGCCGCTGAACCAAAGTCCATCAGCCCCTGGGACAGCAGGCACAGGCAGCCAATAAAATACGTTGCCGCAATGACCACTTTTGCCGAGGTGCGGTCCATCAGGTAGCCCACCAGAATGCCGCCGAGCGGGCCGCCAAGCTGGAACAGGCCGGTGATAATCGCCGCCTGCTGCAACGACAGACCGCCGGAGCGCAGAATGGTCGGCAACCAGCCGTTCAGCAAGTAAATCACGAACAGTCCCATAAAATAGGTCAGCCACAGCGCGACGGTGCCGCGCGCGTAACCACCGCGGAACAGCTGAATCACCTTCGCGTGGCGGGAAATTTGCGGCGTACTCAGGGTAAACAACGTGTTAGCGGCAAACTGGCCGCCCAGGCGGTTCAGCACGCGGGCAATCTCAGCTCCCGGCACGCGCCGCGCCACCATGTTCATCGCCGATTCCGGCAGCATCACCAGCATAAACGGCAGCACCACCAGCGGCAGTACGCCGCCGAAGATCAGCGCCGAATGCCAGCTGTAGTGCGACAGCAGCGCCGCGGCGATAAATCCGCCGAGCCCAGAGCCGACGTTAAACCCGCTGTACATTAGCGTAATCATCAATCCTTTACGCCGCTCAGGCATGTATTCCGCCACCAGGGTCACACAGTTTGGCATCACCGCACCAAGACCGAGCCCGGTTAAAAAGCGCAGCAGCGCCAGTTGGGTAGGCGTTTGCGCCATTGCCGCCGCCAGGCTGAAGACGCCGAACAGCGCCACCGAGGACAGCAGAATGCGCTTACGCCCGTAGCGGTCAGCGAGCGGCCCGGCAATCAGTGCACCCAGCGCTACGCCGAACATCGCCGCACCCAGAATAGGCCCCAGCGCCGCGCGGCTGATGCCCCAGTCTTCCAGCAGCGCCGGGGCGATAAAGCCCATCACCGCCGCGTCATAGCCGTCGAGCATGATAATCACGAAACAGAGAAACAAAATTTTCCACTGAAAGCGCGAGATTGGTCGGGCATCAATCCACGCTTTTACATCTACACCGGTCGAGAGGCTCATAGGGTTACGTCCTTAAAGAGGAGGTATGAATGTTCTGGTTTGTGTTATTGGATGAACGTTCAGCCCACGTTAAGGCAGTCGCCCGACGCTGTCCGGTTCAAAAATCCGCGGGTGGGTATGAGTTATTTTTATATTGTGAGCGGCGTGGCAAAACAATGAGGGGGAATAAACGCCCGCAGCCAGGCAGCGGCGGGCGACAGGATTAGCGTCTATGCATCTCTGGAATAATCAGATCGCCGCGAAAAGCGTGGTTGCCCGGAGACTGGGTTTTCTCTTCCAGCCAGTGAACAATGCGCGCGGCAATAGCATCCATCGAGTATTCGATGGCCGGAATGGTTGGAATGCCCGGCAGGTGCAGCGTCCCCGCAAGGCTGAAGACCATCACATCTTCCGGAACGCGTTTATTGAACGCCAGAAGCTGGGGGATCACCCGCTGCGCTTCCTGTTCATCGGCCACCAGCAGCGCATTAAAGTTGACGGTGCTGGCGTTGTTCAGCAGTTCCTGCAACGCCACGGTCGAAGAGTTGCTGTCCATAAACACCAGGTTGCGATTAAACGGCAGAAAGTTTTTCTCCAGCCCCTGCTTGTAGCCCAGCAGCACGTCGTCGACAAAACCGCTGCCCAACGGCTGAATCAGCGCAATCTGGCGACGGCCCTGGCTCGCAAGGTAGTTACAGGCAGTTTCCGCGGCAAAAACGTGGTCAAACTGGATGCTGTTGGTGTTTTCCGCTTCAGGGCAGTCAATCAACACCACGTTGTCGCTATCGACCTCCAGCGGGAAACGCGCGCCGATCACCAGCACGTCATCGCACAGCCCGCTGGTTAATTCATCCAGTGCCGACATCACGCCGGTTCGCGTATTGGCAAAGCGCAGCAGCAGGTGTTTTTGGTGCTGGCTAAACTGCTTTTCCAGCGCGTAGAGATAGCCGGTGGTCTGGTTAATATTCTCCATGGCGCAAATGACGCCAATGCAGCCGGTAGACTGACTCAGCAGAGATTGGGCAATCACATTGGGCCGATAATTGAGTTCATCAACCGCGCGTAAAACTGCAAGCCGGCTGGCCTCTTTTACTCCTCGTGAACCGCTCAACACACGTGAAACTGTGGCCTTAGACACTCCGGCCAGACGTGATACATCGTTGATTGTAGACATCATTCTCCCCTGAAAAGGCACACGAGTTGCCCTGTAAATCCTCGGTACAACAACGGCTCAAATTATAGCTGCCGACAGTATATCCGTTTCCCTTTTTCCATGGAAACCGATTATCCATTTGATGTCCATTTCGCCTCAAAACGACAATTTTATGTGAGCCAGGACGAAATAATTAGTCTCATAAGCATGAGAAATTGATGGATATCACAGTTCTAAGTTTTATGAATAGAAACCGGTTTCAGTTTCATATCAAATCACGATCGCAACAACTTTTTACATTTAGAGGATGGTCGTAGATGTACAAAATTATGCTCTGCTGCTCCGCCGGAATGTCGACCAGCATGCTGGTCAGAAAAATGGTGGAAGCCGCGCAGCAACGGGACTTGCCGGTAAAAATTGATGCCTATGGCGTGTCCGAATTTGACATCCAGTACCCACAATATCAGGTGGTGTTACTGGGTCCACAGGTGAAGTACATGTTAAAAAGTTTGTCAGAAAAGGCCGCCACCCAAAATATTCCCGTCCAGGCGATTGATACCATGGATTATGGAATGCAACGGGGTGACAAAGTACTCGATTACGCTCTGTCGCTGATTTCCGCAGCGCACTAAAAGGGTTTCCAAATGAGTTCTCTTTATCAATCCATGGTTGCCGTTATTGAGCAATCCATTACCCCGCTGGCCGGCCGTCTCGGACAGCAAAAATATGTCATTGCCATTCGCGATGGTTTTACCGCCGCGCTGCCGTTTATGATAATCGGCTCGTTCATGCTGGTGTTTATTTTCCCGCCGTTCTCACCGGATACGACCAACGGTTTTGCCCGCGGCTGGCTCGATTTCTCCGCTCACTATCGCGATC
>PPYF01526266.1_pt1 | contig 11011 bp, 6 predicted proteins | sample 1559871 | NCBI WGS metagenome assembly PPYF01 (sample SAMN08240021, study PRJNA423297) | Human gut metagenome, whole genome shotgun sequencing project.
TGATGTATGAACGATTAAATTCATAAAACATGGCCTATATAGATTATTACAAGATTCTTGGAGTAGACAAAAGTGCTTCTCAGGACGATATCAAAAAGGCTTTTCGTAAGTTGGCCCGGAAATATCATCCTGACCTGAATCCCAATGACCCGAGTGCAAAGGATAAGTTTCAGGAAATCAACGAAGCCAATGAGGTACTGAGTGACCCCGAGAAACGTAAAAAGTATGATGAGTACGGAGAACATTGGAAGCATGCCGATGAGTTTGAAGCACAGAAACGGGCGCAGCAACAAGCCGGTGGCTTTGGCGGTGCGGGCGGTTTCGGCGGATTCGGTGGCGCGGGACAAGGTTTCTCTGATGGTAACGGTGGATATTGGTACAGCTCCGACGGTGAAGGCTTCTCCGGTGGCAATGCCGGTGGTTTCTCCGATTTCTTCGAATCAATGTTCGGAGGACATCGGGGGGGACGTGGACAAGGTTCTGCGGGATTCCGCGGACAGGACTTTAATGCCGAACTTCACCTGTCTCTTCGTGATGCTGCCCAGACACATAAACAGGTATTGACTGTTAATGGTAAACAAGTGCGTATCACTATTCCTGCCGGTGTAGCCAACGGGCAAGTGATTAAACTGAAAGGTTACGGAGCTGAAGGTGTCAATGGCGGTCCTGCGGGCGACCTGTATATTACTTTCGTCATAGCCGAAGACCCCGTATTCAAGCGCTTGGGTGACGATTTGTACGTAGATGTGGAAGTAGACCTTTACACAGCCGTATTGGGTGGTGAGAAGCTGGTCGACACGTTGGACGGTAAGGTGAAACTGAAGATAAAACCGGAAACACAGAACGGTACGAAAGTCCGCTTGAAAGGAAAAGGATTCCCGGTTTATAAGAAGGAAGGACAATTCGGTGACTTGATTGTGACCTATTCTGTCAAGATTCCTACGAACTTGACGGACAGACAGAAAGAGTTGTTCCGCGAGTTACAGAGTATGAACTAAAAAGAATGAGTACTATGCAGACCGAATTAATTATTGTCAGTGAATACTGTCACAAATGTCATATCGAGCCTTCATTCATAGAATTGTTGGAAGAAGGCGGTTTGATTAACGTACATACCGAAGGCGGTGAACATTATCTGCTTTTGTCGGAACTTCCGAGCGTAGAACGTTATAGCAGAATGTATTACGACCTGTCCATCAACATGGAAGGCATCGACGCCATCCATCATTTACTGGAAAGGATGGAAGAGATGCGACGTGAAATGAGTTCACTTCGCAATCAACTCTTGTTGTATCGGAAACAAGGAATAGAGGATGTGGACTGGTAAAAAAACGAAGGCTCTGTTTGCACCAAACAGAGGGTCTATTTGTATAAAACAGAAGCTCTGTTTCACCCAATCAGAGCCTCTGTTTTTTTGCATGGTAGCAGCACGGATGAAATTATCCGATGTATGTACAAATTTCTTCCAGATAGCGTGCGTCAACCGTATCGAAACTATCCAGCGTATCACTGTCTATATCCAATACCCCGATAACTTCTCCCTGCCTTATCATCGGCACTACTATTTCCGATTTTGAATCCGAACTGCATGCGATGTGTCCGGGAAATTGCTCTACATCAGGAACAATCAATGTACGGGCTTCTTTCCAGGCCGTTCCGCAAACTCCCCTGCCGAGACGGATACGTGTACAGGCAATAGGCCCCTGGAAAGGACCTAATACAAGTTCATCTCCTTTTACAATATAAAAGCCTGCCCAAAAGAAACCGAAAGTCTGCTTCAGGGCTGCCGCAACATTGGCTAGATTGGCAATGAAATCCGTTTCCGTACTTACTAAAGCATGTAGTTGCGGAAGTAGCTCGCGATATTTCTCCTCTTTGCTTCCTGTATTGATTGATAAATTTTCTGCCATATCGTTCTTATTTGATTTGGTTCAGGATACTCGGATCTTTTATCTTATTGTCTTCCGCAAAGAAGATAATCTTAGTCAATATTTCGGCGGTCTTCGGGTCTTCGTCTACAAAAGGCAGGAACAGGCGTCCGCGGCTTTGCGAATGTACCGGAAGAACTGCAATCTGCGCGCCGCCTTCCTGATGAATCACGCCGCTGCCCAGATGAATGTTATATTTTCCCAGCTTGCCTTCGATATGAGCAAAGTTGCCTGTCACCTTCACATTGTTGAGATGGAATAAAGGCATAGTCAGTTCCACCAATGCGCTGCGCATTTCGATGGTAGAGTGACTGGTTTCCGGGTCGACACTTCCGGCATGGGCTACGCTGACTGCCAAATCCACGTCTCTCATCACTTCGGAGAAGATAACGGGCGGAATCTCTGAAATATTCATCAGTTTGTAGTCCCTGCGGTTGTGGAAGCAGACATATTCCAAGGTCGGAGCTTCGATGTCGGCAGGAGAGAACCAGTCCGCCATGGCGTAGATGGTAGCGATGATATTCTCTTTATAATAGATCTTCTGAAGTCCGTCTTCATAATCGGCCACCCACCGGCGTCCTTTCAGTACGGCGACAGTTTTCTGCGGTTGAATCTGATTTCCGGCATAGCGGCGGGACTGTGTGGCGTTTTCCTCTTCCGGAGTAGGCATATAAAGCTCGCGGAATACCTGTTTGAAAGGTTGGCGTATGGCTTTATCAAACAGGAATTTCTGATACGTATGCCAGTCACCGCTTGCGTACAGATCGGTAGGATGGGCGATACGTAATTCGTCTTTCGACTTCAACGGGAGACAAACGGCATTTGCCGTCACCAGTAATCCGTCGGTATAGAAACCTGCCTGTCCGTTGCAGATAAAGACAAGATGCTTCAGTAACGGCCAGATAACAGGGTTCTGCATCAGTTTGCGAAGCTCGTTTTCTTCAAAACGGATGCAGTCTTCCATAGCCTGTTCCAGCATGACGCGGGAGCGGGTGTACTGGTCTTTCAGTTTCTTGTGTACCGCTTTCAGTTCTTCTACATACGGATGCTTTTTCAACTTGGCAGGCATACTGTTGAGCTCTTTCCCGGCTTTGATTTGTTTGATTTCCGCCTTGCCTTCATCATTGATGTGCACATACACTTCTACATCTTCTATTTCTTTCGGAGAGAGGTAGGGGAGCAGTTCTTTAATCAATTCGGTTTCCATACTCCAGGTCAGACGGGTGACGTCACCGTAACCGGAGTTGAGGGCTAAGTTTTGCAGAGCGATGCCCACTGCCTTCTTTTCGCTTTCCTGTCTTTGTGCGCCGAAGTCCTTGCTTTCTTTCAGGAACTTTTGCAGGAACTGGTAGCGTTCCAACAGCTCTTTATCCGCTTTCTTTCCTAGTGGGATGAGGCCGTAGCTCATTAATAAATCTTTGTTGCGCTTGGCTGATATTTCCTTCTTTATATCCTCCGCTTTCACTGCGCCGTTAGTGGCGTCCGCAAATTTGCGGGCGCGGGTGTGGCTGTTGCTGCATGAAATATACTTGGCAGCATTGTAGACTACTTCAAAGCGTTGTTTGCCAATCGTCTTGAAAGCATCTTTGAACCAGCCGATGTCGAAAGCACCATCCCGAAGGTCTTCTACGTCAATCGGAGTATAGCGGGCGATAATTGCTTTCTTCTTGTCGTCGCAAGTCTCGTTGGTATGGGCGTGGAAGTAGTAAGCTGCGCTTGTCAGTCCTTTCCATCCTGTCGCCTGTTCGGTAAGTTCTATCCATTGGGGAGCGAACATGGCGGCTTCCACCAGTCGCTCGTCACTGATTCCGGCTTGTTTCGCCAGTTTCTTGAGATGGGCGCTTGTGTCTGCCGGCAACGGATAGCAAGCATGGAGCAGGCTGCTCAATACTCCCCGTTTCGTGTTCCGCCAATTATAACTGTCGCGTATGAACGTATCTTTGCCGAATGCTTGCAGGATACGGATAAATGTTTCGGCACCATAGACACAAGTCAATTCTTCGGCCAGGCGGGTAACCTGCGTTTCGGAATCTCCACGTGACAGTTCTATGTCCAGGATACGGTCGACTACCTTTTGCAGCAGTGGCCGGAAGAGAGAGAAGTTGAAGTCCTTGATATAGGTCATCCACTCCCTGTCTCTTTCGTTGAAACGACGGTTCTCGTTCAATACCAGAGTGATATTCTTGATTTGTTCGGGAGAATTGACACGGGCTATCAGTTCACGATATACTTCTTCTGTCGGAATCAATCCCAGCATCCAGGCACGGGCAAAGTCCACGCATTGCAGATAGGAATCGGTTTCTTCCAGTTCGGGTGTATGCTCCATATAGTTGGTGAGCTTGTAGAGCTGATAGCGCACGGTGAAGTAGCGGGTAAACAAGGCGTCGTCTATCGGTCTGCAGGGTGTGTCAAGCCAGAACTGGACAAACTTATTGTTGTGTATCGGATAAACAATGAGCTTTTCTCCGTATTCCAGTTTGTCTCTGAGCCATGCGTGTTTGCTCGTATATTGGCGGAAGATATTCTTTGTATCGAGTAAGGGTGTCAGTTGGAGCAACATATTGGCAGCCATTCGTTGGTAAACCGTTTCGTCTCTGTATTCAGACGTCAGCGCGTCGATAATATCTTCCATTTGTTCATAGTAAGGCAACTTCCGGACTACCTTCTGCAATCCGCGGTAGGTGAAACCCGCATACATCTTGTTGACAAGCGGTTCAAAACTGTTGGCTGATTTTATATCGGCTTTTCTGTCTTCTTCATCTTCCTCGTCGTAGTCGTCATTATCCTGGGCAACGCCTGTCGATGCAAGCATGAAACTCATCATCATTAATTTCTCGTAACTTCCGATTTCACGTTCGTAGAAATCCATCCAGAGCTCCGGGAGCCCAAGGGCACTCAGTCCACCGTAGTTGCTCCATTTCATCAGTACGCTGTTACCCACCAGGCGTGCTTCCCCGTAGTCGTTTTTAAATTCGTCGTTTTTGTGTGCGGCGATGTATTTACTCAATCTTTCGAAAGTGAGTTTGGCTCTTCCAAAACCGATAAACTCGAATGCTTTCTTGACATTGAATCCTTTGTCCGGCGCAATTTCCGGCAGGCTTACTTCGAAATCAGGACTGTACAGACCGAAACCGTTTTCTTTGGTGTAGTGCTGCGTGGCTTTCTTCTCCGTTCCGTCACCAATCAAAGACTCTATCAGCACCTTTTCTTTAGCGTTCGGTTTCTGAATTTCCCTGATGGCAGGAAGAAGTTCCTGATAGATGTCTTGCATAAATTCTACATTATGAATTGTCTTCATCATATCCAATCCCGCCAGGCGGCGTTCGGCCACTTTGTCTGTAATCAGTCGTCGGATGCTGCCGGCCAGTTCTTCTTTCGGCTGTTTCATCAGCAGGTTGATAGCGTTGATACGCATCTCGCTATATTTGAAACGAAGCAACTCTTCCACTTTCTGATTCTGTTCGGGCGATAAGGCCATTTCAGACAATACTTTGTAAGACTCGTTGCGTACATCCAGAGAACGGTCGCCCAGTGATTGCAGTATATATTCTTCTTGCAGCGGACTGGTGGGCGGATTCAGTACGATACCGATATAGCTTGCCCGCATATAGGAATCGAGGGATACCAGATAACTGCAAAGGTCATCTTTCATGGCAGAATCATTCAGCATCCAAATGATATATGCCATTTTCATAACCACTTCCGACTGGGTGAGCTGCGCGCTTTCCCACGGGAATATATAAGGAGCATAGGTTTCCTTGGTTGAGATAGACTGATAGATTTGCTTCAAATATTCATAGTGGCGTACGGCTTCTTCCCTGTTCTCAAAGTAATCGGTGAGTTTCGGGTCTTCACGTCCACCATACCGGCTAAGATAAAAATCAGAGAGATAGAGTGGGAGAATAGCTGCCACGACCGACGGGTCACTGTGCCACTTCTCAAAGGCATCCTTGCTGATGCAATAACTCATGGCGGAGTGTTGCGTACAACGCAGGAAATAAAGGTATGTCTGCACTTGATGTTTGGCTCCGTTCCTGATGATGTCCGATGCAAGTGCCTGAATATCGTTTGTATTATAAAACCCAATACTCCATAAAGCCAGATAAAGCTCGATGGTATCTTTGCTTTGAAGGGCTTTGCGTGCCTCGTTCTGATTCTTCAGGAATTTCAGGATTAGTTCTATATATTTATTGGTGACGCGTTCGCTGCTGTCTTGCTCTCCGATTCCCGTGCTGACTGCGATGCCCCGTTTCACGGAAGCAAAGCGTTGCAGGCCGTTGTCGTAAATCACCGAGAGCAGATATAAATAACTTTCGGGACATCCTTCGTCCATTGTTTCCACGATAGCCTGTCGGAGTCCTTCCTGTAATTTGGCCGCCAAAAGTAATTTCCCTTCCAGTTCCAGCAATGGGCGGTGCCCGCTCACTGCGATAGCCTGAAGATGTCCCTGATTAAGGCGGTTGGCGTTATTTTCACTGGTCAGTACGTTGCACAGGTAGTCAATAACGGTTTGGTTGCCTTCTGCTATTTGGGCTGCCATCCAGTTCTGACAGTTCATGCTGTCCTTATAGGCTTCTATTTCTTCCGGCGTATTTCCACCGTTCAGTATGACTTGGTCTGTGAAGCCGGTAGCGCGAAGTTTTAGGAATTGCGTCAGCGCGTCTATCACATGGGAGAAATGCAGATAAGGATTGACGGCGCGTTGTGACCGTCTTGAATATCCTTGTGTGTATGGGCAATGCGCTTTGAGCTTCAGATAAGTGTGGAACAGATGTGCATATTCATCTCCCAGTAAATAGTGGAGCAGTTTGTCCAGCTTTCCGTCGAAAAGATTGGCTACGCTCTTGATTTTCTCTTCCTTGATAATACTTATAATGCAAGGTTCGAGCTTGTCGCTATATGTGCCATACCGGGTATCCATATTAAAGTATAGCATAAATATATCAAACAAGACGCTGGTTTCTTTGTCTAAACTACTTTTTTTCTTGGTTAATTTCTCCAAGTACGGAAGTATCCGTTTATTTAATGCTTCATTATAAATGAGTCTCATGATTCTATTTGTTTTTTTAAGTGTTTTCTTTTCTTTTATGGGATATGAATTACCACAATCTTCCTGACAGCATGGCTAGCCGGATAAAAGTCAGTGTAGATTCTTCTTTCATTAGGATAGGAGAGGATAAATCTCCTGCTTCCGCGTCGTCGATGAAGATACGGAAAATTCCGTCTTCATAGGATTGCAGGGCATTGGCGATAGCTTCGGCTTCTGCAGCGGGCTTGCCGTTGTAATTTACCCCGAAGCCTACCTTGCCGGAAGCAGCTTTATCTTCCACTTCTTCCCGGGTGAGGTATTTCAGCACTTCGCTTTGTTGCAAGCGTTCGTTGTATTCACTGACTTGCCAACTGACGATGGCTTCTATCAACTCCTGTACATGGGCAGGTGGAGCAGGAAAATCGACAGGCATATTTTCAATGCCGCACTTCCGCTTTCCTAATTGTTTGACTTGGATATATACTCTCATATTCTCTTTATTTGGTTATCTGAATACTTGATGCGATGGCTTCTAAATCGGGTTCCGCTTCTTCGTCATAAACGAGCATGACAATACTAAAGATTCTTTTATTACTTTCTTGAAAATAGTTTAATACAATTTGTTGTATATCTTCTCCCGGTTCGTCGGGAGCACCAATATGCAAAGGATTGGTAGTCCTTGTCATGGATAGCCCGTTGATATTAACATTGCTCTGCTTATAGTCTTCCGATGGTTGTCCCTGTGCATTTCGCGGGAGAGTGAGCAATAATTTTTTTGTATGTTCAAATTCTTTCTGTGTGTCATAGGTAATAGCCGTAACGGATAGTTGGTTGGCTCCGTTGGCAAGTCTGAGCAATGGGGGATGCGAGATGGGAGTCAAGCCTTCTACTCCTGTTATTTTTGTCCAGTTGGTAGGATACTGGCAACTGAAATTGGTTTCTGTATCGTAGTAAGAAAGCCATGTATCGTTATTGCCGACGGGAACATATGAAGGAAGCTGCCTGCCGGAAGAATCATCGGAAACACTCATAGCCGAATCATCCTTGTTTTCTTCTTCCAGTTCTCCATTAAGATAGGCTTCTACGATTCCGCTGTCCCACTCTTGACGTATCTCTTGATACAGGGGCGAGACATTCTTGCAAAGCATAATGAAACTGAACAGGAAAATGCAGAATATGCCAAGTTCTCCGATGATGGATACGGTTCGCTGTGCATCGGCTTTTTCGAACTTATAGCTGAATACATAAACAATTCCCAGCAAGAAGCCGCTTAATAATCCGCCGATATGTGCTGCATTGTCAATTCCTTCTTTCATCCCATAAACCAAATTATAGCCGACAAAAATAAGGATACTGGTTAGTAATGCTTTTCGTTGTTCTTTGGCAATGCCGTGGAATAAGAGGAAGGCGAGGAATATACCGTAGAGTCCGAAGATTGCCCCGGAAGCTCCGGCGCTGATTGTCTCGGGATGCATATATAGGCTGAATACGGCCGAACATAGCCCGGTCAGGAGATAAGAAGCGAACATCCGGCGGCTTCCTATCAGTTGTTCCAGGAAAAGACCGACAAACATGAAGGCATATATGTTCATCGCAAGATGGAAACCACCGATGTGAATGAAGTTGCAGGTCACCGTACGCCACCAGTCACCTGTAAGGGTCAGCGGGCCGAAGTCGGCTCCCCACTTTAACAGCGCCAATGTGCTGGGTTCTAAGATTCCCACTCCCGAAGCAACCATCAGGATAAATACCAGAATGTTGATGTCTATCAGGATAGGCGTTGCTATAAATCCTTTGCGTGGAATAAAGAAAGACAAGAGAGAACCTTTTTTCTTTTCCTCTTCTATATATGCTTTTTCTTCTTCTGTGAGCGGGCGGTTGAACTCTTCTTCCAGCTCGTTTGCTTTCTGGGTCAATTCTTCCGGGGGAAGGGCGGCTCTTACTTCTTCCATTGTCTTCTGTAGCTTTTGGAAATTCTTTCTGTTCTTGCCGTAATCTACAAATTGTACGGAACGAGATTGGCTGCGGACAGATACTTCTCCGTCACTTTCCTTTTCTAAAGTGAAAGTTATTTCTTCTCCATGGGAGTACCAATTGAGCGGGACTTCGAACCGGATACCTTCCGGAGTTAGTTCCTCAATGTTCCATTCAAGTTTTTGAGAAGCCTCGAGAGCTAATATAAGAATTTCCGTATTTGATAATCCTGATAAATGTAGTTTGTCGTCATATGAAGGTTTGAGTGCCATATTTCTTTCTCTATCTTTGGTTACTGATTAAAAAATTTACTTATCTCCCTGACAAATGTATAGAATAATAATGAAAAATGACAGAATATGACAAATAAAAAAGCATCCTCTTCGTGAGAAGGGATGCTTTTTTTATTATTGGTACTTAATCTGTTACTTTTTGTAGAAAGCCAAGTCTTCTTTATCGAAGTTTTCGATGAAATTTGTATGCTTTTCTACCTCTGCCTCTGCATAATTCAAATATACATGTGCAGATTTGGAGAACAGCTCTGAAGATTTGCTGGCGTCTTGAATCAACAGGTGACACATGATGATGGTAGCGGACATTTCCATCAGTCTGCGGGCAACGAAGTCCAGCAATTCCTGATCTTGTGCCTCTTTCACAGCGTTCGTGCTTGCTTCGAACTTATCAGCCATCTTCTTCAGACGAGACATCAACGGTTCCATTTCCGGTGAGCAAGGAATTGCTTCGTACTCGCGGATAGTAGCGAGGTAAGAACCATTCGTCACGTAACGGATAGCGGCTACGGTCTGCAACTGGGTTGTTCCTTCGTAGATGCTGGTGATACGTGCGTCGCGATAGATGCGTTGACAAGCGTATTCCATCATGAAGCCCGAACCGCCGTGAATCTGAATACAGTCATAGGCATTCTGATTGGCATATTCAGAGTTCATACCCTTGGCTAGCGGAGTGAGACTGTCGGCCAGTTTGGCATATCTCTTCTGCTCCTGACGTTCTTCGGGAGTCAGCTTGCGCTCGCGGGAAATGTCATCCAGTGCTTTGTAGATGTCTACGTAGCGGGCTGTTTGATACAGCAATGCACGTCCGGCATCCAACTTCCCTTTCATGATAGCGAGCATGTCGTATACTGCCGGGAAATCAATAATCGCTTTGCCGAATTGCTTGCGGTCTTTGGCATAAGCCAACCCTTCATTGTAAGCAGCCTGGCTCAAACCTACGGATTGTGCGGCAATACCCAGACGGGCACCGTTCATCAAAGCCATAACGTATTTAATCAAACCGAGTTTGCGGTCACCGCAAAGTTCGGCTTTGGCGTTCTTATATACCAATTCGCAAGTTGGAGAGCCGTGGATACCGAGCTTGTGTTCGATACGACGTACATTTACGCCACCTTGCTTTTTGTCATAAATAAACATAGACAGACCGCGACCGTCTCTTGTCCCTTCTTCAGAACGAGCCAACACGAGGTGAATATCAGCATCACCGTTCGTAATGAAACGTTTCACACCGTTTAGCAACCAGCAGCCGTCTTTTTCGCTGTAAGTCGCTTTCAGCATCACTGCTTGAAGATCGGAACCTGCATCCGGTTCAGTCAAGTCCATAGACATCGTTTCGCCCTGGCATACACGAGGAATGAAACGGCTGTGCTGATCGGTTGTTCCGAACTCGTACAGAGTTTCGATACAGTCCTGTAAAGACCAGATGTTTCCGAAACCTGCGTCGGCGGCAGCCACGATTTCCGCGCACATGGTGTACGGAGTAATTGGAAAGTTCAGACCGCCGAATTTACGTGGCATAGTCATACCATTCAAGCCGGCTTTTACCATAGCGTCCAGGTTCTGTTTGGTTCCTGAAGCGTATTCTACACGCCCGTTGGCACAGTGAGGACCTTCTTCGTCCACGCCTTCTGCGTTGGCGGCGATGATTTCTCCTGTGATTTCTCCTGTAATCTCCAACACTTTGTCGTAAGAGTCTACAGCGTCTTCAAAGTCCAGCGGAGCATAGTCGAATTCATCTTTATCTCTGTAATTGCGTTCTTTGAGTTCGCAAATACGTTTCATCATCG
>PPYF01350108.1_pt1 | contig 11010 bp, 6 predicted proteins | sample 1559871 | NCBI WGS metagenome assembly PPYF01 (sample SAMN08240021, study PRJNA423297) | Human gut metagenome, whole genome shotgun sequencing project.
AAGTACGAGAACGAAGGAGATCGAAGTATGTCCGCTGGGCAGCAGGCTGTACCGGCAAACAACGCCAACAATGCAAGCAATGAAGGCGCTCAGAAGAAGCACATGTCTAAGGCGGCCGTCGCCATTATCGCCGTGGTGGTCGTGGCCATTATCGTCGTGGCCGGTGTGTTCGGCTTCCGCGCCTACTCCGATGCTCAGTACAACAATGCAGTCGCCGCTTGCGCCGCCGCTTCCGAAAATGTGCGCAACGCCACTAATGACTACAACAACTTGGTCAATGGCGATGCTTCCGAAGCTGCTGCGCTCACCAAGAAGGATGTAAAGGATGCCTCCACGCTGGACGCCCTCAACAAGGAACTGAGCGTGGAACTGCCGGTATACGAAGGCTGCGTAGCTGACGACACTGCCGGCTTCAAGTCCGCTACTGCGAAGCTCAACGAGCAGGCTGATTGGTACAAGGCTTATACTCAATCGCTGCAGAAGGCTGTGGATGCCGTGAACGCTTCCAAGAAGTAAGCGAGCACAGCCTCACCATTGTCGTCAAAGCCGTCTTGCGGTTGCGCAAGGCGGCTTTTGCTATTTTGCTCAATCGGCTTGCTGCTGTAATGCTGCTGCATTGATTGCGTCGAATGCAGGTAAATTCGTCTTACTTTTTTGCGCAGTTTTTCCCTGCGCGTGTCGCGATGATGCGAATATAGATGTGAAGGTTAACAACGTAGTCGTTTATTGGGTTTTGTGATTTCACTCACGTTGTAATTCAATGTCAAATATGTGGCGATTCTCCGTATTTGCTGAGATTGCTATTAAGAATAGCTTCTTGTAAAGTGTCTTATCGTAATTGCGAATGCGTATTCTTCAATGAAGAAGGCATCTGCTTCACCTCGAAGAAGAGATTAAGGAAAATATAGTTAATGAAAAAGAAGAAGACTATATCGGCTGCGCTGGCAACAGCGTTAGCCTTAACCTGCATGGGCAGCGGGGGAGGTACTGCGTTCGCAGTGCCCCTGTCTGATGCTGACTTGCAGACTTTGGCAAGTCAGATTCAGCAAATCAACGATACTTCTGATTCTGCAACTGCTTCCGAGACTCCTTCCGCACAAGCCGATGCGGTTGAAGGCTGGACTATTGATTCCAACATCGCTCAGGGCGGCGAAATCCTGGAGATGGCAAACGGTTGGCTGCACCTCAAGTCCACTGCCTCTAACGGTAATGCGGCAGCGAACCCCAGCTCCAGCAACAACTGGCCGGCAGTAGCCGTATGGGGCACAGATTACGACTTCTCCAAGGCCGGCTCCTTCCACGCCACCATCAAATCCCCGCAGGAAGGCTCCGCCAACCGCTTCGGCTTCTACCTGGGCTACAACGACCCGGGCAGCGGCCTGTTCATCGGCTACGATTCGGACGGCTGGTTCTGGCAGACCTACACCGGTGGCGGTAGCGGCAGCTGGTACAGCGGTGCTCGTATCGCTGCTCCGAGCGCCAACGAAGAGCACGACATTCAGGTCTCCTGGACCGACGCCAAGGTCGCCACACTGACCGTGGATGGCCAGAAGGCATTCGATGTCGATTACTCCGCAATGACGAACCTCTCCAACAAGCTTGCCATCAAGGCCGGCTCCTGGAAGGGGCTGAACCAGGTCACCGACGTGTACATCAAGGACTTCCCGGAGGTTGTCGAAGCCGCCAAGCACGCGGTTTCCGGCAAGGTTGTGGACGCTGGAGGCGCTGCCATTGAAGGCGCAACAGTGCGTTTGGATAAGACCAAGGTGAAGACCGGTGCAGATGGCACCTTCTCCTTCGCCGACATTGAAGAAGGCGAACACACGCTTTCGATTGCCAAGGAAGGCTATGAGGACGTCTCCCAGCAGGTGACGGTCTCCGGCGCGGATCTTGCCATCGATCCCATCACCCTGAACAAAACCGTTCAGGTCGCCTCCGAAACGCTGAAGACCAAGAAGATGGAAGTTCAGATTAAGAAGAACTTCCCCTCTGTGCTGCAGTACACGATGACCGACGGCAAGGTGATGTACGGCCAGTCCAAGGATGTGCGCACCGTTGAAATCAACGGCACCAACATCGAACTGACCGACGATGACGTGACCTTCAAGAAGGTTTCCGATACCGAAGCCACCTACACGCTGAAGGTCAAGGATGAGGCCAAGAAGATTGACGCGGTGATCACCGTTCAGATCACGGTCAAGGCCAACCAGCTGCACCTCAACGTCACCAAGATCAAGAACAACCTGTCCGAAGGCATTCCTGAGGGCAACGGTGTGGAGGAGAACGCCATCCAGACGCTGTCCTTCCCGAACCAGAGTCTCGTTTCCGTGCGTTCCAGCCAGGAAAATGCCCAATTCACTGGTGCTCGTATGTCTTCCAACACGCAGAAGCCTGGCGATACCAACTTCGCAGTGACCGAAGATACTAACGTCACCGATAGCGACTACACCTACGGCTTCATCTCCGGTGCTGGCCTGAGTGCCGGCCTGTGGAGCAACTCCGAGCACGATGGCACCTATGTGGCGGCTCCTGTGCGCGGCGGCAGCCAGAACACGCGTGTCTACGCCACCACCCAGCAGACTGGTGACGCCACCTCCCTGGGCCTGGCCAGCGCTCCGTGGTACTACCACCGCACGGTCACCGATTCCAAGGGCAAGAAGTACACCGTGGCCGAAACCGCTCTGCCGCAGATGGCCGTGGCCATCGCCGGCAACGAGAACGGTGACGGTGCCGTCAACTGGCAGGATGGCGCAATCGCCTACCGCGACATCATGAACAACCCGTACAAGTCCGAGGAAGTTCCCGAACTGGTGGCATGGCGTATCGCCATGAACTTCGGCTCCCAGGCGCAGAACCCGTTCCTCACCACGCTTGACAACGTCAAGAAGGTGGCCTTGAACACCGACGGCCTCGGCCAGTCCGTGCTGCTCAAGGGCTACGGCAATGAAGGCCACGACTCCGGCCACCCGGACTACGGCGATATCGGCCAGCGTCTCGGCGGCGCCGACGACATGAACACCATGATGGAAGAGGGCTCCAAGTATGGCGCTCGCTTCGGTGTGCACGTCAACGCCTCCGAAATGTATCCGGAAGCCAAGGCCTTCAGCGAGGACATGGTGCGCCGCAACTCTGCAGGCGGCCTGAGCTACGGCTGGAACTGGCTTGATCAGGGTGTCGGCATCGACGGTATCTACGATCTGGCATCCGGTTCTCGTGTAAGCCGTTTCGCTGACCTCAGCAAGGAAGTCGGCGACAACATGGACTTCATCTACCTCGATGTGTGGGGCAACCTGACTTCTTCCGGTTCGGAAGATTCTTGGGAAACCCGCAAGATGAGCAAGATGATCAACGACAACGGCTGGCGTATGACCACCGAATGGGGTTCCGGCAACGAGTACGACTCCACCTTCCAGCACTGGGCAGCTGATCTGACCTACGGCGGCTACACCTCCAAGGGCGAGAACTCCGAAGTGATGCGCTTCCTGCGCAACCACCAGAAGGACAGCTGGGTTGGCGACTACCCGCAATACGGCGGCGCTGCCAACGCCCCGCTGCTCGGCGGCTACAACATGAAGGACTTCGAAGGCTGGCAGGGCCGCAACGACTATGCCGCCTACATCAAGAACCTGTACACCCATGATGTGTCCACTAAGTTCATCCAGCACTTCAAGGTGACCCGCTGGGTCAACAACCCGCTGCTGACCGCCGACAATGGCAATGCCGCTGCCGTGTCCGACCCGAACACGAACAACGGCAACGAGCAGATTACCCTGAAGGATTCCAACGGCAACGTTGTAGTAGTCTCCCGTGGTTCCAACGACACCTCTAGCGCAGCCTACCGCCAGCGCACCATCACCTTCAACGGCGTGATGGTGGCTTCCGGTGCTGTCTCCGCAGGCGATGGTTCCTCCACTGGTGACGAGTCCTACCTGCTGCCGTGGCTGTGGGATTCCTCCACCGGCAAGCTGGTCAAGGATTCCGAACAGAAGCTCTACCACTGGAATACCAAGGGTGGCACCACCACTTGGACCCTGCCGGACAGCTGGAAGAACCTCTCCAGTGTGAAGGTGTACCAGCTCACCGATCAGGGTAAGACCAACGAGCAGACCGTTGCCGTCTCCGGCGGCAAGGTGACGCTCACCGCTGATGCCGAAACCCCGTACGTGGTGTACAAGGGCGAGGCCAAGCAGATTCAGGTCAACTGGAGCGAAGGCATGCACGTTGTGGATGCTGGCTTCAACGGCGGCTCCAACACCCTCACCGACAACTGGACCGTCAGCGGCTCCGGCAAGGCTGAAGTCGAAGGCGATAACAACGCCATGCTGCGCCTGACCGGCAAGGTTGACGTCTCCCAGCGCCTGGCCGACCTTAAGGCCGGCCAGAAGTACGCACTGTACGTCGGCGTTGACAACCGCAGCACCGGCGACGCATCCGTCACCGTAACCAGCGGCGGTAAGGTGCTGGCCACCAACTCCACCGGTAAGTCCATCGCCAAGAACTACATCAAGGCATACGGTCACAACACGAACAGCGATACGGAAAATGGCTCCAGCTACTTCCAGAACATGTACGTGTTCTTCACCGCGCCTGAGAACGGCGATGCCACGGTAACCCTGTCTCACAAGAGCACCGACGGAGCACACACCTACTTCGACGATGTGCGCATCGTGGAGAACCAGTACTCCGGCATCACCTATGAGAAGGACGGCACGCTGAAGTCCCTCACCAACGGATTCGAAAACAACGCCCAGGGCATCTGGCCGTTCGTGGTCTCCGGTTCCGAAGGCGTTGAGGACAACCGCATCCACCTCTCCGAGCTGCATGCTCCGTTCACGCAGGCCGGTTGGGATGTCAAGAAGATGGACGATGTGCTCGATGGCACTTGGTCTGTGAAGGTTAACGGCCTGACCCAGAAGGGCACGCTGGTCTACCAGACGATCCCGCAGAACGTGAAGTTCGAGGCGGGTGCCAAGTACAAGGTGAGCTTCGACTACCAGTCCGGTTCCGATGACATCTACGCCATCGCTGTGGGCCAGGGTGAATACTCTGCCGGCAGCGTGAAGCTGACCAACCTGAAGAAGGCTCTGGGTGAGACCGGCAAGGCCGAGTTCGAGCTGACCGGTGGCGTCAACGGCGATTCCTGGTTCGGTATTTACTCGACCGCAACCGCACCTGATCTGCAGGGTTCCACCGGCAATGCACAGGACTTCGGCGGATACAAGGACTTCGTGCTCGACAACCTGAAGATCGAGCGCATCGAGTCCCAGACCCGCACCAAGGCCGAAGCGCAGGACAAGGTCAAGGAAATCCGCGGCAAGTACGATTCCAAGCGTGCTGAGCTCTCCGATGCCGCATGGCAGCAGTATCAGGACACCTTGGTCAAGGCTCGCGTGCTCATCAACAAGAATGGCGCAACCGCTGAGGACTTCACCAAGGCATACGACATTCTCGTGGCCCTCGACGAGTACATGAAGACCGCTCCCGGCAACGAGAGCAGCGACAAGTACGACGTGGCAGCTGACGGCTCCGATGAGCTGGGTGGCTACACCGTGGCCACGGGCAGCGAAGAGCCTACCGCAGGCCTGCCGAGCGAAGGCCCGGCCGATCTGGCACAGGATGGCAACGACAGCACCCACTGGCACACCAGCTGGAGCGAGAACGCAGTCGGCAACGGCACCGCATGGTATCAGTTCAACCTCAACGAACCGACCACCATCAACGGCCTGCGCTACCTGCCGCGCTCCGGAGGTATGAACGCCAACGGCAAGATCAAGGGCTACAAGATCACGCTCACTCTGGCGGATGGCACCACCAAGGATGTCGTCACCGATGCTGAGTTCTCCACCACCACCATGTGGCAGAAGGCCAGCTTCGACGCCGTCGAGAATGTGACCGCCGTACGCTTGACCGTCCTGTCTTCCGCAGGCCAGAGCGACTCCCAGGCCAACAAGTTCGCATCCGCTGCCGAACTGCGTTTGACCACGGACCGCGAGGTTGAGGAAGAGACTGTCGCTCCGGACAAGACCGACCTCAACGACACCATCGCCAAGGCTAACGGTCTTAAGGAATCCGACTACACGGCTGAAAGCTGGACTGCTCTGGTCAAGGCCCGCGAAGCTGCACAGGCCGTGGCGGATAACGATAAGGCCACCGCTTACGATGTGGCTCTGGCGCTGACGAACCTCGAATCCGCTATCGCTGGTCTCGAGAAGACCGGTGAGGAGCCTGGCCCAGGCCCGGTTGAGGTGAACAAGACCGACCTGCAGACTGCAGTGAACAAGGCAAGCAAGCTCGAGAAGGCCGATTACACGACCAACTCGTGGGAAGCTTTCGCCGAGGCACTGAAGGCTGCACAGCAGGTGCTCGACAACAAGAACGCCACCCAGCAGGATGTGGATACCGCACTGAGCGCTCTTCAGGACGCCATCTCCAAGCTGGAAGCTGCCACCGAGCCGAAGCCGAATCCGGAACCGGGCGTGGTGGACAAGGCTGCTCTGAACGCGACCATCAACAAGGCCGCCGCCATCAACCTGGGTCTCTACACCGACGACTCCGCCAACGCTCTGCGCGCCGCGCTGAAGAAGGCCCGTGAGGTCTCCGACAACAGCAACGCCACGCAGAAGCAGGTCGACGCAGCTCGTGAGGCTCTCGAGAAGGCAATTGCCGGCTTGGTGAAGCGTCCCGCTGCCAAGGGTGATGGCAATGTCGTCTCCAACACGGGTGCCAATGTCGTCACGATTGCTGTGGCCGGATTGCTGCTGGCCGGTGCCGGCGCCGCAATCGCCTACCGCCGCAATCGCGAGCAGATGTGATCATGAAACCGTAAGGTTCGCGACCACATAAGGAGCACTCCTTATTATCTCGGCCGGTGCCGGTCAGCAATGCCCAGCGCCGGCCGTTTTTGTATGAATCAGTGTTTTCCGGTCACCCAGCGGGCATCGGAATGCACATGGGGGATCATCATCACAATGACCGCAATCAGACAGACGATCATCACCATCAAAATAACGTCCTCATGACCGCGCGTCTGCAGCGTGGCTCCAGTCAAAGCACCGAGCGCCAAAGCCAGCATTACAATCGCGCGCCGGCCAAGTTTGGACTGCCCATGACCATGCGCCGAAGTGTCAGCGATAATCCCAGTTAACGTCATCGTCAACACAGTCGTGGGCAAATCTGGCACCGAAAGCTTACGAGCAGTGGAATTCTGAATGCCCATAGCCGGTGCGAGCAGCACAATCAGCAGAATAATATGCAAATCAATATGCCGAGCAGTTGGGAAGTTCAGACTGGGCTGTGCCGTGCGGGCGATGGCTGAAGCATCAGTGCCACCCATCGACGGTTCAGGCGCAAGCTGATTGAGCAGATAAATGCCGACGAGCGCAGCTGCCACAAAAGCCAGCTGGATTGACGTGGACACCAGCAGATGGCGCGCGCGGTTGGCGCCAAAGTAATGAATAATGCGTCCGCCGATGAACGCACCAATCATGAACGTGGCCAGCGTGAGCGCCGAAGTCCACCAGACGAAGCCCTGCGCGTGGGCGAATGCAAAACCAAGGAACACAATGTTGCCGGTCACATTGGCCACAAATACATGACCGAGTGCCAAGTAACTTAACGCATCCACCAGTCCGGCGACAAACGTGAGAATAACCAGAGCTGGGGAAAGCAGACCGTACCGATCATCCTTGCGGGGAATCAGTGTGCGTCCTGCTTCGGCAAGGTGTGAGGTCATGGTGGGAGAGGCTTTCCTTTGCTGTTTGGCGGTATTCAATAGCTGGCGCGCGGCCTTGCACATTATGAAGTGTGTGCCGGACGGTATATGTCAATGAGTCTGCGCTCGCATGCGGAGTGCGTGCAACAGTTCGCTATGAGTTCACCTGCGATTCGCTGAACGCGCATAGTTCGGTAACGCGATTTCGCTATATCTGGTCGTAATACCGATGAGGCTAGGAAAAGGAATGATTATGCAGTCAGATAACAGCCATCATGAAGCACATCAGAACGACCTGAACTACAGCAGTGAGTACCAGTACGATATGTATATGTATGCCGAGTACGGCATCGAGTGGTGATTGAGAGCCCCGAGTGAGAATTGGACTCACGACCTCTTCCTTACCAAGGAAGTGCTCTACCACTGAGCTATCGGGGCGATAATGTGCGCACGGCTTAGGGCCGTTGAACGGCTTGCACAACAATACACGCAATCGCGTATTACGCAAATCGACGGGTGTGCGAGGAAGTATTCGGGTGCTCTAAGTTGTACACATGAGCGCAATATTGGCTATTTTGCGCTCATGTGGCATTCGGATGTGCCACGTAATCGCATTTTCGTGTTTTTATGCGCTGTTGTGGCACGAAAATTGTGGGAATTCGGTCGTCTCGGAATATGTGCCATGCCACGCCACTGCAAAAACAGTGAATGTGCACGATTGTGCACATATTTGGACCGCTGCGTATATGCATGTGGGTGCGGATAACAAAAGGGTTTTGACAAAAGCCAAAACCCTGATGGCGGAGGATACGAGATTCGAACTCGTGAGGCTGTTACACCAACACGCTTTCCAAGCGTGCGCCATAGACCACTAGGCGAATCCTCCATGCACTGCAGTGCTTGCTAGAAGTAAGCTCCGTAGGCAACTCGAATAAGCTACCACAGCTTTCGGATAAATGCACATTCAGTGCCGGCTGCGGCGTGTCGCTTTGTGGACAAGGACCACCAATGAGTGCCTGCGCTGATGTGCAGGTCGTTCGTACGGCGTGTGCAACAGGTGATCTCACCGGGGGATGAACCAGTGCAAATCAAAGCGACTCAAGGCAAGTCAGCAAACCCGAGGCAAACCAGAATGAACATGCGCATGCCATCGCGTGAATTATTGCCAGCCTCTTGCCGTGATGCAACATAGTGATTTTAGGCTATGAACCTTGGTGAAACAGTTGGTCATGCAATATGAGGGATGGGGAGTGGCCAGTCGCGGGGAGTTCATAATTCGGGAAGTCTCCCATCTGTGAGCGGGACAATATCGAATATTGAGACAATCTGCGGTAATAATTGATCGAAAAACAGTGCCTAATACCTCTTAAATCCTAAAAAATCAAGACTGTTCCTCAAAAAAGTTTTTCTTTATATTGAGTAGTTGGTTTTTGATTACTTAGCCGCGCAGAGAGAGGGATAGGCATGGTTCGTCGCGCCCAGGCTGCTCTTCGGTCCGTTGAACACACCAGCGTGAGGCAGCTGCGAGTTCTGGCTGCGATTGTATTTCTGTTCGCCATGGTCATCGCCACTGTGGCTCCTGCAGTCACGGCTCCGATGGCCTTCGCCGACAGCAGCACCAGCTCGTCCAGTTCATCAAGCTCGTCCAGCGTTGACTACGCCACCTGGGCCGAAGTCTCCAAGGCGATGGACAAGCAGCTGAACAGCGGTCTTAAGACGTACAAGGATGGCAACACCGCTGGCGCCACCTCCGATTTCATGGGCGCGTACAACAAGATTTACGTGGCCTCCAACTTCACCGCGGTCGTGCACGACACCATTGGCGCGGACAAGCAGCTCGCCCAACAGCAGGCATTCCAAAGCGTTCAGAATCTTTCCTACACGCCTAGCAACGACGATCAACTGGCTCAGCAGATTGATGCGTTGACCGCCGATCTTGACGCCACGGCCCAGCAGCTCGACACCAACGCCGATCTCGCCAAGCCGAAGGCGTACGCCGAAGCGCTGCAGGCGCAGCTGGCCAAAGAGCGCAAGGAGCTCGACGCCAAGAAAAAGAAGAACCCGGGCAAGGGCAATCGTTCATGGACCGACGTGGCCAACGAAATGACCCCGATTCTCGACAATGCATACAAAGCTTACGAAAAGGGTGATGGTGCCAAGGGCGCCACGCTCGTGAACAACGCGTACTACCAGTATTACGAGAAGCTCGGCTTCGAAAAGAACGTGATGAACGCCATCAGCGGCAACCGCGTCTCGCAGGTGGAATACCAGTTCAAGATGTGCCGCAAGTCCATGAACGCCGGCGCATCCCTGAAAGACACCAAGAAGCTGATCGACGACCTCAAGGCCATGCTGATCAAGGACGCCGGCATTCTTGACGGTGGTGCCGCCGATAAGGAAGACGGTTTCACCAAGCTGGTCACCAGCTCCTCCGGCCAGGCGTTCCTCGTGCTTATCCGTGAGGGTCTTGAAGCTCTGCTGGTGGTTGCAGCCATCGTCGCCTACTTGGTCAAGTCCGATAACAAGCGCTTCGTCAAGTGGATTTACTTGGGTGTGCTCGTCGGTCTGCTCGGCGCCGGCTTGGTGGCTGTGATCTTCGTGTTCGCCTTCGGCGGCTCCGGCCCGATTCAGGAGATCATGGAAGGCACCTGCGCACTGATCGCCATGGGCATGCTGCTGTGGACGAGTAACTGGATGCTGAACAAGTCCAGCGTGGAAGCGTGGAACCGTTACATTCGCAAGAAGACCGAGGCTGCTGTGGCTGATGCCGAAGCCGCCGCAAGTGCCGACAACGTGACGTTGAAAACCGTGGTCTCGCTGGCTATGCTGAGCTTCCTCGCCGTGTTCCGTGAAGGCGCTGAAACCGTGATCTTCTACGAGTCCATCTACACGATGAGCCGCGATACTCGCGGTATGTGGATCGGTGGTCTGACCGCCGCGGTGGTGCTTGTCGGCATCTTCCTGCTCTTCCGCTTCACCTCCGTGAAGATTCCGATTGGTCCGTTCTTCCTGGTCACTTCGATTCTGATGTCTGTGCTGGTGGTGGTGTTCGCCGGCGGCGGCGTCCACTCGCTGATCGAGGGCGACTTGCTGCCCGCCTTCTACCTGAACGGTGTGCCGACGAACGATTGGCTTGGCCTCTACCCGTACGTCGAATGCCTAGTGGCGCAGGCCATCGCAGCCGTTGCGGTTATCGCGCTGTTCGTGGTCGGCTTCATCAAGCAGCGCAAGCTGAAGGCGCAGGCTGCTGCCAAGGCCCCGGCCGTGAAGGCGTAGCCCGTCTAGCTCGTCCGTTTCCT
>PPYF01028716.1_pt1 | contig 11009 bp, 10 predicted proteins | sample 1559871 | NCBI WGS metagenome assembly PPYF01 (sample SAMN08240021, study PRJNA423297) | Human gut metagenome, whole genome shotgun sequencing project.
CTATAATGATAATATATTAATCAAAGCGGTAGAATAATATATAATTGATGGAGAGGAAAAAGAGCATGAAAATCGACTATCAGGCAATCTATGAAAAATTGGCAAAACAAAATGGTGTGACCCCTCAGCAGGTGAGGGAAGATATGGCACAGGCAATCCGCCAGGCGTATGAAAACCCAAAGGATGAACAAACTAAATGGTTCCAAAAACAAGTTCCCTGTAAGGGACAAATCCCAACACCGGAGGAAATGATGGACTTCGTCTCGCAGTGCTGCTCCGAAAATGAAAATCAAACCTTCTTTGTTAGCTGAAATAAAAAAGGTGGGTGCTTTTGGCACTCACCTTTTTACGTTAGGAAACAATTGCAAATTTTTCTGGCTGACCTTCCTCTTCTTTTAACTTCTGGTCAATTCGGGTAAGCATTTTTTCTTTGTCATCCGGTAAGGTTCCGCGGATGCGAAGCTCTAGAAAATCGTGGAAACCATCATAAATAAGCCCTGGTACATTCAGTAACTCGATTAGATGACGGTCCTCAATCAGATTGTCAACCTCGCTTGCCGGGGTGAAGCGTCCCGCTTCAAAATCTTTGTATAGGGGAGCACGCTTGTGTAAGAATAACGAAAAGTTTGTGATTCGCTCCGGATGGGTTCGGTTAAAAAATTCTGCGGTCTTTTCCGCGTTCTCGATGCCGCGGCCCTTTCCAGCAATGCCGGTCATGATGTGTGCGTTGAAAATAAGCCCCGCATTCTGCATTCGCTCAATTTCCCGGTATGCCTGTTCCAGCGTGTGGTCCTTTTTGGTAGAGGCAAGAACATCGTCTAAGCCGCTTTCGATGCCTAAGTATAGCCGGCGAACACCTTCGCGGTATAATAGCTTTAATTCTTCGTCCGACTTGTTGTGGATGTTGGTGACAGTGGCATCCATGTTGACCATCTCGCAGCCCGGAAAATATCGGTGAATCAGCGAGAGAATGGATAAAAGGTGAGAGGTTTCGAGACCGAATGCGTTGCCATCTCCGAGGAATATCTGTTTAGGATTTCCACCGGCTTGATGAACACGTTTGATTTCGGCTTCGACCTGCTCCAGCGGCAGCTGTCGATAGCTTAAATGTTTAAACAGGGTGCAGAATGTGCATCGATTATAGGAACATCCTACCGCAACGGGGAGCATAAATGACGATTTTTCCATTGGCGGACGGCAAATTTGACCTTCATATTCCATACAGAAACCTCCTTTTTTACTTCTCTGATTGTTTTTATTTTATCACGAATGGGCAAAGATAACAAGAAGCCGCAGTCGCTCCTCCTATTGATAATCTGAATAGGAATTTCTGTATGAAAAAAGCGCACCGGAAAACCGATGCGCGTCTTTTTATGGTTTAATTTTTCTGCATTCCAGATAGAAGCGTTTGTCCATTGCCTGACCCATCGAGAAGGTCTTGCGCGGCAGGATGCCATCAATGAGGATGGTCTCAAACAGCGATTCCTTTGGAATGGATGGGAACAGAATGCCCACATTGTCCACCTGAGCTGCCAGCTGGCGAACGATGTTTTCGCCGTGGACATAATCGACCTTGCCGGAAAATTCCTGAATGTAATGGTCGATGAAGTTCTGCACCGTTCCGGTCACTACGTTGGAGGATGGGTCCGCAATCCAGATGCGGCGGGTTTCTTCCCCGATTACGCAGTCAAAGTACTGCTGTCCCTCCTGCGGAGTGAAGGAAATGTTGTGAACCCTTCCCAAATGCTGGAGAAAATTGAGGGTGTCCACACCGAATAAAACACGGTTGATTGGCTCAAAATCAAAGGAATCGTCATGGATGTTGACGATTTCTGCCAGTGTATAGCGGGCAGGATGATTTTGCAGCTTCTGTTCGGACAGGGTGCGTTTGAGATTATCGTAGTGCAGTTTTGCGGTAGCAAGCGAGTTGTTGCCGTCGCCTACTGCATAAACAAAGATGCCTTTGTCGGTAATGCCGTACTTTTTCTCCATCTCTTCCATCGAAGCCAAAGCAGTCAGTGCCTGATCGATGCGCTCAGACTGCTCCGGAGTTACCAGATAGCCGCTGATGTTGCCGCTGTCCTTCATCAGCTGGAAGGAATAAAGCGGCTGCATCTGATCCAGCTCCTGCTCCAGGAAGGAAAAGACGGTGTTTTCACGGTCATCAATCAGCAGCATGCTGTGTGAGACTTCCAGAGGGGCAACTTCCCGGATGGTCAGCCTTGGCTCGATACGGTTGTGAATGACACCTTCGGTAGCGCGTACGGTGGTTTTGGAACCTGGATGAAATTCATACTGTTCCAGATCGACCACACCAATCAGACCATGACGAACCTTGCCGTTGCTCAAGGTACGGCGGGTATAAATATAGTCGTGGACCTCGTGGAAAATATGCCGGCGCAGATAGGTGCGCATTGCACGATTGACAGCTGCAATGTGCTGATCGAGATCTTCGCTGTTGAGATTAATTTCAGGCACAATCATATTCAGGGTAGAGGGTTTTGTTTTGACAAGAGTTTCTACCTCATGCCAATACTGCGGCTGAGAAGTATACTGGTCGCAGGCAATGACACTCCAAGCGGTGAAGTCCTCTACATCAGGAACCAAGATATCGCCTTTGGAAAAACCGGTACTGTTCACGGTTGCGTTCCTCCTAAGTCATAACAATTCATACAAAACAATAACCACTTATCAATGGTATTGTAACATGTTTTTTAAATAGATTCCACGTTGTCTATTGAAAAAATCAATAGAAGATCGCGCAGAATCCCCATCAGGATTTCTGTGTTCTCCTTTGGTATTATGCTGGGTTTTGTGTGATATTTCAAGCAAGATGCAGTTAAGCATCGTTAAATCTGCTGGGAATAAGAATTGGATTCACAACAATAATACCATATTTTTCATAAAAATACAAACAGTTTCTACGAATTTATTTTTAGAAAATGTAAGAACTTACATCCAAAAAGCGGGCATTGCCCAGAAGGTCACGCTGGGAGTAATCGAAAAGAAACGCAATTGGTCGATTTTGTAAGGTGATCGGGTCAAACGAAAGAATCTGGAGGTGGGATTCTTTTGCCAGCTGCTTGGAGTCATGGTTTTGGCGGGCAGGGAAAAGTTCTGCCATCAAGGATTCATTGCGGTAAAAATCGCGGATCTGATCCTTATATACAAGATTTTGCTCGGTGGATACCCAATCAGGCAGTTTTTTCGGTTTGGTGTGCAGACACAGGTCAAACAGGCACAGGTCGTGCAGCAGTGGAAGCTGGGAAGCTCTGTCCGGATGGCAGGAAAGATAGTAGTTTTTTAAGGTAGTGCAGCGATCCTCAAAGCTTTGTGGAATCAGACGAAGACCATTTGCAACCTTCCATCTGCCAAAATTGAGGAAAAAGGAGAAAACAGACTGCTCCTGATTGAGCATCCAGCCAATCTGATGGGAGAACAGCCCGCTGTTGTAGTAGTCCTCCACAACCGTTTCCATATCTTTAAGTAGCATCAGATCATCATAGGAAATCCAGTTGGTTCGGATGACCTGAAAAGGCGCCTTTTTGCTGTATACAAGGCCATATTCTCCGGCAGCCTGTGCCATATAGGAACCTTTGAGTACCTTTAAAAAGCCCAATTGCATCTGCTGTGGGCGAATCTGCATGACGGTATCAAAGCTGTTGCCAAAGCTTTCCAGATTTTCGTATGGAAGACCAGCGATCAAGTCCAGATGCAGGTGGATGTTTTTGGCTTCATCCAGTCTGCGGCAGACCGAGAGCAGGCGCTCGGTGTCGGTGGTGCGGCGTATTTCCCGAATGGTGTCCGGATTGGTCGACTGTACACCAATTTCAAACTGGAACAATCCGCGGCGAACCGTCTTGAGAAATTCGATCATCTCATCGTCGATCAGGTGAGCGGTCAGTTCAAAATGGAAGTTGGTGATGCCGTTGTCATGTTCAGAAAGATACTTCCAGATTGCCATGGAATATTCTTTGGAACAGTTAAAGGTTCGGTCTACAAATTTGACCTGACGTACCTTTGCATCCAGAAATTTTTGCAGCCGCTCGAATACCATCGGAAGCGGCATGTAACGGACCCTTCCGGCAACCGAGGAGAGACAGTAACTGCACCGGAACGGACAGCCGCGGATAGATTCAAAGTAAAGAATCTTGTCGGACAGAGATTCCAAATCCGGATAAGGGAAAGGAAGCAATGCCATGTCAAGCAGCTGTGCCTCCGGGTTTGTGTGGATGGTGCCGGATTCATCCCGCCATACCAGAGAGGATACCTCTTCGATCGGGCGTTCTTTTGCAAGGTATTGCTGATATTCCAAAAAGGACTGTTCTCCTTCTCCGCGCAGAATGCCGTCGAGTGCCGGATTTTCTTCTAAGATCTGCTGACTTTGATAGCTGACTTCCGGTCCGCCGGCAATGATGGTAACATCAGGGCAGATACGACGGTACTCTTCCGCGAGGTCGAGCATCATCTCGATGTTCCAAATGTAACAGGAAAGCATCAGAACATCCGGAGACTGGCGATAAATTTCGTCGAGGATGTCGGGCAGATGCTGGTTGATAGTATATTCGCAGATCTGGCAGGGATAGCCGCGCTGTAGCGAAAATTCATGCAGATAGCGCACAGCAAGGTTCGTGTGGATATATTTGGAATTGAGTGCGGTCAAAAGGACCTTCATCTTTCATTCGCTCCTTTATCGATAATCCGTTTGGGATCAGAAATCGTCCTGTATTAAAATGATACCACAGGAAGAAAGGATTGAAAACAGGAAAGAGGACACATTTTGATTAAAATGCGGCAGGCTGGAAAGACTAGGAATGAATTGATGAATCAGGAGGAAATGACATGACACAGGAAACCAGAGTAGCAAGAATTGGAATATATACGGATAAAATGGTGCTGTCGGTGATGGAACAGGATGGAGAGGGAAAGTCTTTTTGTCTGTACCGCAAAGAAACACAGGGGGACTTTTTGGGAAAACATGGTCAGGTTGATCGGGAGAAACTGCTGATGGAAGCGGGCAAAATGATGGAATTATCACAGAAGCTGCTGTGTGATCAGACAGTTTGTGTGGGATATGGACTGCTGCGATATCAGCCGGATGATTTCAGAAGGGAACTGGAACAGAGTCTGGGAATACCGGTACAAACTGTTTCTGGAATTCGTCAGGCGCAGGCAGCGAAGTCTGGTATGATGCAAACATCGCAAAAAGATGATACCGTTGGAGTATTTAGTTCGGATTTGAGTACACAGATTTTTATGATGGACACACAGGAAGGGACAGAACAAAGTTTTCCTATCGGATGGAGAAGCGTTGCCCAGAGATATTCCGGAATCATTCCAAACAGGATGGAGGAAGAAGAATTAAGAAGAGAAATCAGGGATGTTTTTTCTTCTATCCCGACACTGCATCGCGCTGGAGCATCCCAAATCAGGGTAGCGGGAATGGATGGACTGCATCGCTTTGTTTTGTTGCTTTCCGGCAGCATGGACAAAAACAAAGAGGGTGTAGTGTTAGAACAGGAACAGCTGGGCAGTATCCTGCGTTTTTTGCGAAATCCTTCTCTGCACTGGATGCCGGTTTTGGAACAGGCAAGCGGTGTTTTCCCACAGAAGGTGTTCTGTCAGCTTTTGATTTTGGAATCGGTTCTGAAATCAACACAGGCAAAAAAGGTGACACTTTGCAAAATCTGCCTGGAAGACCATCTTTACAAAGAGGAGAGATTAGTAGTAAAATAATATTGAGTAAAAATTTACAAATAGGGATTTCGCTTTAAAAAGTGCACAATGATGGGCTTTAAAAAGAGGAAAGTTGTTTGCGAAAAAACTCGAAAATCCGCTTTTTCATCGGGAATTTTAAAGGATGACTTGACAAGTGGACGCAATGCTGTTATAGTGATACTACATTAATAGGAGTCTGGAGGTGAGAACAGTATTGGACAAAGAAAACAAAATAAGTCAGCAGGTCTCCTGTTCTCAGGATTGGGCTCCTCTTGCAAAAGGCAGCCGCGTAGGGGAATATCGTATCGTTGAAGAAATTTCACATAACGGGCAGAGTATCACCTATCAGGCGCAGGATTGCGTGATTGGGGATACAGTTCGGATTCAGGAGTTTTTTCCGTTTCGTATGGCAAGACGGTGCGAAGACGGCTGTACCGTTGAACCGTTGCCAAACTGCCAGACACAGTTTAAATATTTTCGGGCTTCCTTTATGGACCTGTATCAGACACTGGCGGGAGAAAAGGAAAATCCATGCCTCATCCCGATCATCCAGATTTTTGAGCAGAACGCTACCGTCTATGTGGTGAGCGAATATCTGGGGCTGCAAACGCTGGAAGAACATCTGCAGCAGCAGGGCGGAAAGGAAAGCTGGTGCCGGGCAAAACGTTATCTGATGCCGCTTTATAACGCTCTGTCTCATCTTCATAAGAGAGGAATCACCCATCAGGGGCTCAGCCCGCAGAATATCTTTCTGGATCAAAATTTGAACCCGTATCTGAGCGGCTTTTCCCTTTCCGAGATCCGTACTGCACAGGGAGAGCTGGATTCGGAGCTGTTCTCAGGTTACTCCGCTCCGGAACAGTATCATCTGGAAAGCTGGCAGGGAAGCTGGACTGACGTTTATTCCATTGCTGCGGTCACCTACCGTGTCCTGACAGGAAAGGTTCCTCCAGACGCAGGTAGCATGCTGGATGCATCCGGAATGAAAAAGCAAGAACCTTTGACTCCTGCAATCGAACTGGATGCAGACATTCCGGAGAATGTTTCTGAGGCTCTGGAAACAGCAATGCAGCCGGACCGGACCCGCCGCTATGAAAGTGTGGACGGTCTTTTAGAAAAGCTTCTGGAAACAGTTTCTTCTAATACAGCAGTGTTTCGGGTGGAAGATACATCAAATCACAACACAGTGCATCTGCCGCAGGCAGAAGAGGACAAGACTTCCCGTGTAAAGGCAGGAAGTGTCTACCTTTTGATTACAATGGCTGCTACGTTGCTGGTTCTGGTTGTGGGTGTGCCAAAGATGTATCGATATTTTAACAGCACCTGGGAAGCGCTTTCCCGGGACTATTCCCTGGAAGGGGAAGAAGATCAGAATGACACTCCGCAGGAAGAGCAGATACAACAGGAAGAAGTGTCTCATAAGGTCGAAAATTTTGTAGGGAAAAAAGCCTCCGATGTTTTAAATAACACCAAGTATGAGCAGTGGTATTATTTTGAAACTGTGGAAGAATATAATGATAATTTTGCAGCGGGAACCATCTGTGACCAGTCGCTTTCTTCCTCGACTGCAATCAGCCGTAAAACGACGATAACACTGCATGTCAGCAAGGGACCGGAAAATGAACCGCTTCCTGAGCTTTCCGGAAAGACACTGGAAGAGGCAATCCAGATCCTGTCAGGAATGGGAAAACAGTGGATGGTTGTTCAGGGAAACAACACTTCGGTGGAACCAGGACAGATTTTCCGCACCGATCCTCCGGCAGGGACACAGCTGAGCAAAAACAGCAGCGATACCATTTTGCTGTATGTTGCAGTTGAGCAGCCGGAAACAACACAACCGGAAGAAGAACCGGAAGAAGAGGAAGATGAGGGTGTTGAGGTTCTGAGCCAGAAGAGCTCTGACCGGAAGGTCATCAAGAAAAAGAGTACAGAATAGGGTTTATTTAAGGAAAGTCTCAGGCTTTCCTTTCTTTTTTTGTAAAAGCGGCTGCGGCAACGATTGAAATTAGAAATGATATGTGATACAATAAAGTGCGAATGAAAATTAGCAGAAACTGTGTAAGAAAATGCAGGAAGGGAATGATCTTTGACGATGAAGTTAGGTTTTTCGACATTAGGCTGTCCTCAGTGGGACTGGGCAGAAATTCTAGGGACTGCAAAGGATATGGGGATTGACGGTATCGAGATTCGTGGCGTCGCCAACGAGATCGACCCGATGAAGATAACAATTTTTGATGAAGAACATCTGGAAGAAACCCGTCGCCAGCTCAGCCAGTCCGGTATTGAGATTCCGATGATCGCTTCTTCGGTTACTCTGGGAGAAAAACCAGGAAGTGAAAAGGGCGAGCTTCAGATGCAGCAGGCAAAAGATCAGATTGACTTTGCCGCAAAAAATGAAATCCCATTTGTTCGTGTTCTGCTGACCTTGAACCCACAGCCAATCCAGGCAGATTTGGAAACAGCAAAGGCACGTTATCAGGAACTGTGTCACTACGCAAGAGACAAAAAGGTTCGGGTACTGATTGAAACCTGCGGTTTGCTCTCTGACTCGGTCAAGATGGCCCAGTTTATTGCCGGCGCGGATGAAGAAACCCGCGGCGTTCTTTGGGATATTCAGCATCCATACCGTCACTGCAAGGAGACACCAAAACAGACCGTGGCAAATCTGGGAAAAGAGATCCGTTACGTTCATGTGAAGGATTCGGTTGTTACCGAAAACGGAGAAACCGAATATCGTATGATGGGCTTGGGAGATCTGCCGGTATTTGATGCAGTGCGCGAACTCTATCGTATGGGTTATGACGGCTATCTGACACTGGAATGGTTAAAGAGATGGCGTCCAGAATTAAAAGATCCGGATGTAATCTTCTATCATTTCCAGACTTATATGGAAACTCTGCTCGCAGAAGTGGAAAATGAGAAATAAAAAAGCTCCGCATGATTTTTTCATGCGGAGTTTTTCGCAATCAGAGGTTAATCGCCAAGAAAGCAGGTCAGCACGCCGGAAAAAGGAGTATAAAATGAATCTTCCTCCTCTTTCGGCATGGTTTGCTGCGGCAAAGATAGCGATTCTTTGGATGTGGCCTGTACTGGTTTTGGTGAAAAAGCGGACAGAACAGAAACGATCATCAATAAAGTAAGTGCGGATTTCATCAGCAACCCCTCCTGAAAAACACAATTTTAACCTTAGACACAAAGAAAAGTCCTTTCTGTTATCATGGTGTAACAGAAATTCTGTTAACATAGTATAACAGAAAGGACCGGAGAAAGTTGTCGCAGAAAAGCGTCTTTATTCGGAATATTCCACAGCATTTTCGGTGGCAGGCTGAATCGAATCGATCAGTTCCAGAATCTTTTCGGAGTTGCTGGAGCGGGTCGTAAACAGGTTTACGTTGATGACGCCATTTTCGGTTGTCTGATAGTGGATAAAATAGAATCCGGCAGCGCTGCCCTCGTTAGCGCCAGCAGAATAGGTGAAGGTCATCGAGAACATACCATTTTCCTGTTCATCAACATCCTTTGTCATGTTGGTGATAGTAGGGTCGGCTTCACTTGCGGATTCCAGCGATTTTACGGTGGTTTCCAGCTGGGTCATACTCTGTTCGGAGGTATCATAGAAGATATATCCGCGGCTGGATGGGTCATCCGGGATGGTGACGGTCATATTGTTGGAGAGAGGGTCATAATAAACAACGAATGGGTCCTCAACGGTGATCTCAAATCCGCTGTCAAAAATTTTGTAGCATCCCTGAGAAGAATTGTCTTCCGGATTTTTGGAGTCGGACGATTCTTCCTTGGATTCTTCGTCCTCGTTTTCCTCTTTCTGCTCTTCCTCATTTTCTTCCGAGGAAGTTTCATCAGATAGAGAATCATCGGTTTCTTCCTGAGGAGTTTCAGAAGATTCCTCTTCCTGATTTTCTGTTACAGGAGATGGATCCTCATTGTCATCAGGATGATCCGAAGCAGGACGGGAACATCCGCCAAGAAGTACCAGACAGGCAAGCAGCGCAGTCAATAAGATTTTTTTCATCCTCATTAGGATTCCACCTTTCCAGATAATATCAATTCTTATTGTATCATAACTGAAATTGTCTGTAAACGTCGAAACAGGGCATTTTTAGGAAAAGAGGGGAAGAAGCAAAATGAAACGAGTTGTTATATGGCTTAAAACAGCAGACAGGCAGGATGTCGTACTGAGCGAATTGGGAAGACAGGCTGCCTGGGAAGCACTGTGCCATTTTACGGGACAAACCAGGGAAGAACTGGAACGGTCAGGCGTGATGCTCAAAAAACATTCCAATGGGAAACCGTTTTTTGAGGGAAGTCATATCGGCGTTTCGATCAGTCACACCAGCAAGACAAAAAAATCAGTAGCGGCGGCAGCGGTATGCGAAGGAGAAATCGGTGTGGATATTGAGGACGCATTGCGGGAAAGCTGGAAAGTTGCAAAGAGGATGTTTTCACAACAGGAGCAAGGCTGGGTGCGGGAGCATGAGAATGGCGGATTTGCACAGATATGGACCTTGCGGGAAAGTTATGCCAAATGGACCGGACTGGGGCTTGCGAAGATGCCGACAGTGAAATTTTGGATAGAAGAAAACGGAGACATCCGATGCAGCGATACAGAGTGCAGCGCCTTCAGTTTTTGCGTGCCGGATGAAGAATGGCGTATTTCCTGTATAACGGATAGGCAAGACAGGGTGGAAATGGAAGTCTTTTTGGAAGGAAAAATATTTTTAAAAAAATATTGGAAAAATGCTTGACAAATAAAACATCATCATGTATAATAATCTACGTTGTCGAGTGACGGCGATGCCAAGCAGAGACAACAAAGATAAATGCGGGTGTAGTTCAATGGTAGAATCCCAGCCTTCCAAGCTGGTCGCGTGGGTTCGATTCCCATCACCCGCTCCATAAAATGCGCCAATAGCTCAGCTGGATAGAGCAACTGCCTTCTAAGCAGTAGGTCGGGAGTTCGAGTCTCTCTTGGCGCGCCATATGGTGGGTATGGCCTAGTTGGTTAGGGCGCCAGATTGTGGCTCTGGAGGTCGTGAGTTCAACTCTCACTACCCACCCCATGAAAAAAGGCTTTTATTTAAAAGCCTTTTTTCTATATCTAACCTGAATATTGGGCTGTCGCCAAGCGGTAAGGCACAGGACTTTGACTCCTGCATCTCGTGGGTCCGAATCCCGCCAGCCCAGCCAAATCTGAAACCTCAATAAATCGCTTAATCATGCGGTTTGTTGGGGTTTCTTTTTTGTCGAATATAGAAAAACTTTTGACGACACTT
>PPYF01660872.1_pt1 | contig 11009 bp, 9 predicted proteins | sample 1559871 | NCBI WGS metagenome assembly PPYF01 (sample SAMN08240021, study PRJNA423297) | Human gut metagenome, whole genome shotgun sequencing project.
GAGATCTCTTTACCCTGTTAGGTTTGCCCTTGCCCCCGCGGGTGTTCCGGGACTAGGTGCATCCCCGGGAGTTTGGGTTATAGAGCGCCTCGACCTTGAACGTGCCGTTGAAGCACTCCATCGTGGCATTATCGTGGCAGTTAGCCGTTCGCGAGAAACTCTGAGTCAGGCCCATGCCGTCGGCCGCATCCCTGAATGCCTGAGCAGTGTAGATACTGCCGCGGTCACTGTGGAGCATCGCTCCCAGAGCCAAGCCTCGACCTGATAAAAACTGGAGTGTCACCAGTCCCAGCCGAACATCCTGCTTTTTGGAGTAGACCCAAGCGACAATGGCGCGATTAAAAAGGTCCTGTACGAGCGACAGATAACCTCAGTGCCATTCGTCGTTTTCGAAGTACGGCACATAGGTGACATCGGTAACGAGGCGGTGCATCGGCCGATCAGCTTGGAACTCACGGTTGAGCAGGTTATCCGGCAACTGCTGCCGGGTTGCCTTGCCGGCGCAAGGCTTCGCCTTGCGCACCTGGCGGATGCGTGCAGTCAAGCCGCGGCGGCTCATGACTCGCTGCGTAGTCTCGCAAACCTCTATGCTGTAACGCTTATGCAGGACGGCACCCATGCAGCGTCGGCCAATTGTGAAGAAGCAGGAGCTTTGAACCTCAGAAATCTTCTCGGCCAACTCATCTGTTTTGATTTGCGCCGGCATCGTCTTCTGTGAAGCGTAAAAAGTGCTGCGGGACAGGCCCATCAATCGACAGGCGTGAGCGACGCTAAGGCCTTTCTCGTGAGCTCTAACTGTCGCTGCAATTCTTTTTTTTGAGCTCGTCTTTACAGCCTTCAATGGCAACCTCCAGAATGGATTCCGCACAGATCAGGCGGCCTCGTGCGTCCTGCATCTCTTTGTAGAGCGCCTTCCGTTCTGCAAGCGTTAAGGGACGATCGGCAGAAATGTCGGAGAGTTTTTCGCTGGCCATTCTGAAGATTCCAAGGCTAGTTTCTAGTTTGACGTCCCAGAATAGGCTGCGCTTGGGGCGCAGCTGCTCGGGGAGTTTAGCAACTGTGCGGCGGATCTTTTGGAACAATGTGGCCGATCTCACGCCAAACTGCTTAGCAACATCGCTGTAGCCAATGGGGTAATGCTCGAACCAGTAGTCGACGGCGCTTTGGAGCAGCTCAGGCCGGCGTGTGACCCAAGGATTGTCGACCCAATCGAAGAAACCGTGCTGGATATAAATAGCCCAGTCTCGGATCGAACCAACGAAAAGACCCAACTCTCTGGCCAGTGCCTTCTTCGGGGTGAAATGCAAAAGCCCTTCGCAGGCTTGCTGTCTCATTTCTTGCGTTATGTGCATGGTGTGGACTCTGTATGTGTCCCAAAAATCCATACCACTTCACTGTGTGTGTTGGGAATAACAAAACTCCCGAAGACTGTTTTCCGTTTTAGTTAGGTTCTAGTCATTCGGGAGTTCAGGTACGCCGGCGTCCCGCCCAGACCCAAAGCGTCAGCCCAGCGAGAATCAGCGGCAGCGTAAGCCACTGTCCGCGCGAAAGCCCCAATGCCTGCAATCCAAGAAATGCATCGGGTTCCCGGAAGTATTCGCTCACAAACCGCGCTGCCCCATAACCCAAGGCAAACAAAGCGGCTGTTCTGCCAACCGGTCTCGGCTTGCGGGAATAAAACCAGAGCACCACAAAAAGGGCCAGCCCCTCCAGACCTGCTTCATAAAGCTGGGAAGGATGACGAGGGATACCGCCGTCCTGCGCCTGAGGAAAAATCATGGCCCACGGAAGGCCCGGCGAAGCTGGCCTGCCCCAAAGCTCGCCATTGATGAAGTTCCCGATGCGGCCGAAAAAAAGTCCCAAGGGTACGAGCGGAGCCACAAAAGCCGTCAGCTGCCAAAACTGCATGCCATGTCTGCGAACATAGAGCGCCATCACGATAAGCACTCCCAACAGACCGCCATGCGCACTCATTCCGCCCTGCCAAACCGAGAAGATCTGAAGAGGATGGGTCAAGTACCACGCAGGCTGATAAAAAAGACAGTAGCCCAGCCTGCCGCCCAGCACAACGCCAAAAACGCCCCAGAAAAGAAGGTTCTCAACATCGTCGGGCGTCACGCCCCTCCAATCATCCTGTGCTCGTCGACGACCGAGGAGCCAGAAAGCGAGAAAACCCAAAAGGTACATCAAACCGTACCAATGCACTCCCAAAGGACCGATAGAGAACGCGATGGGATCAAACTGCGGATGAATCAGCATGCGGCAACCACTGCAACTTTTTTATAAGAGCGCTCATTCTAACGATGCGGTTATTCACGAAGACTTCATTGACGTACTTGGACTCGTGAGATAGTGTGTGTCGTCGCTCTGAAAGCGATTTTCGCAATGCTGCAGAACACTCGACCTCCATACAGAACCCTAAAGGAGCCGCCTTTCATGTCGGTACAGACTGTTTCTTCAACTACCGTAGCTCATGCGCTCACCGCACTTCGTGCCAATCGGCCGCTCGTACACTGCCTCACCAACGAAGTGGTTCAGGAAATCACTGCAAACGTACTGCTCGCCGCCGGTGCGTCGCCCGCAATGGTCGTCGCGATGGAAGAAGCACCTGTCTTTACGGCCATCTCGGGAGCTCTGCTCATCAACACCGGCACACCGTACCCAGAGCGTGTCGCGGTAATGAAGGCCTGTGCTCAAGCTGCCAATGACCATGGCGTTCCCTGGGTACTTGACCCAGTAGCCGCTGGCGCAACCCCTTGGCGAACACAAACCATTCGGGAGCTCCTTGCACTTAAACCAACCATTCTTCGCGGCAATGCCAGTGAGATTCTTGCACTGGCCGGTTCCGGAAAGGGCGGCAAGGGCGTCGACAGCACAGACGACAGCCGAACCGCCCTATCTGCCGCTCAGCGGCTTGCCGAAGAAACAGGAACTGTAGTTTGTGTTACAGGCCCGGTTGATTATGCGACTGACGGTAAGCGAACACTCTCCATCGCCGGAGGCAACGTCATGACGACGCTCGTGGTGGGCACCGGATGCTCTCTCTCGGCGCTCTGCGCAGCTTTTGCAGCAGTGGAAAAAGATCCTGTTAATGCCGCCATTTCCGCTTGTGCACTCGCGAAGTACGCAGCTGGCACTGCCGCAAAACATGCTAAGGGGCCGGGGAGCTTCCATGATGAATATCTTGATGCGCTCTACCTCGTCCAGCCCGAAGCGCTCACTGGAGGAGATGCGGCATGACCGTTAAGCCGCTGAATCTTACGCTCTACCTTGTTCTGGATCCTGATCTTTGCAGCCAATCTGTCGGCATTATTGAAACAGCATTGGCAGCTGTACAAGCTGGTGCGGGTATTGTGCAGCTGCGGGCACCGACCTGGAAAAAGCGCCGTATGACGGAATGCGCTCGCGCACTCAAATCTGCGCTTACACCTTTCCATGTGCCGCTCATCATTGATGACCACGCTGATGTGATGCTCGCTGCGAATGCCGACGGTCTGCACGTTGGCCAGCAGGATCTGACCCCGGCAGATGCCCGACAGCTGATCGGCAGCAATCGCATTCTGGGACTGTCTTTAGGTTCGCTTGAGGATTGCCGCCCCGATGAACTCGCCCTTGTGGACTACGTCGGCATCGGACCGACTTTCGTTACGCAATCCAAACCGGATGCGGGCGCGGCCATTGGTCTCACCGCACTGCAGTCTATCGCTGCCAAGGCGCAGAAGCCTTCAGTGGCCATCGGCGGCATTCACATTAACAATGCTGCGCAAGTCGGCGCAGCTGGCGTTAACGGCATTGCTGTTATTTCAGCTATTTGTGGTCAGCTAGATCCCTATGCAGCTTCCGTCAGTCTCTTGAAAGCATTCCAAAGCAACCGCAAACAGTCTTAAAGAGACCGTAATGCCATTCCCCTCTGTCTTCGGGTCTTTGTGGACACCTCATCGAGCTGCCGCATGGACTGCACTGTTTCTTTTTTTGCTGACAGCGAGTGCTTACTTCTGTGGCGTCAATGCTAAACGCGCCCTGCAGCATGCCGTCTTTATCGTTCCGTTTATTGCGCTCTGGCTGCTGTCTTTACCCGCCCGAAGTAACGAGTTACGAAGCGGCTGGCAAAAAGTGTGTCTCGCTGCAGCCGTTGTCGGACTGCTGCTTGCTTTTATCGACGCTGCTCTACGGGCATTCCTCTATCAAACGTACTCGGCCGAACCCATGTCGACTTTCGTATTGGAATCAGCAGCCAATACCAATCTTGACGAAGCTCTCGGCTTTTTGGCCACCGAATGGACCGGGGCGCTCTTGGGGACGTTACTCTCTTTCGCCGCGTTAACTGTTGCCCTATTCGTCATGCATTTGGCAAGCAAGACGTCTTCAGACAACGCGATGGCTTCCGGTTGGAGGCGGTGGTTTTGGCGATTCTGGATGCTGCTTTTTGCGTCCGTCTGTATCCTCAGCTGGGCCAAACCCTCCTGGCGAATTCACTATCCCCCTATTTTTTGGTCTAAATGGATGGAATCCGTTGCAGGCATGCAATCGATCTGGATGAAAGCCGACCAACATGAAGCCGCAGAAATTACCGAAGCCAGATCGGTTTTGCTGGATGCTTCATCGGCTCCACGCACAATCGTCTTGGTCATCGGCGAAAGCACTACTCGCGACGACTGGAGTCTTTATGGGTACTCACGCGATACCACGCCGAAGCTTAAAGCCCTCGAATCAAAAGATTCAAATTTAGGCACCTTCAGGCAGGCTTGGTCCGTAGACGCCTCGACCATCGCAGCCTTCCGTTCCATGTTCACCTTTCCTGTTCCGCAGTCTGCGGGTGACGGCCGCATCAATCTCTTTGCGCTCTTTAGCGCCGCTGGATGGACAGTGCATTGGATCAGTAATCAGGACGACATAGCCATTCAAACGCAATATGCCGTCTTTGCCTCTGAAGCGCAGTTCATCAACCGCATGACCGGACGCTCAAGCGCATCGATGGATCTGAATGTTTTGCCAACCTTTAAACAAGCACTTGCTGATCCTGCTCCGAGGAAACTGATCGTTGTCCATCTGATCGGAGCGCATCCGCACTACGCGCTGAGGTTCCGCGATTCAGACGAAATTGACTGGGGACACGACCAGGTAATGCAGAATCTGAATCATCTCGACCGATCCCCATGGGTGGTTGCCGCCCGCAATCAATATGACTGGGCTATGCGCTATCAGGACGAGGTTCTTTCGGAACTGTTTCACCTCTCTAAAAATGCTCAGGCCTCAGACAAGTCCCCGTTAGACTGGATTTTTCTATCCGACCACGGTCAGGAGCTAGGAGATACGGCAAACCGAGCAGGCCACTCACAAACGGCACCATCAAGTTACCGCATTCCGTTTCTGATCTGGAGCTCCGAGCGAAGCTTCAATCCATATGAAAATCGTCCGTTCCGCGCTGATTTTTTAAGTCCGCTCATGCTTGAACTTGCCGGCATCAACTGGAAAGGCGAAGATCCTCGGCAAGTCCTCATTGCCGACGACTATAGTTGGATAAAACCTCATTTACCTATCCAAGATCCGCAGATGCCGTCATCGGACAACCCATGAAGGAATCCACTCCCCCCGTACTGAAAGTCTCTCTCCCTGAAGCCGAGGAACTGCTTCAAGCAGAAGCGCTTGAAGCACATCCGCCGATGGGTTGGAGCGCTGCAGAAAGTGATGCCGCTTCACGCGACGCACTGGCCGTCGCTGGCAAAAGCGACATTCAGGCATTTCTCCTCACCCGTGCCAAACTGGTACTTTCGCGCATGACGAAGCATGACCCTAGCCTGAAGCGGCCTCGGCTGCCGCAGACAGGGTGGCTTATAAAAATCATTTCCTTAGGCATCATTTTTCTCGGCTTTTTTTCTGGGGCTGTGACGGATCAGCTCACCAGTGCTGGCGCGCAACTTAACCTCCTCTCTCCGCCGCTTCTGACCGTCTTCGCCTGGAACATCCTCGCGATGCTTGCTGCCATTGCAGGATTGGTTATCAGCTTCCGACGCAGCACCAGCCCCGCCGGTCTCTCGGCCGCACTTGCCAGAATCCTTGGGTCTGCCGCGCATGTCATGCGCTTTGTTGCCGCTGCTGACAAGACCTACTTCAATAAACTTCTGCCGCTTCTCCTGCCTCAAGCCGCCTGGCGATTCCGCGCTGTTCTGCATTGGGCCGCACTGGCCTTCGGCATCGGATTGGCGGCCAGCCTCCTTGTGCGCGGCATTGGAACCGCCTATTGGGCTGTCTGGGAAAGTACATGGTTTGCCGACAAGCCCGATGTGGTTGCTGCCATTCTTCAAGGACTGTACGGTTGGCTGCCGGATTTCCTCCCAGGCCTCTCACCGCTGCCGGATGCTTCTGCACTTTCTGCGCTGCGAGTTGACGGCTCTGCCCCAAGTGCGGCAGCGCTTTCTGCCGGAGCGCCGTGGCTTGCCCGCATGATCTGGAGCATTGTCGGCCTCATCATCGTCCCGCGCGCCGTTTTGGCTACTCTTTCCATGGTCTGCGCTGCCCGAGCAGCAAAAACGCTCCTCGTTCCTATCGACAGCTCACGAACGGAGCAGCTTCTGCAGACGGCCGCAAACCATTCTGTCAAGACTTGGCTTCTCAACGGATCTAATCACCCTGCAGCAAACCAAGGAACGCCTCTCCTGTCAGTCAATCCATGGAGTGCCCCTGATTTCCCAGAGCTTGCTGCCTTTACCCCGCAAGCAGGGGACCGCGCCATACTGGAGTTGGATCCATCAGCTACCCCCGAAGAAGATGTCCACGGACTATTGATTGATACCATTCGAAAGCGTTGCGCAAATACCGTCCTCCATCTCGATTTCTCCGAACTCCAAACGCGCTTTGCGGACGTGCCCGAACGCATCCAAAGCCGCCGAGCGCTCTGGGAGCACTTTGCCGCACAGCATGACATACCGCTTGAAGTGAATGGGCTCCGTTGAGATCATTCGCCTCGGGCGATAATGAAGCTATTGGATTGATCAATGCTTTCACCATGGCCGACCAGCAAGATTCCCTGCGCATTCACCTGAGCCTTGTGAGCCACACGAACATCGGCAAAACAACGCTCGCCCGAACACTGCTCATGCGTGACGTGGGTGAGATTGCCGACCGTGCTCATGTTACAGAAACAACGGATGACTACCTTCTCGCCCGCGGTCAGGATGGCAGCGAGCTCATCCTCTGGGATACGCCGGGTTTTGGCAATTCCGTCGCTCTGGCTAAACGCCTTGAAGGCCGCTCCAACCCGCTCGGATGGTTCCTCTCTGAAGTGTGGGATCGCTTCACCAACAAATCTTTTTGGCTTGACCAGAAAGCAGTGAGACACATCCGCGATATTTCAAGTGTCGTTCTCTACCTCGTCAATATCGCGGAAACACCGGACAAAACGCCCTACATTCAGGCAGAGATGCAAATTCTCAGCTGGATCGGCAAACCGGTCATTGTGCTTCTCAACCAAATGGGAAAACCGCAGGCGCCGGACATTGAACATGCGCAGGTGGAGGCTTGGAAGACAGCGCTCAAACCTTGGCCGTTTGTCAAAAAAGTGCTGGCGATGGATGCTTTTGCCCGTTGCTGGGTACAGGAAGAAATGCTTTTCAATGCCATCGGTGACGTTCTTCCTGCTGAGGATGAGGCCGCTTACAAAGTACTGCAGTCTGTTTGGCGCCGAGGCCGCCAAGCCGCTTATGCCAATTCCATCGAAGCTATGGCCAGGCATCTGCAGCAAGCCGTATCAGCACATGTTTCACTGCCAACACCTACGCTGAGGGAACGAGCGGTAAGTGTGGGACGGCGTTTAGGACTCTTTAGAGACGAGCGAGATGTGATTGCCGACGCTCAAGCAGCCATGGCATCTCAAGCCGCCGACAGTTTTTATGCCTTAACGTCCAAACTCATCGCCGACAATGGTCTTTCCGGCACAGGTGTTTCCAAGGAAATCTTCCAGCGCATGAAGACGGACTGGGATTTGGCTGTCTATTCCGTCGATCCGCAAAGTGCGGCGGCCGTCGGCACCAGTATTGGAGCGGCTTCCGGAGCCGCGGCTGGGCTTGCGATTGACCTCTCTGCCGCCGGCCTTACGATGGGACTTTCAACACTGGTTGGCGGGCTCATTGGAGCCGTGAGCGGCATGGGGGCCGCGCATGCTTGGAATCTTCAAAAGAAAAAATCCGGCGCTGAGCTTTTTTGGAGTGAAAAAGCGTTGACCGGATTTCTTCTTGAAACTGTGCTGCTCTATCTCGCAGTAGCGCACTATGGTCGTGGCCGAGGAGATTGGAAGGAAAGTGAATCTCCAGAGTTTTGGAAGGATGCAGCGCTTCGCGCTATTCAGGAAGAAAAATTCTCCTTTGAACCTCTTCGCACAGAAGATATTGATACCTCTATTAGCACTCTGATAAATGCTATAGATCACATTATCAAAAATATCTTTAAAACACTCTATCCTTCAGACGAATATTAAACGTCTTGAATCAAATCATTTTGGAGTAGCCAAAACTCCCTCTCGTACTTGATAATCCGAAAGGGCACGCTGAGCTCTAGCTGCATCAGCCATAAGCTTAAATTCTCCTGTACAAACATCAAGCAAGTCCAGCCGATCACCATTCCATCGCATACAAGTAACTTGCCCACCATTATTTAAACCAACAGCTCCCCAAGAACCAATGGCAAAACCCTTATCGCCAAACGTTGTAAAAGAAAGTGCCAAATCGAACGTTTCATTAGAAAACAGGTCCCGGCCTTCATGAATTTTAGGCGGCACTCCCAATACCATACCAAGAATCGACGGGAATATATCCCGATGAGAAACCCAACGGGTTGTATCAGCCTTAGCCCTCACATCATCCCAAGAATCTGGCAACCAGAACAGTAAGGGGACGCCTCGCATATGAGGCAAATAATCAATCGAATCATATTGCAAACGTGCATTATGATCGCCAGTAGCTACAACAACAGTATTATTAGATAAACCTTCTGAATAGATCGATTTTACAAAAACACCCAAAGCATTTGCCGCATACTGATAAGTTTCAAATGAAGGTATGCATTTAGAGCGTTCATCCTTGACAAATGAAGGCAATAAATTTGGGTCGACGGGATTTACCAAAATTCCATCGGGAACTTTGAACGGTGGATGATTAGTAGTAGACAATATGACTAAACATATTTTTTCTCTTTTTTCATCAGCCTCTTTCAAAATATCCACTGCTTTATCAAACATCCATTTATCACCAATACCCCAAGTGCCCACCTCTGCTTCGGGGAATTCTTTAGATAAAGCTACAGAACCAACGATCTCATCAAAGCCTTGAATTGGAAAATTGTCATTAATCATACGCCAAGCTTCCGAACCTGACGTCAAGAATACCATTTTGTAACCTGCTTCTTTGAATGGCAGATAATTTGAAAATGGGAATCGTTTTTTACCATAACGGCTTTGAGTCAAAGGGGAGATTGAAGTATCAAAAAGTATTCCCTCTAACGACGGGAATGTACCATTATTAATACTTACTCCATTTCTAAAAACAACTGCTCGCTCTAATTGATTAGCCAACGCCCCTAAAACATCATTCTTCGGCAAATTTTGAGTATCAAAAATATCACGCCCCATCGACTCCATTATAACGACTACAACATGATCTGCAGAATGACGCTTTTCTTCAATTACCAAATCTGTGATTCGAATTTTTGATATAGCCGCTTCTGCTTCGCCTTTATTTTTAAATCCCATTTCCACCAAAGCCATTTGAGACCCGCCATTAAATTTTATGGCATTCTGGCCTTTCCATGCCTCATAAAATGCAGCCGCACCTCCGGGAACGGTAGCATTTATAAAAGCATTTGTAGAAACTGAAAAATCTTGCTGCCGAAGAGGAAACTTACCTAAACTACCACGAATAACACCCACTACAAAAATCGTTCCGATAAGTGCAATAACAATATAAATAAACAATGAATCCTTTTTCAGAGCACGCCCAACACCAAATAACGCCGCACTTGAAATTATTTTTCTAACAGAAAAAACAATAATAATAGGAACGATCGTCAACAACGCCCAAGCCATTAAATATGAAAAAATAGGCCAATCTTTCCACAGCGTTACTAGGATAGCTTCCGTATCATCCTGAAATAATCCAAAGACTAGCGGACTAAATGGCGTTCCATAAAAACCATAAAACCCATAATTACCAAGCGAAAGACCAACCATAATCGCTTGACCAACAACACCAACAGCGATCGTATACCGCCAAAAAGAAGGTCGCCAATAACTCAGCAATAACAATACCCATGCTGCCGCTATAAATATTAATAGCCATTTAGCATCAACTCTCATCCCCATTATTAAGGCCGGGTAAAAATCATTCCACACCAAATCGGGAGACTTGTAGTGATGAAAGAAGAATATACGGATGAGACTAAGTACAAACGTAGATGAAATCACGAATATCAATGAATTGATGCATTTTTCAACCCACCGATCAGAAGCCACTTTCAACATTAATAAACCCATTAAATTAACGCATCATCAAGGCCTAAAAAGGCTATCTCTGTACCACCGCATCAGAACGGTCCATCGTAACGGACAATAAATTTCATAGAACCATCATTGCACAAACAATAATAAGAATCATTTTATAAAAATTGTGCATCGAACCCAAACTCCCGGAGACTAGCTCCGGGAGGTCCTGATCTGACGCAAAGTCGACCTATTTATTCTTCCTAATTTCTTGTTTTTATTTAATAAAAACTTGACAAGCTTTTGCTTTATCTTTATCATAGTCTATAGTCATTTAATATAGACAACATTATGTCCTCTTCGCCAAAACCCTGGTCTTTCTCTACGTACACGGATGCCGATGGGCGTACCTATGTCTACGGCTATCGCAATCGCTGGGATCCAGAAAAGAAACAGTCACGTATTGAAAAACGATGCCATGTCGGGCGTTTGGATCCGCAAACTGGGCAGGTCCGTATCGGGCGCAAATTCCTCACGAATA
>PPYF01546219.1_pt1 | contig 11008 bp, 5 predicted proteins | sample 1559871 | NCBI WGS metagenome assembly PPYF01 (sample SAMN08240021, study PRJNA423297) | Human gut metagenome, whole genome shotgun sequencing project.
GGATAAGTAAACGGCACAAAATAAGTAATCAGGAAAGCCGGAATAGCGGCAAACAAAATAAAGATGAAGAAGTCGCGATATCCCAGCCAATCGCTGACAAATCCACTGACCATTCCCGGAAGCATTACTCCCAAATTCATGATGCCTGAAGCAAAGGCATAATGCGCCATTTGATGTTTTCCGGGAGCCACCTGCTGCATCATAAACAGCGTAAGTCCTACAAAACCGAATCCATATCCGAAATATTCGAGGACAATGGCACCGCCTATCAACATACCGCTTGTAGGTTGGTAAATAGCCAATAATGTATAAGCAATAAAAGGCAGATTGAAAGTACAGCAAAGAGAAAACAACGTTTTTTTCAATCCCCGATGCGAAATGTAATAACCGGCCAATAAAGAACCCAACACAAAAGCTGCTGCGCCATAAGTGCCATAATAGATACCGATCTCCTGTTCACTCAATCCTAATCCGCCAATCTCTCTACCCGCTTTCAGAAACAACGGCACGATCTTCATCACAAAGCCTTCGGCAAAACGATAAAGAATAATAAAGGCGATATAATACCAAATATGTTTTTTCTTGAAGAAATCAAGAATGACTTCCACCAGTTTGTCGAATGTTTCCTTAAACGAAGTAGCCTCGGAAGTTGCAGCACCGCCGGAAGGGAGCATTCGTGTGTGATAAAGCCCCAATGATATCATTACGATCGCCATCACAAACATTACGATCATCCAGGCATGAACATTCGCTTCATACACCACTTCACCGGAAGCTCCTTCAACTCCTCCAAACCGTTTAACCAGCCATCCTGCCAGATATACCAATCCACCGGAAGCCACAATCTTGGCTATATTGTAAAAAGCACCTTGCCAACCGATGTACTTAGCCTGATCGGACTTACTCAGTTCTGTCATATAAACCCCATCCGTTGCAATGTCATGAGTAGCTCCGCTAAAAGCGATCACCGCCAATAACGCAATGGAGCAGGCAAAGAAATGAGGAAGCTGTAATGACAAAGCAACAAGCCCGAAACCGACTCCTGAAGCAATCTGCGTGAAGACAACGAAGAACTTTTTAGTTTTAAACATTTCCAAAAACGGACTCCAAAGAAATTTCAGGGTCCAAGGTAACATAATCAACGAAGTCCAAAGAGCAATTTGTGCATCGGAAATATCAAGTCCTTTAAACATCAGGACGGAAACCATATTCAATACAACAAAAGGCAGCCCCATCGCAAAATAAACAGTAGGAACCCATGAAACAGGGTAAAAGGCTTTTCTATTCATTAATAAGTGTTTTATCGGTTAACGATTTTAATACATTTATATATAATACAACCGAAGCCGATAAAATACTAACCGGCACACGTCACTTTTTTATTAAAAAGTATTTCATTTGCTTTTCATCTCTAAAATCACTCTCAAAATTCCGTTCGGATAAAACCGTCAATATAGAAAAAAGACTATCAAAAAGCAAATAACATCAGTTATAAAAAACATCCTTGACCATCTTATGAACAATACTGCATTTCCCTCCCCAGTTCCACCACTATATTTGCACCGGCAAAACCAGAATAAGAACAAAATTCGTACAGTAAAACCATGAAAACAAGAAAACAAGTAAAAGTGCTATTAATCGTACTTATAGGAATATTTATTCCCTACCCACAAAAGGCACACTCCCAAAATTACGTCCCTATGAAAGACGATACCAAAATGGCGGTCAAACCGAAGATAGAAATCAAAGCCTATTCTTTCCACCTAAAACAAATCCGTTTGTTAGACAGTCCGTTTAAAACAGCAATGAACGCTGACAGAAAATGGTTGATGGAAACCCTTAAACCCGATCGTTTCTTACATCGTTTCCATGCAAACGCCGGACTACCCACTAAGGGAACCATTTATGGCGGTTGGGAAAATACCGATCAAAGCGGTTTTTCATTCGGACATTACATATCTGCCCTGTCCATGTTATATGCAACCACAGGAGAAGAAGACATTAAAATACGTCTTGATTATTGCATTTCCGAACTGAAAAGATGCCAAGACAAGCGTGGGACCGGTTATGTGGGTGCCATCCCCAACGAAGACAAACTGTGGGATGACGTATCCAAAGGAATTATTGATGGACGCAATTTTAATCTGAATAACGTATGGGTACCATGGTATAATCTTCATAAACTATGGTCAGGATTAATAGATGCCTACATTTTTGGTGAAAATGAAACAGCCAAAACCATTGTTATTGCACTTACCGACTGGGCATGCGACAAATTCAAAGATCTGACTGAAGAGCAGTGGCAAAATATCCTTACTTGTGAACACGGTGGTATGAACGATGCCTTATATAATGTATATGCCATTACAGGAGATACCAGACATTTGGAAATAGCCAATAAATTTTATCACAAAAAAGTATTAGATCCACTATCGAAAAGAAAAAATGAATTAGCCGGACTGCATGCCAATACGCAAATCCCCAAAGTAATCGGCACTTCACGTTCTTATGAACTTACCGGCAACCAAGACCATCATACCATATCCAGTTACTTTTGGCACACGGTTACCCACGAGCATTCCTATTGTATTGGAGGTAATAGTAATTACGAACATTTTGTAGAACCGGGGAAATTATCGGGAGAATTATCGAATAAGACAACCGAAACCTGCAATACCTACAACATGCTCAAGCTCACACGCCATCTTTTTGCATGGAACCCTTCCGTAGAACTGATGGATTTCTACGAACGTGCATTATATAATCATATTCTTGCTTCACAAAATCCCGAAACAGGAATGGTTTGCTATTGTGTTCCGTTGGCAGCCAATTCACAAAAGAACTACTGTAACGCTGAAAACAACTTTTGGTGCTGTGTAGGTACAGGATTTGAAAATCACGTAAAATACGCTGAACAGATATACTCACACAATGAAAATGAGCTGTATATCAACCTATACATTCCTTCCGAATTGGACTGGAGTGAGAAAAACATGAAACTGAAACAAACAAACAATTTTCCGGATACTGACAACACAACCATTACCATTACAGAAACAGTACCCCAGACACTGACTTTTCATGTACGCTTTCCCAACTGGGTGCAATCCGGATATAGCATAAAAATAAACGGAACAGAACAAGTATTCAACAGTACCCCCGGTTCATATGTGTCTATCACCCGAGAATGGAAAACAAATGATAAAATAGAAATTAATCTTCCCAAGACCCTCACTAAAGAACAGCTATTAGGAGACAAATATAAAACCGCATTTCTCAATGGTCCTATTGTATTGGCAGGCAAAACAGATATTACCCAAACTCCCCCCGTCTTTATTCGCCATGAGAATAAAAACATTTCTGACTGGATGACTCCAGGTACCACCCCCGGTAATTTCTGGGGCAAAGATGAATCAAATAAAGAGGTTAATTTCCTACCTTTCTATAAAATGCATAATACTCGTTATACAGTGTATTTCGACTATTTCACTCCTGAAGAATGGGAAAAAAAACGTGAGGAATACAAAAAACAACAGGAAGAAGAAATGGAATTGGAGCGTTTGATGGTGGATTATTTCCGAGCCAATGAACAACAACCGGAAATAGATCACAATTTTAAAGGAGAAAATGTGAACAAAGGAACAGGCATTTCCGGTGGAAAATGGTGTTCAAGTAAAGGAGGTTATTTTTCTTTTGAGATGACAGTAGACCCTGATATCCCCGTCGATCTGTCGCTTATGTATTGGGGAAATGATGGCGGTAAAACCAATCAATTTGACATTTTAATAGACGGCGAAATAATTGCATCTGAAAGTTTAACAGCCAGAATCAAACCTAATGAGTTCTTCCGTATTGCTTATCCTGTACCATTTCACTTGACAAAAGGAAAAAACAAAGTGGTTGTAAAATTACGAGCTATCAATTCCAATAACACAGCAGGTCCTATTTATCACGCCAAAATATTTAAAAAGAAATACATGGCTGAAAAGACAGTAATCATACATGATTATTTGTTACCTAAAGAACCCTACCTGATTGAACACAACTTTAGTTTCACCGGTAATAAAAGAACTGGTATTAACATGGGACACCCTTGGGTGGATGCCAACCAAACAAATGCAAGCATATCATTCGATATGAAATGCTCGGCAGATAAAGCCAATATTTTACAACTAACCTATTGGGGTGGAGAAGCTAACGAAAGAAAATTCACTATCCTCATAGATAACCAAGAAATAGGCAAGCAAGAATTATTGCAAAATAAGCCCAATGAAATATTTGAAGTTCTCTATCCAATAGCAAAAGAACTGACAATGGGAAAAAGCCAAATAACAGTCACCCTAAAAATGACACAACGAGCTGCTGGAGGATTATACTATGCATATACATTTTCGGGAGGATCAATAACTGATATACATACAATAGAAAAGGAACGTCAAGTTCCTTTCTCTGTTAGTAACAATAACTCGTATATCACTATCACCAATCATTCCGGACAGGATTTTACAGGAACAGTCACACTGATCAACACAACAGGTGTTATTTTTTATAAAGAAAAAGTTCATATACAAAAAAACATAACCTTAAAAGAGAAAGTCGGTAAAGGGCTTTTTTTCGTATACCTAATTACCGACAATGAAAAAAAACAGCAATGTATAAAAATTGTGATCTAATTTTTATCTATGATATTGAGTGAACAAAAAAACAAAGCCCGTTCAATGTACTTTCAAACGGGCTTTTATTCTTATTTACTTTCACTTTGAAGGTTTAGAACAGCCTTCTTTAATCCACGCCCGATAGCTTCCAGAACAATATCTCCCGGTTTATCCGTCGTTTGGACAATGGCCGTCATCATACCGCTGAAAACCTTCATTTTCGGTAACTGGAAAGATTCCAACGACGCCGGATTTCCATTGGCTCCCGCACAATAAACACCTGCGCCTTTCACTTTAAAACTGATTTCATCAGTTGCATCCGGACAAAGATTTCCTTCCTTATCCACCACTCTCACCGTTACAAAACAAAGATCTTTCCCATCGGCTTGCAAGAGAGTTCTATCCGGAACAAGTTCTATATGATGTGGTGCACCGGCCGTATGTATTTCTTTCTCTGCAACAGCCATTCCATTTTTATCATAGGCAATAACTTTCACAGTACCCGGTTCATATTTAGTATCCATCCACATCAAACGATAACGCTGCTGGCGTTTCAAATTCATCATAGAAACAGAATCGGCACTGTTGTGAACCGTTACAGATAAGTCTTTAGTACGCTTTCCCTGACTTTTTCCATTTATAAATAACTCTGCGGAAGGATAATTCGTATACACGAAAATCGGAGTTACCTCTCCTTCACGGCCTTTCCAGTTCCAGTGAGGTAAAATATGCAATGTCTCCTTTTCCTTATTCCAGTGGCTGCGATACAGATAATAACGGTCTTTTGGCAATCCCGCCAAGTCGATAATCCCGAACAAAGAAGAATGACTTGGCCAGTCCGTATAATAAGGAGTAGGTTCTCCCAAATAATCAAAACCGGTCCACACAAATTCACCGATACAATATGGCAAATCCTCATGCTGGATAAAGTCGTCTTCGGGTAAATTAGACCAGCCACAATGTTCCACATCATAAGAGGAAGCCTGATGGTCATCATACTTTTTCATCCATGCACGCACTACCGGAAACTTATATACCCCCCGTGAACTTACCGTAGAAGCAGTCTCGCTACCCAAGATTATCTGTTGGGGAAGCTTCTTATAAGCTTCCGGATATTTATGAGGACGGTAATTGAAACCGGCAACATCCATTACAGCAGCCATATTATTATTTATTACAGCATCCGGTGCATCCATCCCCTGTGTTACCGGACGAGTAGGATCTTCCCGATGACAGATATCCTGCAAATAGCGTGATAGTTTCGGCCCCTGATCTCCGTTCCACTGATCCGGAACTTCATTACCGATACACCACATCACCACACTCGGATTATTACGATAATGCCGTAATACATTTACCAAATCCTTCTCTACCCATTCATCAAACACTTTATTATAGCCATTCTCACACTTGGCTGCCTTCCACTCATCGAAAGTCTCCACCATAAGCATCATTCCCATCTCGTCACAAGCCCTCACAAGCTCGGGTGCAGGCATATTATGAGAAGTACGGATTGCATTACATCCCATATCTTTCAATATGCGTATCTGACGACGAATCGCCGCATCATTCACGGCAGCCCCCAAAGGCCCCAAATCGTGATGATTACAAACACCTTTAAACACTGTTTTTTTTCCATTCAGAAAGAATCCTTTATTCGGAATAATCTCTATAGAACGAATACCGAACGGAGTGACCGATTCATCCTTCACTACATTGCCTTCATAAACTTTCGATTCTGCCGTATATAAATAAGGGGCATCCGGAGTCCAAAGTTCCGGCTTTTCTACTACAAATTCCTGAGAGAACGTTTGACCGTCAAAGTCAGTAAGTTGCTTCTCCCCCTTACAAACGACACTTCCAACCGCATTTTTTATTTCAGTGACAATACGATAAGACGAAGATGATTTTCCTTCCGGCATCACCAACGATGTATTCAGACGTACCCGTGCAAAATCATTTTTCACTACCGGCGTAGACAACTGCGTCCCCCACATGGGAATATGCACATCTTCATTTACAATCAAATGTACATTTCTATACAGTCCTGCACCCGGATACCAACGGGAAGATTCCACATCATTCTCCAGACGTACAGCCATTATATTTTTTCCACCGGCATTCAAATACGGTGTCACATCCAAATAAAAAGTATTATAACCATATGGCCAATAGCCGGCTTCTTTCCCGTTGATATAAACTCTGGCATGGCTCATAGCCCCATCAAATACCAGAGTCGCCTTTTTGCTTCTATCGAATGCAGGAACTTCAAAGTCCAACCGATACCAACCCACACCTACGAATGGCAATCCGCCCGTACGTCCGGCATGCTCCATGGCCTCTTTCTGCCCGTCTTGTGTTATAGCCACCTTTTGCCGGTCATTCTGAATACTGAAAGGACCATAAACAGCCCAATCGTGAGGTACCGTTACCGACTGCCAACGGCTGTCATCATAATCCAGTTGACTGAAATCCGTATGATCTGAACGAATAAATTTCCATCCTTTTTCAAACGTATACCGTGTACGCGTTGGTCCTGCATCACCGGCAGCTCGTATTACTTCGCAATTGGTCAAATAGAGTAATGTTAGTGCAACAACAAATAAAAATTTCTGCATGGTATTCAAATTAAAAGTAAAGAATAAATCTATTTTGAGACAGGCAAATATATACAAAATCAGTTCAATCATCCTAATTTTCAAAACACAAAATATTAGAAATCAACTATTTTAAGAACTGTCTATAAAATAATCACTTTTAGGTTAGTACTACTCGCTTTACAATTGTATTATATAATAAAGGAATTATCAATAACCCATTAAATTACTACTTATGAGTTTATCGAAGCACTTTCACAGAGTACTATCCGTATCTCTATGCACACTCCTGTTAAGTATGACTTCTTGTCAGGAAAAAGGAAACAAAGATCAATGCTCCCTCATCCCTCAACCGAATGAATTAAAAACGAACGCGGGACATTTTGCTTTCAATCAGTCTACCGTTTTTTACGTATCTCCGGAATTGGACAAAAACAGTCTTTCCATTATTGACTCATTCGCTCAGAATTTGAATGCAATATCCGGATTTCAAACGACATCCCAACCTTTGGAAGGAACAGAAGCCCTCCCTAAAAAGAACATTGTTTTTAAAGCCAACAAAGACATAGTCCCGGAAGGGTATGAACTAAGTATTCAACCTGATGCTGTTATAATACAGGCCTCCGACCGTAGTGGTATTTTTTATGCTATACAGACATTAAAGCAACTGTTACCAACAGCTATTTATGGAGATCAGCCAACATCGGATGCTCAGTGGACATTACCTTGTATGGAGATAAAAGATGCTCCACGATTCGGATATAGAGGCTTGCACATTGACGTAGCCCGCCATTTCTTCCCCAAAGAGGAAATGAAAAAGATACTCGACCTTATGGCTCTCCACAAACAGAATACATTACATTGGCATCTGACAGACGACCAAGGGTGGCGTATTGAAATAAAAAAATATCCCCGACTGACAGAAATTGGAAGTATCCGTAACAAAACCATGATACGCAAAGAGTGGGATAATTATGACACGACTCCTTACGGTGGGTTTTATACTCAGGAAGATATAAAAGAAGTGGTAAAGTATGCAGAAGAACGTTGCATCAATATCATTCCGGAAGTCGATCTCCCGGGACATATGATGGCAGCATTGGCAGCCTACCCCGATTTGGGATGTACGGGTGGACCATATGAAGTATCCGGTCAATGGGGAGTACGTGACGACGTATTGTGTCCGGGAAAAGAGAAAACCTTTACTTTCATAGAAGATGTATTGACAGAAGTAATGGAATTATTCCCCTCGGAATACATCCACATAGGTGGTGACGAATGCCCGAAAGTCCGTTGGGAAAAATGCCCGAAATGCCAGGCACGTATTAAAGCCGAAAGATTGAAAGCGAATGACAAACATAAAGCGGAATTCTTCCTGCAAAGTTATGTTACGGCCCGCGTAGAGAAATTCTTAAACGATCACGGACGTAAAATAATCGGCTGGGATGAAATTCTGGAAGGAGAACTGGCCCCTAATGCAACAGTAATGTCATGGCGTGGAATGGACGGTGGAATTGAAGCGGCACGCTTGAAACACCCGGTAATCATGACACCTAATAATTATGTATATCTGGATTATTACCCCACAATGAACACACAGGATGAACCTTTGGCTATCGGTGGATACAATCCTGTGGAGAAAGTATACTCATTGGAACCTGTTCCGGCTTCACTGAATGAAGAAGAACGTAAATACATTATCGGTGCGCAAGGCAATCTGTGGACGGAATACATATTAAGCAATGAGCATCTTGAATACATGCTGTTACCTCGTTTGGCGGCATTAAGTGAAGTGCAATGGACCCAACCGGAAAACAAGAATTGGGAACGTTTCCTCGGAAATCTTGATCATATTCTGGCTATATATAACAAGATGGGTGTGAATTATGGAAAACATATTTATGAGATAGCGGCAAAATACGATGTACCGTCTTCGGATGGCACAGTGGAAGTTACATTGAGTACAATGGGGGATGCCCCGATCTATTATACATTAGACGGAACAGAACCGACCGAAAAGAGCACACGCTATAATAAACCTATCAAAATCACAGAGAATTGCGTATTGCAAGCTACTGCCATAAGAGAAAATGTCAAAATCAGAACTTTCAAAAAAGAGTTCCAATTCAATAAAGCTACCGGCAAAAAAGTTACTTTAGCCACTGCCCCCACAGAAAAGTATACATTTGCCGGAGCTTCTATACTCACAGACGGATTACGCGGTGATTTCAACTATAGCACCGGATACTGGCTGGGATTCTTCGATGAGCCGATGGATATCACGATCGATCTTGGAGAATCGACCCCTATATCTTCTGTAAAAATAGGTGTTATGATACAGGTTGGAGAATATGTTTTCCCACCGACGAAAATCACAGTATGGACTGCTACCGGCAAAAACGGTGAATTTGTAAAACAGGGAGAAACAAGTATTCCTCTGGCTACAGCCGATATTAAGGACGGGTTGGCAGAATACAGTTGCCAGTTCAAAGAAGTGGAAGCTGACCGGGTAAAAGTATTAGTAAACACAACTTCCTGCATACCCGATTGGCACGGTGCCCGGACAGAAAAGGGACATCTCTTTGTAGACGAAGTTATCGTAGAGTAAACATCTGATAATCAATCAAAATAAAAGTGTACACTTTTGACATGCAAAGGTGTACACTTTTATTATATAAGAATATAGACTTCTGCCTGATAAAAGTGTATACTTACTTATAAGCCATTCATTTATGCGATGCTCTCGTTGTATAAATCAAATATCAGAGAGAAGTTTATATTCCATTTTCATTTATTGAAACAGCTATTCTACATCTTCAATGCTTTGATATTCCTAATATATAACCCATTACATATGCTTCTTATACATTATTGGGAACAAACCAATACTACTTTATTTCAGAAATAAAAAATCCCTCAAGATGGTGAAAATAACACCAATCTTAAGAGATCTATTAAGGAATCAATGGCTAAATAAAAAATTTATTTCACCGCTGACAAATAAACATCTTTACCTTCTATCTTATATTGAAAGTGCTTCGTTAAAGACAGAACTGCCAAAATATTATTAATGTCATTATCCGTATGAAATTCGCAGGTAAACACTTCCTTTTTTAATTGTTCACTTTCTCTTCTTCTGCCCGGGCACGCACATTAAATTTAGTACCCAATACTCGTGTTTGTATATTCTTACTGCTAACAATAAAAGGGGAATCGTCATTGTGTACCACCTCAAAATACGCTTCACCAACAAGAGCGACTTGCCTTTTCTTACTCCAAAAAGAATTTCTATAAGACAACTCTGAGTAGAAGAGTTCAGCCACACCTTAGAACCATCAGGCAATACGAACTGAGCACGCTGGCCGGCTGGAGTCGCCACAATATAATTCGAAACTTTATTATTTAATGTTATATAAGAAAGACCGACAGTTAAAACGATTCCGGTGAAAAAAGCAGCTAATGGAAATACATAACGCTTCCACTTGGCAGAACGGATTTTTGTAGTCGCATCTTCCTTTCTTTTTATGGCAGTCTTCAATCGATTCAAAGATTTTTCTACGTCAACAGACTCCATCACCGCCGCACGCTCTCCAATAAACATTGTATAATACAACTGTTCAAGCATTTTCTTATTGTCTGGAGAAGCCTCATACCAAGCCTCTACCTGCAATATTTCCTCTTCACTGAGTTCTCCTTTTAGATAATTCAGTAATCTAATTTCATCCATTACACTTCAATCTTATACCTTTTATATAC
>PPYF01547877.1_pt1 | contig 11006 bp, 8 predicted proteins | sample 1559871 | NCBI WGS metagenome assembly PPYF01 (sample SAMN08240021, study PRJNA423297) | Human gut metagenome, whole genome shotgun sequencing project.
CGTCAATCGACACCTTGCACTTAATACCAAGCTCCCTTTGTGTTTCCCGTTCTTCGATGAACGCATCCCTCACAAAATCCAGCATCGGAACTTTTCGTATGCCGGCTTTCGTCTTGGGTGTATTCACATTGAAGAAACAGCCCTGTTGCGGTCCGTGACTATAGTAAATGAGTGTGTGGTTCACATCAATGAGGCCCTCATCCAAGTCAATATCGCACCAACGCAAGCCTGTTGCTTCACCTACGCGAAGCCCTGTTCCTATCATCACAGCAAACACCGGATACCAATGACGGTACTTAGGCGTACTCTTCAGATAGTTCAGAAACAGGTCCTGCTCTGCGACCGTCAATGCAACTCGTTTCTCCTGCTCAAAGCAATGTGCTTGCTTGAGCTCCTTCAACACTCGGTCTGAAGGATTGGTGCGGATAAACTCGTCATCAACCGCCAGATCAAACAATTGATGCAACACGGTATGAATACCGTCTACTGTGGAAGCTTGCAAACCTCTGTCATCTACCAGTGAATTGTAGAACCGCTTGACATCCGATTTCTTGATCTGAAATAATTTCAGTTTTCCGAAATTCGGATGCACAAAAGCATTATACATATACTTGTAGTTTTGAAAGGTATTGTCTTTCAGTCCGCGCTTAATGGTACACCAAAGGTCAAACAAGTCGTTGACAGTGGTGTTTCGTTTATCGGTCTTGATTCCGTCTGAAACATCCCTGGCGATTTGTTTTTCCTTCTCGCGAAGCTCATCAAGCGTCGATGCATAGACCGTGTGCCGCTTTCCGTAGATATCGGTCCATCGGTAGTCATAGGTGCCGTTGGGGCGTTGTCCTTCTCCTTTGCGAAGAACGATTCTGTCTTTATCTTTTCTTTTTGGTGTTCGTCCTGCCATAATACTCCTTTCCGGTATTGGCAAGGGCAATGTTCCAATATAAATATTATAGCAGAAACACGCCCTTTTTTCAATATATCAAATGTAAATTTAAACTAAATGGAATAAGCTTTTTCTAAATATTCATCAAACTTTTTCCGCTTGATCAGTCTCTTGGAACCGATCCATAACACAAATTCGCATCTCTCGTCATTTGTCAATTTTCGTATTTTGTTGATCCCGATCCCCGAATAAGCGGCAGCTTCTTCAAGCGTTAAGTTGCTCTTCTCCCAAATAGGAATACTCTTCATTGTCGGCGTTCCTCCTTTTCATGCAGATTTTAACTTGTATCGAACATTTTAAATTCTCCTTCCTATATTGAAATTGCAGTGTTTCGCCTCCATCAGTCTTCATCTTCTAATTTGCGGAAAATATCGCAGATGATTTTGAAAGTGGACTGATATTCTTCTAATAACCTCCTCTCTTTTTCCTCGGAATCCATGTACTCCAGCTCGGTCTTGGCGATATACAGCTGCGCCTCCGCCAGCATTCTGTTTACATTCGCAACCGCAATCATTTTCAGTGGCTTGGCATTATTCATCTGATAGCCGTAATCAAGATGCTTTCGGATGATCCTTTTCAGCTGTTCGCCCTTTTGGTGCTTTGGAAAGGATTTGAGAAATTTGATCAATTCCTTGTCGGTTACCTCAATTTTCGCGTCGATCCGTCCTTCCGAGAAGCCCTTGTATTTTGGCAGCGGAATAATCGCCATTTTTCCGTCCTTCTCGGCCATCAGAATCTCGCGCACATAGTGGCTGAATGTGTATTGCGGCAAAACCGATTTCCAGTAGATGATGTCGCCGTACCTTTTGTCGATGATTAAGTGAATTGTCATTCGTATCTCCCTTCGTATTCGTCCGTGTACGTTGCAATCCGTTCTACTCTTGCGATGTTTACCTGAAGATGCTTGCGGATGAGTTCTTTGATCGTGGTAGATCTTTTCCGCATCGGCAGTTTATTCACCAACTCTTTTGCCCCCGGCTGCTTTACGGAAAACCGCAAATCAACCGACGCATCTCCCTCGCCCCATTCCTCCGGTACGGGCAACAATGCGATTGCCCCTTTATGCTCTGCTTCAAGGATGTAATTTACGAATTGCCCAAATTGCTTCGGCGGCAAAAAATTTCGCCAGTAAATGATATCGGCATCTTCTGTCTTTAGGATCATGTGGATCATCATAGTCTCACCTCCTTAATCCGCCTATGATATACAGAGAATGAAAAGCCCGTTTCAAGAAAACAATGCCCGGAATCAAAATTTTTCTGCAAAAAATAACTCACAAGCCGGTTTAAGCTTGTGAGTTATAATGTTAAAAATTAGATTCATTATCTTTCTTCCGAATCCAAATAATCCAGCTTTAATTCATTCAATAGTTTTCTCGTCTCTCTCCAATATGGCATATACTTATCCAATATCGCAACAAAATCTTTTCCGTGATTTCTGACTTTCAGATGCGCAAGTTCATGTAACATTACATACTCAAGGCATTCTACCGGCTTTTTAGCGAGTTGGAGATTGAACCAGATCTTTTTGGTGGCTGTATTGCAAGTTCCCCATCGGGTGGTCATATACTTGGTTTGCCACGAATCACAGTAAAGACCTGTTATCTGCTCCCATTTGGGAAGGTAAAGTTCTATTTTTTCTTTGAGCAATACACGATACCACTCATTAACATAAGCTTGTCTTTGTTTGGCTGTGCTTTCTTTTCGTACAGTCAAAATGGCTTCATTTCCGGAAAGAATAAGAGAGTTTCCTTTGTAACTGTACTCTACCCGCAGAAAATACTGTTGTCCAAACACATAAAGCGTTTCTCCTGAAACATATTCGCGTTCGGATTGCCTTGGTTGAGAATGAAATTTTTCCTGCTGTTTTTTTATCCAGCCAAGCTTTGTTCGCACAAACATAGTGATGCTTTCATCCGATAGATGCATCGGGGCAGACACGCGTACCTTCCCGTCCGGAGGAACAACAACCAAATGCAAATTTTTTATATTCTTTTTTTGTACTTCAATTTTTATTCCGGATATTTCGATCTGCATTAGTATTCCTCTTGCTCTACGACTATTTTATATAGGCGTTCTACCATTTCATCGTCCTGTAAAATCTGAAACAGCGCATGTTTGATCCTGTTTTCCTTTACAGGATTATTCCTGAAAGAATCCAACTTGGATGACAAAACAGCGTTATGCAAACGAATCGCAAGTTCTTCATCTTCACCGCAATTATCATAGAAAGCTCTCATTGCGCTACTGTTACGAATAGAAACCGGATATCGCTCATTTTCTTCAGGGGTGCTGACATTTTTAGCGAGTTCCAGATAACGCTCAAGCAATTGTTTATAGGCAATTACACCGCGTTTACGGTCAAGAATCAATTGTTCAAGCACCTCGGACATTTTGCTGTAGTATGCGGGATTTATAACAATCTTCTGTACGACCTTCTTGCGAATATTGTTTTCGATCGCTTCTGCGGCACTCTCTTGTTCCTTGCTGCTATTCTCTTTGTTTAACTTGTCTTCTTGGGCGAGAATAAAGTCAAGCAAAGTGAAATCGTCGAACATGGCGACCTTTTCCGCATCCTCTGCAACGATATAGTTATCAATCAGATAGCGCATTCCCGGCTCATATTGCTTATAATCCAAAAAGTCGCCGCTCGCGCGTCCGATCACATCGCGTAATTTGATGTACATATTAACGCGCTGTCCCAATTTATCTTGATCCGCAGAAGAATATCCAGCGTCGTCCATTCTCGGTTTCATTTCCGCATACGCTCGAATCAGACGAGAAACAAGCTTGTATAGCTTTTCACGACTACGCGCAAAGGCCTCATCACTGTCTAAATCAACACCGTTTTCACCGCAGAAATAATGGATATAGTCAAGTTCTTCGCGCGGCAGAGCAACGCCTTCGCACAGTTCGTCTAAGGCGTCCAATGTTTCCTCAAAATATTTTTTTGCCTCTTCGGTTCTGTCCTTTAGCAAGCCTGCAACGTCCTCGGCGTCATAGTCCTCGAAGGCGCCCGATGTATAGGTATTGATAGCATCGGCAAGATCGCCGAAAAGCTGTTTGTAATCTACGATATATCCGAAATCCTTGCTTTCGTCATCAAGACGATTCACTCTGCAAATAGCTTGGAATAGACCGTGATCATGCATCGCTTTGTCGATATACAGATAGGTGCAAGGGGGTGCATCAAAGCCGGTCAAAAGTTTATCTACGACAATAAGCAATTTCATATTTGCCGGTTCACTTACAAACTTTCTTTTGGCTTCCTGTTCAAAATCCTCCACATTTTGACCGTTAAGCATGTTGCGGTATATTTCATACTTTTCAAAAGTTTCGGTTTCTTCATCATCGCTGACGGTTTCGGTACGAAGGTCTCCCGCCTGCGGCATATAGGATGTAATGATCGCACATTTTCTGAACCCATCAATTTTTGTTTGCGCCGTAATTTCCTGCGGAACATCACGGTATTCGTAGCGCAAATCAAGGACAACGCCATCTCGCACAGCCTCATCAAATTTATAGCTGTGAATATATCCGCCAAAGGTTTCAAGGCTTGTTTTCTTATCCTTTTTGAGAAGCGGCGTGCCTGTAAAGCCAACAAAAATACCGTTTGGTATAATCGTCTTCATGGCGACATGAAGCTTGCCGGACTGTGTACGGTGGCATTCATCAACAAAAATAACGAACTCACCTTTTGCGGAGAAATCTTTGGGAAGTGACGCAAGAAGCTCTTCTATATATTTCTGATAGTCTTCACCTGTTGCTTCACCACCCCTCTTACCGAACTTATGAATGAGGGAACAGATCAACCTATCATCATAGGAATTGATACGGTTAACCAGATCTTTTCCGCTTTTGGTGCGAACAATGGTTTCATCCACGCCTTTGTAGCTTTTTTCGATCTGCTCATCCAGCTCTTCGCGGTCGGTGACGATCAATACACGCGCATTTGGATGATTGGCAAGGATCCATTTGGAAAGCCATATCATTGTAAGCGTTTTTCCGCTTCCCTGCGTATGCCAGATGATACCGCCGCGCTTTTTCTCACTTAGGCGGCGCTGTGCGCGTTTAATGGCATAGTACTGATTATAACGGCAGACCTTTTTGATGCCCTTGTCGAATATAATAAAGTTGTGTACCAAATCAAGAAAACGCTTTTTATAGAACATCGCAAACAACTGTCTGTCCAATTTTTCGGCAATGTCCTTACTCTTTTCTTCAGTCAGCACATCTATTTCATTGCGTTCCTCGGGAAACTCTGCAAAGCCGTCATCCTGCCATTCAAGATAGTGTTTTTCAGGCGTAAGAAGCGTTCCGTAACGCAGACCTTCACTATCGTTTCCCGCCATGCAAAACTGTACCGTTGTAAAGAAGTTCTCGATAAAGTGAGCCTTCTGATTGGTAAGGTTCTGACGAATCCCCTCGGCAACCGAAACACTGCTACGTTTCAGTTCGATGACGGCAAGAGCAATGCCGTTGACATAGATCACAAGATCGGGGCGCTTTGTATTGTTACCCACGACTGTTACTTCTTCTGCAATGGCAAAGTCATTTTCAGCAGGATCATCGAAATTGATGAAAAACACCGTTTTTTCGGCTTCTCCCGCTTCCTCTGCTACTTTTGCCCCGTATTTAAGAAGACGGTATACTTCTTTGTTGGCATCATACAATCCGTGCTGTAGGTTGGTAGAAGTGCGCACAAGCATTTCAATAGCACGGCGCGCCAGCTTGTCCGAATATCCGGCTTTACCCGTCAGATAGGCATAGAGACGCTCCTGCATGATATTGCTGTTTTCGCTGTCATGCAGGTCACCGAGATATGTATAATAGAGCTTGTCGCAGAAAAACTTAACGACTCTATCTTGCGTTTTTCTTTCGCTTTTCCAAACTTGTGACATCTTAACATCTCCTTATCAAAAAATATTTAATCCCATACTTGTGAGACAAATAATCTCACAAACAATTGAAACAACAAGAAATAAAGTTTTTCCGCCTTTAGCGCCAAACCATATACCGAACCCGGAAGCTATTGCCATGATTACACCCGTTATGAAATACGGAGAAGTAAAATAATTCTCTATGGCCTGCTTCCCAAAGATCGGGAAGAACGCCCAGAATATTTGTACTACTCCTGACCACAGCTTAATTAATGCGCCAAAGCCACCAAATACTAAAAACACACCGGAAATCCAAAGTATTTTCTTTATGTTGTTATCCATAAAACTCCTTTCCACATCTGTTTTTTCGTTAGCCGATACTATGAGGAGTATAACCGTTTACACATGGTTATTGCCCGAGCTATATCGGCATCACTGAAATATGTTTTTGTCAATTTTGCTTTCCATTCTTTATTTGAACGGATAAGGTCTTTGACGGAATCGACCGATACTGCTATGCCCTCATGTTGCAAGTCGCAAATTGCCATATCAATAGTCGCATACAATTCTAAATCGTTTGTCTTGGTATACTTGAATGTTGATACCAGCCAATCAATGTCCGACTGCATTTGCCACTTATCTATATAGCTTAAGGCAACATCTATTGCTTTTCCTCTGGCAAAAGCGGTGCCTTTTTGCGTTGTAGCTGTAGCGATATAACCCTGTTTTCTTGCAATCGGCTCACCGCCCTTATAGCGAACCACATCGGCGTACGGGCCTGCTGCTTTTTTCTTGAAAGCAGAGGTATCTTCCTCTTGTTTCCTTCTTAAGAGATATAGCAGTTTCTGAACCTTCTTTCTGCCGAGCGGATACTTTTCCGAATAAAACGCATTCACTATTGCCGCAATCATAACTGCATCGTCAAATTGCTGATTGTGTCCTGATTTTGAGTGAGGTAAATTTGTTTGTTCGATTACAGAAATCGCAGCAGTAGCTTTTTCTTCTGTTACAAGCCTAATTTTTCCGGTCAGCAATTGCTGCATCATACCTTGTTTTAACTGACGGGTTTTTGCGAGTTTTTTCTCCAAGGCTTCGATTTCGTTGTCCATATCGGAGAGAATGGAGGCAATGGCGGTTTGTTCGCTTTTTTCTTTTGGCATCTTTATTTTGAGACTTCTTACATCTTCGACCGTTAAATTGTGCTGCGCTCCGGATTTTTGATTTTCAAATAATTGTCGTTGACCTTCATTTGATTGAAGAAATAGAATTGACCATTCCGCAACAATTTCGTCATAAAACCGAAGGATTCCAACTGCTCCACCAATAAATGCAAGTCCATTCTCTTTTTTATACAATCCTACATTCCCGATACGTCCTGACAACGATACAAGACCGCAAGTCGCATTAAGCAAAATACGAGGGTATTTCAATGCTATATACATAGGAATGTAATAATCGGTTTCGAGATTTATGTGTTTGCCTTCAAAATCCTTATTTTGAATAAATGGAATAGAATTAGTCATATGAAAGTCGGCAAGTGAAGCCTTTATTTCATTTGTATAATCAAATCCTGTCTGCTTAGTTATCAATGAGCAAGCAGAATCCAACGCTACTTCAATCCACTCCCCGCTAAAACCATTCAACCGCTTTTTACCCGTGAGCAATTCTTGCATAGCGCCTTGCTTGACGGCTTTTTTCTTCGCAATCAGCTTTTCAAGCGAAGAAATCATGCTGTCTACATCAGAAAGTATGTCAACAATATTCTCTTGCTCCTCTATTGATCGAGGATATTCAACCATCAAACTGCTAACGATTTTGACGCTCAGCCCATCCATAATACCGCCCACGGATAGCTTGTCAGTTTGAGCGGTTAAATATCTTATGTCAGGAGAAAACAAATGTAACAAATACGAAGAACTTATCTTTCTTTCGTCAAATCGAAGACGTATTAAATGAGAATCCATTATGCCACGGGTAATGTTGTTTGGTACAATTGCACATTTTCCTATAGTCCCCATTGTACTCATAACAAAATCTCCGGGAAGGATTTCGCATGAACTCAATTTGTCAAAATGAGAACGAGTCATATATCTATTGCCAATGCTAAAATTTTTGGCATAGATATTTTCCTGACCATATACTTTATAGTTGCCATTGGTAATAAATAATTCTTTTTTTAATTGGCTTCCAAAAGGTCCAATCTTTATCCCATTTGGCTTCAAAAGATCTGTGATACTATTTATTTTCCAATCATTCACCATACAAACCCCATCCTTTCCAGATGTGCCTTGACCTTTGATTCATAATCCGCCACCTCATTTTCAAGGCTTGGCAGGGTGTTCTCATAACGCTCGGCAAGCTCGGCAACGCGTCCCGCAATCTCGTGGGATGTGGTAACATACAAAGCTTTAATTCCATCAAAAATGGTATAGTACCATTTGCGATTGACAAGAAGTTCTTTGATTTCGTCCATCGTCAGCTCGGCATATTTCGCTTTGCATGTCTCATCAAGAGCCTGATTGAGGTCCTTGACAAGTTTATTATACTTCTTTACCTTGTTGCTAAGCTCATCATATTCGCAAAGAACGCGGTATTCTTCACTGTCCGGCGCAGTCTTTTTCAATTCCTTGATTTTGGCGTTGACCGCTTTCGCATCCACATCCTCTTTATCATTTAGGCAGTCCGAAAGAACACCGTCCTCTGCGGTGTGTTCTTCTATCAATTCATCCAATTTACTCTGTGTTTCGTCAGCAATTGCCTGTGCTTCGTCAATTTTTGCACGTTCGGCTGCGAAGAAAGCCTTCTCGATCAAGGTCTTGGGAATCAGCTTGCCTTCCCAACCTTTGATCTTCTCTTTTTCCTTGCCGTCCTTGCCCTTCGTAATCTCCACGATAGGTTCGGTCTCTCTTGCCGCCTCGTATCCGTCAAATTTCAGAACGAAAACATCATCTGACATGGTTTCCTGCCAATAAGACAGCAGAACCTCGTAAACATCATACTTGTCCAAAAGCTCAATACCGGCATACTGTGCGATAAGAATTTCGGAGAGTTCCACAATATACCGTTTAACATTCACAAACCCGTTGATGCTTCGCAGTCCGTTGTCAACTTCATTTTTCCATGCGTCAAATGCCATATCAATTCGTTCGGCATACGCGGAAAATTCGGCATCGGCATATACGGTATTGCGCACATTCTCTTCCTCAATGTTAAGCTTATAGTATCCTTCGCGCAAAGGGGAGAAAAGCTTCTCTTTCAGCTTCGGGAACAGTGCCCAATATTTTGCCATAGAATCTATATCGACTGCGGGAATGCCGCCGTGAAGATGCGCGTCAATATCCTGCAAATCTTCGGGCGTTGAACTGTCAATATAGCGCGGAATATTGAGGTTATAATCGTTTTTAACTTTGATCTCCTCGTTGGACACAAAACGGGCATACTTCGGATCATCCGTAATCTGCTCATTGAAAGTGGTCACGATCTTATAAATATCCTGCTCACGAAGGCGGTTTTTGTTGCCGTCCTTGACGAAATCATGGCTTGCATCGATCATAAAAATGCCTTTACGCTCGTCCGCATCGGATTTATCGATAATAATGATACAAGCAGGGATACCCGTACCGTAAAACAGGTTTGCGGGCAGTCCGATAATGCCTTTGATGTAACCTTTATCAATGATTGCCTTACGGATAGTCGCTTCGGCGTTTCCGCGGAACAGTACGCCATGGGGTAGAATGACCGCCGCTTTGCCTGTGGATTTCAAGGATTTCAAAATATGGAGAAGCCATGCAAAATCACCGTTCTTTTCGGGCGGCGTATCCCCGTATCCCGTAAAACGGCCATAATCTTTCAGCCCATCCTTCCAGTTTTTGAGGGAGAAGGGCGGATTGGCAACTGCAAAGTCAAAGCGGCGCAGAACGGAATCATCCTTATCGTCTTTGTAGTGCGGATCAGAAAAGGTGTTTCCGGCATAGATCTCGCCCGTTGCTTTATTATGAAGCACGAGGTTCATCTTGGCAAGACCGGCGGTAGTGATTTCTTTCTCCTGTCCGTAAATTGAAACTTCCACGGGAGCCTCGTCTGCTGCACGAATCAATAGCGAACCCGAACCACAGGCGGGATCATATACGGAAACATCCGTGCTTGTAATCTTATCTATTCCGATAACTTTTGCAAGGATGCGGGAAACCTCGGCAGGGGTATAGAATTGCCCCTTACTCTTGCCGCTTTCGGTCGCAAAGTTGCGCATCAAATATTCGTATGCGTCGCCGAGAATGTCATCGCCGCCGGCTTTATTGTTTTTGAAATCGAATTCAGGACGTTGAAAGATGGCGATCAATCCAGTGAGTTTATCCACCATTTCCTGACCCTTGCCCAACTTCGATTCATCATTAAAATGCGCATTGTCGATCACGCCACGAAGGTTATTATTGCCCGCATCTGCAAGCTTGGCAATCACCTTATCCATCTCTTCGCCGATGTTTTTGTCGCCTTTCAGAGCAACAAAATCATCAAAGCTACCGCCATCCGGAACTGCGATATCGGCATATTTTACGCCCTTGAATTTATCGGTTACATACTTGACAAACAGAAGCGTCAAAATATAATCCTTATATTGAGAGGCGTCCATGCCGCCTCTGAGTTTATCGCAACTTGCCCATAAAGAGCTGTATAATTCATTTTTCTTTATAGCCATAATGATTTTGCTGCCTTTCTCCGTTCATACTTCTATCAAACAAATATCCGTTTTTATCTGTTCATTTCCGTTTCGAGCTTCTGTATACCATCCAGAATCTCTTCAAAACTCGGTTTCTCACCGAAAATCATATTCTGCATATGTTCATAGTCGTCGCGAAGCTTTTCGACGTTATATTCAGGTGGCATCAAGCGCATGGTGCCGCGCCCTGCAAGGTCGTATCGTGCCCAAGGGCAACGGTAGAACTTGTCCTTGAAATCGACAACGCGCTTCAATAACTCAGTATCCGCAAGGGCTCGATCCTTTACCGGCGTTTTCGTCATGCAGTACACATCGTAATAATGTCGTGAATATCTGCTCGGGAAGGGGCGATTTTCGTCACGAAAGGCTTCTCTATGTAAAATCGTCACTTTTTCCCAGAATGTGCGCTCGGGCAAGACGGTCAATATGTTCGTCTCGGGCTGTTCAAAGACTCTGCCGTAAACTTT
>PPYF01470428.1_pt1 | contig 11004 bp, 12 predicted proteins | sample 1559871 | NCBI WGS metagenome assembly PPYF01 (sample SAMN08240021, study PRJNA423297) | Human gut metagenome, whole genome shotgun sequencing project.
CGGCGCCGGACAATGATGTCCGGCGATGACCGACAAAACAGCCCGTCTATTTCACGACAGAACAGGCCGTCTGCGACACGGTACATTGAACGGGCTGTTTCTTCGGGAAAAACTGTTTGATTATATTGATATTGTGATCGCCCCTATTTTAGTCGGCGGCAAGGATACATCCACACTGATCGACGGGAGGTCTTTGCTGTCAGAAAGTGAATTATCCCAATTAGGCGTGCTGAAATTGCAGGAATGTATGGTCTTGGAAAACTCGTATCTCAGATTGCGTTACCAGGTGATCCATTGACAGCTTCCAGTTTACTGTTCTTTCCCACGAGTACTTTCCCCGAAAGTGTCATAGCGGGTTACATACTATAAAAAGGGCAAGACAGACCGTAATGGTTTGTCTTGCCCTTAACTTCTTTATAAAGCCATGCCCTTATGGCGGAGCTCTTTTTTATTTGGCCAGCATAGCGGCTGCAAAGGCCCGCGCATCCGCCAGGTCCGTCCCGTCGGGGTGGGACAGGGCCTGGTCATAGGCCCGGAGCATGTTCTCCAGCCGGGCGTCGCCGGGCTTCTCCTTGAGCTGAGTCTCATACCGGGCCCGGACGGCAGGGGGCATCCGCCCCGGACAGAACCAGGTACCCAACACCTGATTTTCCTCCGGCACCTCCGCCCGGAACCGGTCGGAGAGAGAGGCAAAATACATCTCAGACAGTCCAAAACCCGCCGTGCCGAACAGGGCCACACGCTTCCCGTGGAGTCCCTGCAAAAACTCCTTTACCACCGGGGCACAGGTGCCCTTGTCCGTCCAGGAGCCCACAAAGATCAGCTCCGCCTCCCCCACGTCCCGGGACAGCGGGCCGAAGGCCACAATCTCATGGCCCTGACATCCCTCGCGGATGGCCTGGGCAATCTGGGCGGTGTTGCCCGTCTCGCTGGCGTATACAATGGCAATTTTCATCATGTCCTCCTCTGAAAAACGGCGGGCGGCCACGAGGGCCGTCCCTGCGGTGGCAATAACGCAATACGCTGTCCGGCGGGATTGATCCCCAACTGGCGGAAGCCCCGCTTTATTTGCTATGCAAAAGCATCGCAGAATTGGCCATGCGCCCGCTTACAGCGGCACGGCCATGGGATGACAGCGCGTGGGCCGGTACGGCCCACATGCACAAACACTTCATGCGCCTGAGCCTTTGCACCGTTTCGTGGCGCGCCCTGTGCGCATGAAGTGTTATGTACGGCACGAGCGCCGCCCCGCTTTAGCGGGGCCCCAAGGGCTTATTTATATTTTCTGCTCTCCGCAACCGCCAGCTCGTCACAGCGGTTATTATGGGGATTATCCGCGTGGCCCTTAACCCAGTGGAGACGGACTGTGTGGCGCTCGCACAGCGCGAGAAGCCGCTCCCACAGGTCAGGGTTGAGGGCCGGCTTCTTGTCCGACTTGATCCACCCACGGGCCCTCCAGCCCTTGGCCCAGCCCTTCTGCAGGGCGTCAATGACGTACTTGGAGTCGGAGTAGAGCTCCACCTCACAGGGCTCCTTCAGCGCCTCCAGCGCCGTAATCACCCCGGTCAGCTCCATGCGGTTGTTGGTGGTGTGGGCCTCCCCGCCAGAGAGCTCCTTGCGGGACTCTCCGTATTGCAGGATAGCCCCCCACCCGCCGGGGCCGGGATTGCCCGAGCACGCCCCGTCGGTATAAATGGTAACTGTCTTCATAAATCTCCTATGGCCTTCCCCTGGGGGAAGGTGGCCCGCAGGGCCGGATGAGGGGAGCGCCGCCCTGACCTGCCGGTCAATGGCAGCGCACACACCTTCAAAATTTTGTTTGATTTCCAGGTTGGTAAAGCGCAGGACTCTTATTTTTTCAACCTCTTGCAAATAGGCTGTCCGAATCTTATCCTGCTCCGGACCATTCCCCTCATAATGCTGGGAGCCGTCCAATTCAATGGCTAATTTCGCTTTATGGCAATAAAAATCTACAATATAGGGGCCAAATGGTTTTTGCCGGAGAAATTGGACCGGATAAGTCCGCAAAAAATCATACCACAAATGATTTTCCTCTTTTGTGGCGTTTTTGCGCAGTTCCTGGGCACGGGTAAGGGGCTTTTCCTTCTGTTCCATATTCGTACTATTCCCCTCATCCGCCCCAGTGTGCGCACTGGGGCACCTTCCCCCAGGGGAAGGCCCTATTGATCCACCTTGGGATGCTCCTCCGGCCACTGACAGCGGAAGTAAAGGCCCTTTTCGTGAAAGACGCTGTACACCCCCACCACGGCCGCGGCGGCCAAAACCAGAAGCCAGACCACACCCACGATACCCAGGTAGAAGAAATCCCTCTGCCCCAGGAAGAACACGATCAGGCGTACCGCGGCGGCGGCCAGCCCTCCGCCCAGAACACGGCTCAAGATGATCCTCACCCTGCCGGGGGCGCGGGCCATCTGCACATATCTCATGCTCTGCTCCTCCCTGCCGTTCAGGGGTCATCCGGGAACTGCCGGCGCTTTTCCCCCTGCGGCCCGTGGCTTACGCCTGTTCCGGGCCGCCGGCGGGAGTCTCCCCTTCAGCGGCCTCCTCTTCCTCCTCGTGGTCGGTACGGGCGAAGGAGATCACCTTGACCCCCTCCTCCAAATTCATGATCTTGACGCCCTGGGCGGTGCGGCCGTAGGTGGAGATGCCGGCGGCCGCCATGCGGATGATCACGCCGGCATCGTTGATCACCAGCACGTCGTCCCCGTCGCTGACCACCTTGACCCCCACCACGGGGCCGGTTTTCTCGGTGACATTATAGCCCTTCAGGCCAAATCCGCCCCGCTTCTGGGGCCCGTCGGCGCGGATATACTCGTCCATGTCGGTGCGCTTGCCGTAGCCGTTTTCGGTGATCATCAACACCTGATGGTCCCGCTTGGCCCGGGCGGCCCCCACCACGTAGTCGCCGGGGCGCAGGTTGATGCCCCGGACGCCGGCGGCGTCACGGCCCATGCAGCGCACGTCGGTCTCCTTAAAGCAGATGGCCATGCCGTCGTGGGTGACGATCAGGATGGCCTGGTCGCCGTCGGTCTCCCGCACGCAGATGAGCTCATCCCCCTCGTCCAGGGTGATGCAGCGGATGCCCGCCTTGCGTGCAGTGTAGATGGAGGAGAGCTGGATGCGCTTGACGGTGCCGCTGCGGGTGACCATCACCAGATAGCGGTCCTCGGGGAATTCCCGCAGGTGGATCATGGCGGTGACCTTTTCATCCTGCTCGATGGGCAGCACATTGACCAGGTTGGTGCCCCGGGCGGTGCGGCCCGCCTCGGGGATCTGATAGCCCTTCTTGCGGTGGACCCTGCCCTTGTTGGTGAAAAAGAGAATGAAATCGTGGGTGGAGGCGGTGAACACGGTGTCCACATAGTCCTCCTCCTTGGTGGACATGGCGGTAATGCCCTTGCCGCCCCGGCGCTGGGCCTTGTAGGTGGAGGCGGCGGTGCGCTTGATGTAGCCGCCGGCGGTGAGGGTGAAGACGCACTCCTCCTCCTCGATGAGATCCTCGATGTCGATCTCGTCCTCCACGTCCTGGATCTCGGTCACCCGGTCGTCGCCGTACCTGTCCCGGATGGCGGTGAGCTCGTCCTTGAGCACGCCGCGGATCTTCTCCTCACTGGAGAGCAGCTCATTGAAGTAGGCGATGCGCGCCTCCAGCTCCTTGTATTCGTTTTGCAGCTTCTCCTTCTCCAGCCCCTGGAGCCGCTTGAGCTGCATGTCCAGGATGGCCTGGGCCTGCACGTCGCTGAGGCCGAAGCGGTTCATCAGGTTCTCCTTGGCGTCGTCGTAGCTCTCCCGGATGGTCTGGATCACCGCGTCGATGTTGTCCTCGGCAATGAGCAGGCCCTCCAGCAGATGGGCCCGCTCCTGGGCCTTGCGCAGATCGTAGCGGGTGCGGCGGACGATGACCTCCTCCTGGAAGGCGATGTACTCGTCCAGGATGTGGCGCAGGGAGAGAATCTTGGGCTGGGGCTGGCCGCCGGACTGCACCAGGGCCAGCATATTGATGGCGAAGGTGGTCTGGAGCTGGGTCTGTGCAAACAGGCGGTTGAGCACCACCTGGGGATTGGCGTCCCGCTTGAGCTCGATGACCACCCGCATGCCGTTGCGGTCGGACTCATCCCGGATGTCGGAGATGCCCTCCAGCCGCTTGTCCTCCACCTGGTCGGCCATATTTTTGATGAGCATGCGCTTGTTGACCTGGTAGGGGATCTCGGTGACGATGATGCGGGTGCGGTTGTTGCCGAACTCCTCAAACTCGGTGCGGGCCCGGACGCACACCCGGCCCCGGCCGGTGGCGTAGGCCGCCCGGATGCCGGAGCGGCCCATGATGATCCCCCTGGTGGGGAAGTCGGGGCCCTTCACGTGCTCCATCAGGTCGGACAGCTCCGCCTCCGGGTTGTCCAGAACGCAGATTGTGGCATTGATCACTTCCCGCAGGTTGTGGGGCGGAATATTGGTGGCCATGCCCACGGCGATGCCGGAGGAGCCGTTGACCAGCAGATTGGGGAACCGGGAGGGCAGTACCCGGGGTTCCTTCCGGCTCTCGTCGAAGTTCGGGTCCCAGTCCACCGTGTCCTTCTCGATCTCCCGCAGCATCTCGTCGGAGATCTTGGCCATGCGGGCCTCAGTGTAACGGTAGGCGGCCGGGGGATCGCCGTCGATGGAGCCGAAGTTTCCGTGGCCGTCCACCAGGGGGTAGCGCATGGAGAAATCCTGAGCCAGGCGCACCAGGGCGTCGTACACCGAAGCGTCGCCATGGGGGTGGTAGCGGCCCAGCACGTCGCCCACGCAGGTGGCCGACTTCTTGAAGGGCTTGTCCGCGGTCAGGTTGTCCTCATACATGGCGTAGAGAATGCGCCGGTGGACCGGCTTCAGGCCGTCCCGCACGTCGGGCAGCGCCCGGCCCACGATGACGCTCATAGCGTACTCGATGTAGCTCTGCTCCATCTCGTGCACCAGATAGGAGGTCTCTATCTTCTGGTCTGGAAACCGGATTTCCTCCGGATCATACTGTGGCTTTTTACTCATGTATCTGCCTCACAATCTTCGTGATAGGGTGGTTCACGGCGGGCGGCCGCACGGGCCGCCCCCACAAATTGCGGGTGGGCGTTTCGCTGTTCCCGGCGATTTTTTCCTTTGTAGAGGCGGATGCCTTCATCCGCCCGTTTTTCGTTGTCTGGGCGGCACCGAAACGTCGGGCCGATGTGGGCATCGGCCCCTACGATACGCGTTCCGGGCACGTTGTCCGTTCCTCAATCCCTTAATAGTCCAGGTTGACGGCGTACTTGGCGTTGCGCTCGATGAACTCCTTGCGGGGCTCCACCTTCTCCCCCATGAGGACGGTGAAGGTCTGGTCGGCCCGGACAGCGTCGTCCAGCTCGATGCGCTTGAGGGTGCGCCGCTCCGGGTCCATGGTGGTCTCCCACAGCTCATGGGGGTTCATCTCACCCAGGCCCTTGAACCGGGAGATGTCCACCTTGGCGTTGGGATTGTCCCCCCGCAGCTCGGCGGAGATGGCGTCCCGCTCCTCCTCGGAGAAGGCCAGGCGGGTGGTCTTGCCGCGGCTGAGCTTGAACAGGGGGGGCACGGCGGCGTAGACATAGCCATGCTCAATGAGGGGCCGCATGAAGCGGAAAAAGAAGGTGAGCAGGAGCGTGCGGATGTGGGAGCCGTCCACGTCGGCATCGGCCATGATGATGACCTTGTGGTAGCGCAGCTTCTCTAGATCGAAGTCGTCCCCGATGCCCGCGCCCAGGGCGGTGATGACGGGGGTGAGCTTGTCGTTGCCGTAGACCTTGTCGGCCCGGGCCTTCTCCACGTTGAGCATCTTGCCCCACAGGGGGAGGATGGCCTGGAAGCGGGAGTCCCGGCCCTGGGTGGCCGAGCCGCCGGCGGAGTCGCCCTCGACGATGTAGAGCTCGGTGAGCTCCGGGTTGACCTCGTTGCAGTCCCGCAGCTTGTCCGGCATAGCGGCTCCGCCCAGGGCGGTCTTGCGGCGGATGGACTCGCGGGCCTTGCGGGCGGCCTCCCGGGCCCGGTTAGCCATGAGGGCCTTGTCCAGAATGGCGCGGCCCACCGCCGGGTTCTCCTCCAGATACTCGGAGAGCTTGTCGGTGACAATGTTGTTGACCAGGGTGCGGATCTCGCTGTTGCCCAGCTTGGCCTTGGTCTGGCCCTCGAACTGGGCCTCGGTCAGCTTGACGGAGATGACGCAGGCGATGCCCTCCCGGCAGTCCTCGCCGGACACCTTTTCATCGTCCTTGAGAATCTTCATCTTCTTGCCGTAATTATTGAGCACCGTGGTCAGGGCCCGCTTGAAGCCCTCCTCGTGCATGCCGCCCTCCGGGGTGTGGACGTTGTTGGCGAAGGAGACGATGTTCTCGCTGTACCCGTCGTTGTACTGGAAGGCCACCTCCGCCATAGCGTCGTCCTTCTGTCCCGCCATGTAGACCACATCGGGGTGGACCGGGTCCTTGGACTGGTTGAGGAAGGACACAAACTCCCGGATGCCGCCGGCGTAGTGCATGGTGTCCTCCTGCTCCCGGCCGGGGCGCTCGTCCACGGTGTGGATGCGCAGGCCGGCGTTGAGGAAGGCCTCCTCCCGCATGCGGGTGTGGAGGGTGTCGTAGCTGTACTCGGTGATCTCAAACATCTCGGGGTCGGGCTTGAACACCACCTCGGTGCCGTGGCGGTCTGTGTCACCCACCACCTGCATGGGCTGGGTCACCTTGCCCCGGGAGAACTTCATCTCGTAGACCTTGCCCTCCTTGTGAACCCGCACTTCCAGCCACTCGGACAGGGCGTTTACCACGCTGGCGCCCACACCGTGGAGGCCGCCGGACACCTTATAGCCGCCGCCGCCGAATTTGCCGCCGGCGTGGAGGATCGTGAACACCACCTCCAGGGCGGGCAGGCCGGTCTGGGGCTGGATATCCACGGGAATGCCGCGGCCGTTGTCGATGACGGTGATGATGTCCCCCTCTCCGATCTTGACGGTAATCTCGTCGCAGTAGCCGGCCAGGGCCTCGTCGATGGAGTTGTCCACGATCTCGTACACCAGGTGGTGCAGGCCGCTCTCCGACGTGGAGCCGATATACATGCCGGGGCGCTTGCGGACGGCCTCCAGGCCCTCCAGCACCTGGATCTCAGAGCCGCCGTACTCGTGCTCCACCTGGGTAGTGCTGTTCTCGAATTCTTCAGACATTTGAAAACCTCCATTGGGATATCCGGGCGGCCAGGGGCCGCCCCTGCGGCCCCGCCGCAGGAGCCGCCTCCGGCGGCCCGTTTGGGTTGTTTATTCGAAGCTGTTGTTCTCCGCCCGCCGGAGCAGCGTGGCGGTGGACAACTGGGAGAGATAGACGGTGGCCTCCCCGCCCGCCGGGCGGCAGAGGACAAACGACTTGGGCAGATCCTCGGCCACATTGACTACCTGCCCAGCCTGCTCGGCCCGCTCCAGGAACCTGCGGGTCAGGTGGGAGGCGCTGGTGTTGTCCAGATCAAAGAGGGCGAGCACGTCCCGGTAGGGTACCACAACGCCCTGGCCCAGATGCAGATACATTCAGCGCGCCCCCTTATCCTTCACCACCCGCGGGCCCCACAGCCGTTTCCACAGCCGCCAGCCCGCCAGCAGGCCCAGCAGGGCAAACAGCGCCGGCAATCCCGGCACAAAGAGCAGTTGGGTCAGCGGAGACTGGTCGGACTCCCAAACTCCGGCCCGCCCCACAGCCACCGCAGCCGTCAGCGCGACGGCCGCCGCCGGGGGAAGCAGCTTCCACCAACGCCGCCGGGTCAGCCGGCACACCAGATATTCTGCAATCAGCCCCGCCAGAAAGGGCAGCGCACAAAAGATACCGATAATAATGGGCATATGCTTCTCCTTGGATGCGTCCATGTGTGGAATGAAGGATTGCACGGGCCGCCGTTATCCCGCCCTATATGGGCAGGGGGTACGGACACCTTCCCCTATGGCTTCAGCGCCCCGCCGTGAATGTGGAAGACCTTCCCCTCCTCCAGACCCTCCAGCCGGGCGTCCTCGCAGCAGGTGATGAACACCTGCCCGCCGTTGATGCGCCGGAGCACGAACTCCTGCCGCCGGGCGTCCAGCTCGCTGAGCACATCGTCCAGCAGCAGCACCGGCCACTCGCCGGTCTCCTGATAAAAGATCTCCCGGGAGGCCAGCTTGAGGGACAGCGCCGCGGTGCGGGTCTGCCCCTGGGAGGCGAAGGTCTTGGCGCTCATGCCGTTCAGCTCCACGGTGAGATCGTCCTTGTGGGGGCCGGAGAGGCACTGGCGGGACTCCAGCTCCGCCTTCCGGTGGCTCTCCTGATGGGCCAGGAGCTGGGGGAGGATGCTCCGGGGGCTGTCCTCCGGGTCGGTGACGGTGGATACCGTCTCATAGGCCAGGCCCAGCTTCTCCCGCCCGCCGGAAAAGTCCAGATGGATGGGGGGTGTCACCTCCCGCAGGCGCTTGACGAAGTGGGCCCGGTAGTGGATCAGCAGGGCCCCGGTCTGGGCCATGCGCAGGTTGAACTCGTCCAGGGTGTCCAGCAGGGAGGGGTGCTCCTCCCAGTCCCGGAGTATGCGGACCTTATGCTCGTAGAGGCGGCGGTACTCCGCCAGGGCCTCGGCGTACTTGGGCCGAAGCTGGCAGATACACCCGTCCAGGAAGCGCCGCCGGGTAGCCGCTCCCTCCCGAATGAGGTAGAGGTCCTCCGGGCAGAAGAGCACGGTGTTGAGCACGCCGGACAGCTCCCCGGCGGACTTGAGGCGCACCCCGTTGGAGTAGAGCTGCCGCCGCACCCCCCGGCCCAGACGGGCCTCCAGGGTGAAGTCCCGCCCACGGGCGGATACCTCCGCCTTCACAAAAGCATGGTCCACGCCGAACTGGATGAGCTCCCGGTCGTACCGGGCCCGGTGGGAGGAGGCGGTGGACAGATAGGCCACCGCCTCCAGCAGATTGGTCTTTCCCTGGGCGTTCTCGCCGTAGATGACGTTGACCTCCGGGGAAAAACGGGCGTCAAGGTGGACGTAGTTGCGAAAAAAATCCAGGGCAATGGAGTGGACAATCATACCACTTTCAGTGTCACGCCGTCCAGCGAAACGGTGTCGCCGGGGCGGATTTTCCGGCCCCGCATGGTGCAGGTCTCGCCGTTGACCAGCACCTCGCCGTCCTGTATGCGCTCCTTGGCCTCTCCGCCGGTGCCCGCCAATCCCTCAAACTTGAGCAGGGCGTCCAGCTTGATGAATTCCGTGGTGATTTTGACTTGCCGTTGTTCCATAGTTCGTTCCTCTCTCAGTCAGGGGTGGTGAGGGCCTCCAGCAGCCGGTAGACCTCCGGCAGGGCCTTTTTCAGCGCCACCGGCCGGCCCTTGGCCCGGTCATAGAAGAAGTGGCCGGAGGTGCCCTCCGCCTTCAGCTCCCCGGTGGACGCCTCCCGCATCTCGTAGCCCAGCTCCAGCTTGGCCGGGGACAGGCGACGGATGAATACCGTGATGGCCAGCTCCTCGCCGAAGCGGGTCATGGCCCGGTATTTGCAGGAAATGTCCGTCAGGGCGAAGTCGATACCCGCCTCCACCGCCCTGGCGTAGGGGAAGCCGAGCTGATCCATAAAATCGGTGCGGGCCTCCTCCATCCAGCGGACGTAATTGCCGTGCCAGATGATGCTCATGCCGTCGGTCTCGTAGAACTGGGGCCGGCGAAGGTAGGGCTTGATCTCCATGCTCACTCGCCCGCCTTCAGCCGCACGGGCAGCACCATGTAGAGGAAGTTCTCCTCCCCCTCGGTGGGCAGGATGACGCAGGGGGACACGCCGGTGGTCAGCTCCAGCCGCACTTTGTCCGCCGGGGCGGCCTTGAGGGCGTCCATCAGGTACTTGTTGTTGAAGCCGATCTCCAGCCCGCCGCCGTCGCCGCTGAGGGGGCACTCGTCATAGGCGTCGCCAATGGCGGTTTTGGTGGAGATTTTCAGCAGATTGCTGTCAAATACGCAGCGCAGGGGACTTTTCAGCTTGTCGCTGATGATGAGGGACACGCGGTCGATGGAGGAGAGCAGGGCGCGGGTGTCACCCTCCACATGAATGGTGTTGTTGCGGGGGATGGCCTGGCGGTAGGCCAGGAATTCGCCCTCCAGCCGGCGGGACACCAGCATGGTGTCCCCCACCTTGAACATCACGTGGCGGGCGCCCTGGGTGACGGAGGCCGGCTCGTCCACGTCGCTGCAAATTTTTTCCACTTCGGACAGGGCCGCGCCGGGCACTACGAAGGAGAAGGTCTCCGCTCCTTCCTTCTTGTCGATGGACTCGTGGCGGAGGGCCAGGCGGTAGCCGTCCACCGACACGATGGTCAGCCCCTCGCTGTCCACCTCAAACAGGGAGCCGGTGTGGATGGGGCGGCTTTCGTTGTCGCTGACGGCGAAAAGGGTTTGGCTGATCATGGCTTTTAGCCTGGATTGCGGTAGAATCAGGGAATTTTGGTATTCTACGGTGGGCAGCTCGGGAAATTCTTCCGGATCGGTGCCCAGAATGTTGAATTCGCTCATACCACACTTGATGTTGACCATATAGTTTTCTGATTGAAAGGTGACGATATCATCGGGTAGCTTGCGGACAATTTCACCAAACAGGCGTGCGCCCAGCACCAGAGTGCCCTCCTCCCGGATGTCGGCAGGGACAATGGTGCGGATGCCGGTCTCCAGGTTGTAGCCGGTGAGGCGGAGGTCGCTGCCGGCCTCCAGCAGAATCCCTTCCAGAGCGGGAATGGAGCTTTTGGGAGATACTGCTCTGGATGTGGTGGAGATGGCGGCCTGTAGCAGAGCTTTTTCGCAGGAAAATTTCATGATTGGTGACCTCCATTTTGTAGTGAGTGTGCGTGAATCCCCGGAGAAAGGGGAGAATGAGATCGTAATAGTAAGCCGTAGGGGAAAATGATGTGGAAAAACGGCGGAATCTGTTGGGGGGGAAGGGCTCCCGTTTCCACAGGGGGTGGGGAT
>PPYF01641285.1_pt1 | contig 11004 bp, 10 predicted proteins | sample 1559871 | NCBI WGS metagenome assembly PPYF01 (sample SAMN08240021, study PRJNA423297) | Human gut metagenome, whole genome shotgun sequencing project.
CGAATATGCCTGCGGAGTACAAGTAAGTGGAAATCATCTGTCGGCCGTGCCCGTCGGAGGCAAAGTATTCGCCACCGGCAAACTGATTCACCGCGGCAGATCCTCGCATATATGGAATATAGATATCACCACTCCACAAGGACAACTGGTTTCTACTGTTCGTGTCGTTAATTTCATACTGAAAAAGAAATGAATCTACCAGATATACATACGCAAAAATTATTGGATTGCCTGACACACAGCCGCCTCGGTTTCGCCCTCTACCGGTTACCTTGGACAGACGAATGCTACCTGGTATTGCAAACCTCAGGCGATGTGGAACAATTAGCGGACATTCAGGAACTGAATGGAAAGAAAGGATTTGTCATGGCTCCTTTCCGGATATCGGAGGAACATCCCTTGGTACTTATCCGTCCGGATGTCACCGCATACGACTGGAGCGAAATCAGCGAAGCACTGTCTTCACTGGAATGTGCGGATGCCCTGCTCACCTGCAAAAGCCGGCAGAGTGAACTCTCCCCTTTTGTTTCCGAAGAAACGGATAAAGAACAATATACCCGCGCATTCGGGCGTTTCATCACTCCCTTACAAGAGAAGCGGTTCCAGAAACTGGTTCTGTCACGTTCTTCCGCCAGACATATCGGAGATGATTTTTCACCACTCGGCGCTTTTGTCCGGGCCTGCAACAACTATCCGCGCATGATGATTTACCTATGCCACACCCCTGCTTCCGGAACCTGGCTGGGCAGCACACCGGAAATCTTATTAAGCGGACACGGCAAAGAATGGCACACCGTGGCCCTGGCCGGTACCATGCCGATGCAGAACGAAGTGATGCCGACAGACTGGGACAGGAAGAACCGGGAAGAGCAGGGCTATGTGGCTGATTACATCCGCCGGATCGCCAAAAGATTCGGCAACAAGATGACGGAAAAAGGTCCTTATACCGCCCGTGCCGGACAATTGGTACACCTCAAGACCGATTTTTATTTCTTGTTGAAAAATACAGACCATATAGGCGATTTATTGCAAGAACTCCATCCCACTCCCGCCGTCTGCGGCCTGCCCAAAGAGGAGGCTTTCCGGTTTATTCCGGACAATGAAGGGTACGACCGCAGTTATTATTCCGGATTCACCGGCTGGCTGGACACAGAGAGGCATACCGATATCTACGTCAATCTGCGCTGCATGGAAATAAAGCCGGGTGAAGCCATCCTGTATGCAGGAGGAGGAATACTGGCTTCCTCGGAAGTAGAATCGGAATGGATGGAAACGGGAGACAAGATGAATACGATGCGGAGCATCCTTCATCCTGACTTTATAAGTAAATAAATGGAAACAATTAAAGTAGAAGAATAATGTATTCAGACAAAAAGAACATACTTCAGTTGGTGGCACTTCTCAAAGCGCACGGTGTGCGGAAAATAGTGCTTTGTCCCGGCAGCCGTAATGCTGCCATCGTACATACTCTGGCCAATATAGAGGACTTCACTTGTTATTCTGTAACCGATGAACGCAGTGCCGGTTTTTTTGCCATCGGCCTATCTTTACAAGGGGGAGGCCCTGCCGCAGTATGCTGCACTTCCGGTTCGGCCCTGCTGAACCTGCACCCTGCCGTAGCCGAAGCCTTTTACCAACAAGTACCTCTGATTGTCATTTCCGCCGACCGCCCCGCTGCCTGGATAGGACAAATGGACGGACAAACCCTGCCCCAGCCCCATGTGTTCGGAACGTTAGTCAAGATGTCTGTCAACCTGCCCGAAGTACATACTGAGGAAGACGAATGGTTTTGCAACCGCCTTATCAACGAAGCCATACTGGAAACCACTCACCACGGCAAAGGGCCTGTACATATCAATGTACCCATTTCCGAACCCATTTACCGCTTCACCGCCAAAACACTTCCCGAAGTACGTGTCATCACCCGTTATCAGGGACTGAGCGTGTATGACCGTGACTATAAGGAACTGATCGAACGGCTGAACAAGTACAACAAGCGCATGGTTGTGGTAGGCCAGATGAATCTGATTTACCTGTTCGAGAAAAAATATGTGAAACCGCTTTATAAACATTTCGCCTGGCTGACGGAACATCTGGGCAACCAGACCATCCCCGGCATTCCTATCAAGAATTTCGACGCCGCCGTTTATTCCATGACACCGGAACGCCAGGAAGACATGGCCCCCGAAATACTGATTACCTACGGCGGACACATCGTATCCAAACAATTGAAGAAATACCTGCGCAATCATCCCCCGCGCGAACACTGGCATGTTGCCGCCGACGGGAAGATAGCCGATTTATACGGTTGCCTGACCACCGTCATCGAGATGGATCCGTTTGAGTTCTTGGAAAAAATAGCTTTCCTGCTGGACAACAAACCTACCCATTATCCGCTGATGTGGGAAAACTATTGCAAAACCATTCCGATGCCGGACCTTGCTTATTCCGAAATCTCCGTTATCGGAAAACTCATCCGGGCACTGCCCGAACCCTGTGCCCTGCATCTGGCAAACAGCTCCACCGTGCGCTATGCACAGTTATTTACAGTTCCTCCCCAGGTGGAAATCTGTTGCAACCGGGGAGTGAACGGCATAGAAGGCTCCCTGTCCACCGCCATCGGTTATGCCGCCGCTTCCAGCAAGCTGAATTTCATCATCATAGGCGACTTGAGCTTCTTCTATGACATGAACGCACTGTGGAACCAAAATTACGGTGCCAACATCCGCATCCTGTTACTGAATAACGAAGGAGGAGAAATATTCCATACCCTGCCTGGAATGGACAAATCAAGCCGTTCCAGGGAGTTTATCACAGCCGAGCATTACACCACCGCCAAAGGCTGGGCGGAAGAACGCGGCTTTATTTACATGAAAGTGACCGGAGAAGAAGAGCTGGAAGAAGCGATGCAGCCATTCACCTCATCCGAGACACGGATGCAACCCATGCTGCTGGAGGTGTTTACCGACAAGGAAAAAGACACCACCCTGTTAAGAGAATATTATCACGGACTTAAAAATAAAAATGAATAATGGAAACAAGAGAATGGAAAACCATCAAAGAATATCAGGATATTCTGTTTGACTTTTACAACGGAATAGCGAAAATCACCATCAACCGTCCGCGTTACCGCAACGCGTTCACCCCCACCACCACTTCGGAAATCAGCGACGCCCTGTATTACTGCCGCGAGTGCCAGGATATCAATGTAGTGGTTCTGACCGGAGCAGGCGACAAAGCCTTCTGCAGCGGGGGAGATATGCACGTAAATCCCAAGGTAGGCAGCTTCGACGCCGGATTCGGCTCTTCCTATCTGGCACGCATCGTAGGGCAGAAGAAAGCCCGTGAAATATGGTTCCTTTGCCGTCAATACTCCGCACAGGAAGCACTGGAAATGGGATTGGTCAATACAGTCGTTCCTTTCGACCGCCTGGAAGACGAAACCGTGGCATGGGCAGAAAAGATGATGGAGCACAGCCCGCTCGCTCTTCGTATGATCAAAGCCGGACTGAATGCCGAACTGGACGGACAAGCCGGCATACAAGAACTTGCCGGAGATGCCACCATGCTGTATTACATGACAGAGGAAGCACAGGAAGGAGGAAAGGCATTTTTGGAAAAACGCAAGCCACGGTTCCAGGATTATCCGAAGTTCCCATAATCAGTGGTTCATTTTTCCGGTGGAGGACAACCCAATAGTCCTCCTTGCTTCCCATTAACCACTAATCACTAATAAGAATGTTCCAAACCCGAATTATAAAAAAACAATTACACTTCAAGCAACCGGCAGGTACTTCCAGAGGAGTATATACCACCCGGGATGTATGGTACATCCTCCTCACCGACACCGGCAGCCGCCACTATGGCGTGGGTGAATGTGCCCCTCTCCCTGCCCTGAGTTGTGACGATATCCCCTCATACGACGAGGTGTTGGCCACTGCCTGCAAGAACCTGGAAAAGAACGGGGAAATAGACCGGGAAGCCTTGCTTCCCTATCCGTCCATCCTGTTCGGTATGGAAACCGCCCTGCTGCATTTCCGGGCACGCAGCCTGCAATTCTGGCACACCCCGTTCAGCAAAGGCAAAGAGGGCATCCCCATCAACGGACTCATCTGGATGGGAAACTTTGACGAGATGTACCGGCGCATCGGGGAAAAAATGCAGCAAGGCTTCCGCTGCATCAAACTCAAAATAGGCGCCATCGACTTTGAAAAGGAACTGGAGCTGCTGGCGCACATCCGCCGGCATTTCACCCCAGCCCAAATCGAACTGCGTGTAGATGCCAACGGTGCTTTCTCTCCTGCCGATGCCCTCGAAAAGTTACATCGTCTTTCCGAATTCCAGCTCCATTCCATCGAACAGCCCATCCGTGCGGGGCAATGGAATGAAATGGCCCGGCTCTGTGCCGCCACCCCCTTTCCCATTGCACTGGATGAAGAGCTGATAGGCATCAACCGGCGCGACCGGAAAATAGAATTGCTGGAAACCATCCGTCCTCAGTACATTATCCTGAAACCTTCTCTGCACGGAGGAATCAGCGGCTCCGAAGAATGGATGGAACTGGCGGCTGAAAGAGGCATCGGCTCATGGGTCACTTCCGCTCTGGAGTCAAATATCGGACTGAATGCCATCGCACAATGGTGTGCCACCTTGCAGCCCGCCCTCCCCCAAGGACTAGGTACCGGCTTGCTGTTTACCGACAATATAGACTATCCGCTTCACATCGAAGGGGACTGCCTTTGGTTCCACCCCGAAGAACAAGAACCCGACTTACTAAACTGGCTGAAACAATGACAAAATTCTGCACCAATAGAAACAAACAGACCATTCTGATAGAAAGCATCCCCTACTCCAACTGGGAAATTGAAATGGTAAGAATGAATATCCCTGCCGACAACCGAAGCTTCCGGCAGGAACTTTTCTCCTTTCTTTCCGAATGGTTTGATCCGGCAGACACCCTGCCGGTACATACTTCAGGCTCCACCGGCAAACCCAAGGAACTGTATGTAGAAAAAGAACGCATGATGGAAAGCGCCTGCCTCACCTGTTCCTTCCTCGGACTGCAAAAAGAAGATTCCGCCCTGCTTTGTATGCCCTTGCAATACATTGCCGGAAAAATGGTGGTAATACGTGCCTTGGTAGCGGGACTGGACTTGCTGCCTGTCACCCCCTCCGGACATCCTTTAAAAGACCTGACAAAAGCACCCGTCTTTGCCGCCATGATCCCCATGCAAGTCTATAACTCACTGCAAGTTCCCGAAGAGAAAGCGATATTGCAACAAATCAGACACCTCATTATCGGAGGCGGTCCTATCGACTCCCAACTGAACGCTGCGTTAAAAGATTTCCCCCATGCCGTATGGTCTACCTACGGCATGACCGAAACCTTGTCACACATTGCCCTACGCAGACTGAACGGTCCTGAAGCTTCAGACTGGTACACCCCTTTCGAGAGCATACAGATCCGTCTGAGTAAAGAAAACACCTTGGTGATATACGCTCCCGAAATTTGCGAAAAAGAACTGGTGACCAATGACATAGCCGAGATAAACGGACAGAACCAATTCCGCATTCTAGGCAGAAAAGACAACACGATCAATACAGGAGGAGTAAAAGTGCAGATAGAACAAGTAGAGGCCGCATTGAAAGAACACCTGTCCGTTCCTTTCCTGATCACCTCCGCCCCCGACGAAAAATTCGGAGAAATCATTGTACTGCTTGCCGAAGGACAACTGCCCGACGACATAGAACAGACCTGCACACATCAATTACCTCCCTACTGGCGTCCCAAACGTTTTGTTCCGGTATTCAAACTTCCCCTGACAGAAACCGGGAAACCCGACCGTGCCATAGCCAAATTACTGGCGCAAAAATAACTCCGATCCATTCATAAAGGGTGAATTCAAAAACCAATCAAACGGTCTTTTTGAATTCACCCTTCTTTCTGTAAAAAAGAATAATTTTCCGTGTTCTCCTACAACTTACGGAAAGCTCAAATTGTTTTCCTATCAGTATATTAAAAAAATGAAATACACGTAGTTTTTTTCCGTTTTATTTTCCCTTATGTCCACTACTCCCGGTGGAATGTATCATTAAATTCTAATTTTGTGAAGCTAGATTTGATACAAAGTATGTTATATAATAACCCAAAACCACAGGATACCAAAGAAGGACTGTCCGACCAAGATTTCAGTATTTATATGGATGCGCACACAGTGCCTTTCAGCAAATACCCCTCTTATATGCCGGCAGGAGTTTTGGGTATATGTACCGAAGGAAATGCCGAGATCCAGGTTGGCCTCCGGAAATATGTTATTTGCGCAAACGACTGCGTCTATTCGCTATCCCAAGAGAAAGCGGAACAGTTCTCCATCTATTTCCGGTTATTATACAACAGAGCCACTTCGCCAACTTATTTATTTACAAAAGAATCTATTACCAATCTGCTGAAATTACCTTTTCTGGAACTTTATGCAGACTATTACAGCACGGTAAAAGAACATAAAGTCACCACCTTGCATAAAGAAGAAATCGGATACTTTTTTCTGGATTTGCTGTTAAAGCATTACAAAGAAAACAAAGAAGTGGCGTTCTATGCCGAAAAGTTGCATGTTTCCTCCAAATACCTGACTGAAGCCTTGACCCTGGTAAGTGGAAAATCCCCCAAAGAATGGATTATACATTATACCCTGCAAGAGATTTACGCACTATTGGAGAATCCATCCATCAGCATACAGGAAATCGTTCAAAGAACCCGGTTTGCCAATCTTGCCACCTTAAGACGTTTCTTCAAGCGGCATACCGGAACATCCCTGTTGCAATACCGGAAACAGGACTTATACAAAAATAATCAATAGGTACCTCAATAAAAAAATCAGCCCGTTCCACACATTCTTCCGGAACGGGCTGATCCCTCTATCTACCAAAACTTGTTGTTTTCCTTACTATACTCAAATCCGGCCGCCTTCAGTTTTTTCACCAACAGCTCCTTGTCTACATTCATATCATCACAAAGCTCGTCCAGCGAATGATAGCAGTCACGAAGTTTCATATTCACCATGCTGAAAAGCATCATCGGGTCATCAGGTAATTCCATATCAATATCTCCTTTTTAAAAATCGGATGCAAAGTTACAAAACTTTTCATAATGATACGTATTCCATCGCCAAATATCGGTTTGACAAAAAGTTATCCCCTGCTTTTTATCCTATCAGTCCGTCAGCTTCACCGTTTCCATCTTCCCCGGAACCAAAGTAAGACGCGCCGTTCCATCCCTGTCTATCTCCACCTCCATATACCGGGCCCGGATAATGATCCTTCCGTCTACAGCCAGTACCCCCCACTGGCAGGAGCTGTCCTGATAGGCGCAATAACCACCCACCGGATGCAATATCCTCCGATAGACAGGTGGAATCAAAATCCGCTCCGCTGTCCTCAGCCCCCATTTCACTCCTATTTGAAAAGGTACGGCCTCCACACTCCTGCTGATTATACGCATCACCACAATACTTTGATCCGGCAACCGTCCGCTCAGGTAATAAGCACGCTCCTCATCCCCCTCCAACAGACAAACCTGCGGTTCACAACAAAAGCCTCCATCTTCCATGCGGCGGCATCGGGAAGGCACTCTGCCATCGTACATCTTCACATAAAACCCCATCCACACGATGGACGAAAAAGGCAACCCGCATGTATTGGCATACACCTGCCTTGTCCTGCTGTAATAAGTACGGTTCACCTGTAACAATTCTATGCTCCCGTATCTGAGGACACGCGGGCGGACAGAATAACACCGGCCGTTCCGTAAATCCACATAAGACACCGAATTCCCGGCATGACGGACTTGCAACAAATCATCTTTCAGAAACCTCACCTCACGGCAATGCCCCGGTTCGGCCACCAAAGCCCCCGTATCATCCAGTACCCGGACACACCCGTTCCGAAGCCTCCCCACGGCAAAACGTCCTTTGATACTCAAAATCTCTTTAAACGAAGCGTCCGGCAGCATCTCATCTCCCTTTTCCAATCCCCAAAGACCTGTTTCCTTATCTACAAATGCCCTCAGCCTGCATGACAGTGACTGCTCCTTCTCATCCGGCAAAACCTGCTCTCTGATGGAAGAAAGCAAACGCCCGTGCTCCATAACCACCACCAAGTCCCCACCGGCTTCAGCCGGCCTTTCCACCACCGGAAAAGCGGTAACGGAAGCATCACAGTTCATCCGTCCGGGCAAACTCCCCTTTCCCGCCATCCGTCCCCGGAACATAGCATCCCAGTTCCATCGCTGTGTAGGAAGCCCGAAAATGCGGTACAGCCCCACATTGTCTATCAGCATACACGCCTCCTTGCCCTCCGATCTCCGCAATCCGCGCCCTACCTGCTGCAAATATTTAGCCAGTGACAAAGTAGGACGGGCCAGTTGTACAAACTCCACATCGGGACAGTCGAACCCCTCGCTGAATACATCCACATTCACCAGCACCTCGATTTTTCCATGTCTGAACTCCTCCACCATCCGCTTACGCTCCATAGCAGGAGTCTTGCTGTCCACAGCCACCGCATTCACTCCCCGCCTGCTGTAATACTCCGCTATCCGCCGGGCATGTTCAATGCTGATGGCATACACCATCCCCTTCTTGCCGGAAGCAAACTGCCTGACACTGCGGTACAGGCGCTCGATACCGGGACGCCTGTTCAGTACCGCATCCATCTCTTTCACCTGATAATCCCCATCGGCCCCCCGTTTCTCCAGACCGTCAATGAGCCGCTGCTCCTCGCTGCCGGGACGGATGGATACATAATCGAACACAGACAACACGCCTTTTTCAATAAACTCGGCAATACTCCACGAAGTAACCAGTACCTCGAACAGTTCCGTGAACCCCCTACGGTTCAGGCGGCAAGGTGTGGCAGTCACACCCAGTTTCTTTCCATATTTAGCCAGCGTTTCCTCCATTTGCGCCACCAGTTCCCTACGATGGGCAATAAGCCATACCCCGCTGCCGGCAGAAGACACGAACTCACTGACCACAGATGCCAGCAAATGTGTCTTGCCCGTACCGGTAGGCATCTGCACCATCACACTCCGGTGAGCTTTCCACGCTTCCATCAGACGTGTTTTCATCTCTATCTGATAATCCCGCAACATAAATAATTTGCCGATTTGCTAACGTGCCAATGGAGTAAGAGGATAACTGAAAAAATTATTTACTAGCCAGCATATTATTAATCTGCGCCCGTATATTGGCTATCGTACCGCCCGACACAAGCCGTTTGGCAAAAGGTAGCAACGACTTGATGAAAGCCGCTTTCACCACCGTGTGTTTGTCTACATTCCTACAGTTCTCATCGGCCAGCATCTTTCCTACCACCACCGCCAGTTCGCGTGCCGTGGTACACTCTCCCAAAAGTATCTTGTAAGCCCTCATCACCTTTATATCGGGTATATAGACCGATACGTAAAATTCATCATCCGACAGTTCCGCCGGCTCCTGTGCCGGCTTCTCATCCGTCACACTTTCTGTACTCTCCGTTTTCTCAGAATCTTCCGGTTGGTCGGCGGCCTCATCACCCCGGTCGCCATAAAAGTTCTGAATGGCGGAAGACGCCACAGGGGCAATCAGATTGTTTCCGCCATAAATATTTATCATCATATCAGGTTTTTCATTCATATACTATTTCTTTTCTCTATTCTTTAATTATTATCAACAGATCGTTAATCAAAATCCATATTTTATCAATATATAATCAATAGCATGCACCAATAGTAAACAGATAGTAAACGGTTATGAACCGATTTCCATACGTCATTCCCTACCCGTATATTTGTGCAGATAAATCAAAATCAATTTCTTTTATGAAAGAATACATCATGTCATTTTTCAATGCACCCGTCACCAATAAAATACCCACATGTATATGCAGTGTGGCAGGGCTTCATACCTACATCAGCACCAATCCGCAACTGGAAGAACTGACGCGTAAAGTCAGAGCCGGACTCGGAGACAAGCAAGTGTTCCGAAAGAATAAACAGACCCTTTTACCGTATGTCACTCCGGCAGGTATCTTCTCTTACTGCAAAGAGCAATGCATGCAAATTCCTTCGGGCCTCTTTGTCATAGATATTGACGAACTGGCTTCCACCGAAGAAGCGGCAATGTGGCGCGACCGCCTCTTTGCCGATGAAGTGCTGCACCCCGTACTTTCCTTTGTCAGCCCCGGAAACCAGGGAGTAAAACTGTTTATCCCTTACCGCATAAACCCTTTCCTGAGCGTGGAAGAATCCTTCGACAATGCCCTGCACACCGCATGGGAGTATCTGGAATGGAAATACGAGCTGAAAGTGGACAGGGCCAATGCCGACTTGTCCAGAGCCTGTTTTCTGTCGCACGACGGAGAAGCGAAAATCAATAACCATAAATATTAAAAAATGAACGATTCTATTTCTATCTTGGAACAGCTGGTAACAGCCATCGAACAAGCGGGAGTCAATGTGGCCCCCACCTATCAGGAATATATGCCGCTGGCCTTTGCCATAGCCAACAGTTGCGGAGAAGAAGGACGCACCCGGTTCCACCGCATCTGCCGCATATCCGAAAAGTACCACCACGATGAAGCAGACAAACTGTACGGACATGCCCTGACCAAAGGAACAGGCAGAAATTCCCTGGGAACCGTCTTCCATCTGGCAGAGGTGGCCGGGGTGAAAATGGACCCGAAACTTGCAAACTTGCAGAACTTGCAGTCTCTCCACACCCACACACGTGCGCGCGTATCCTATAATGCCCATCCGGATGCTTCCGACGGGACTCCGCCCGATGCCGTTTTCACGGACCCAGCCTCCCCCCTGTCCGACGGCGTGTCCAAGACCATCCTCCCTGCCCGACTTCCCTCTTTCCCCGACTACCGCTGGCCCGCCTTCCTGCAAGGAATCATAGACTGCGGTAACTCTCCCGCCCAACGGGATATCCTGCTGCTGGGTGCGGCAACCGTGCTGGGAAGCAC
>PPYF01526268.1_pt1 | contig 11003 bp, 7 predicted proteins | sample 1559871 | NCBI WGS metagenome assembly PPYF01 (sample SAMN08240021, study PRJNA423297) | Human gut metagenome, whole genome shotgun sequencing project.
GCTATGGGGTGTTCAGGCCAATCCCCTCAGCGGCAAGGTGTATGAAGGCATTGATCTTGCCCGGACAGAGGGGGCAGATTTCCTGCTGGCCATCGGCGGCGGCAGCGTCATCGACACCGCCAAGGCTATCGGCATGGGCATCCCCTATGACGGAGATTTCTGGGATTTCTTCACTGGAAAAGCCAAAATTGAACATACGCTTCCGGTTGGCACGGTGCTGACCATCTCCGCCGCCGGCAGCGAAGGCTCCGACAGCTGCGTCATCACGCAGGAGGACGGCAATCTGAAATGGGGCTGCCCCAAAACGGACCTCATCCGGCCCAAATTCTCCGTGTTGGACCCCACCTACACCTATTCCCTGCCGGATTATCAGTTGGCCTGCGGTGCGGTGGATATGCTGGCCCACCTGTGCGAGCGCTATTTCACCAACACGCCGGATGTGGCCCTCACCGACCGGCTGTGCGAGGCCGTGATGAAAACCATTGTGGACGCCGCCCCCAAGGCGCTGGCGGATCACAGTGACTACGCCTCCCATGCGGACCTCATGTGGGCGGGAATGCTGGCCCACAACAATTCCTGCGGCATCGGCCGGGATCAGGACTGGGCCAGCCACCAGATTGAGCACGAGCTGTCCGCCTTCTATGACTGCGCCCACGGCGCGGGGCTTGCGGTGGTGATGCCCGCCTGGATGGAATATGTCTGCGGCCATGATGTCATGCGTTTTGCCCGGTTCGCCGTCAACGTATTCGGTTGTGAAATGGATTTCGCCCATCCGGAGCGCACGGCGCAAGCTGGCATCCGCCGTCTGCGGGACTTCTTCCGCACTTTGGGTATGCCCGCCACGCTGGCGGAAGTAGGCGGCAGGGCGGAGGACATTCCTGCCATGGTAGCCCATCGGTGCGAAAAGCCCAACGGCTTCCCCTTCGGCGGCTTCGTCAAGATTCAGGAGGTGGATATGGAAGCGATCCTCCGCCGCTGTGCCAATTGACTACGCCGCCGCAAATTTCACTTGGAACAGCAAAACTCCCCCAAGGAACGATTCCTTGGGGGAGTTTTTCGACAATTTATTACTTTGCGTATTCGACACACTTCGTCTCGCGGATGAGATTGACCTTGATCTGGCCGGGATATTCCATCTCTTCCTCGATCTTCTTGGCCAGGTCACGGGCCAAGATCACCATCTGATCCTCGTTGACCTGCTCGGGCTTCACCATGACACGGACCTCACGGCCGGCCTGAATGGCATATGCCTTCTCAACACCCTGGAAGGAGGTGGCGATGCTCTCAAGCTGCTCCAGCCGCTTGATGTAGTTCTCCAGATTCTCGCGCCGGGCGCCGGGACGGGCCGCAGAAATAGCGTCCGCCGCCTGCACCAGACAAGCCACGATGGTCCGGGGCTCCACATCGTTGTGGTGGGCCTCGATGGCGTGGATGATCTCTTCCTTCTCCTTGTACTTCCGGGCGAATTCCACGCCCAGCTGCACATGGGTGCCCTCCATCTCGTGATCGATGGACTTGCCCAGATCGTGAAGCAGACCGGCCCGCTTGGCAGTCTGCACATCGACACCCAGCTCGGCGGCCATCATGCCGGCAATGTGGGACACCTCGATGGAGTGCTGCAAAACGTTCTGGCCATAGCTGGTGCGGTAATGGAGACGGCCCAACATCTTCACCAACTCGGGGTGGAGGTTGCGGATGCCGCACTCGAACATGGCGCGCTCGCCCTCGGCCTTGATGGTGGCCTCCACCTCACGGCGGGCCTTCTCCACCATTTCCTCGATATGGGTGGGATGGATACGGCCGTCAGCGATCAGCTTTTCCAGTGCCAGCCGGGCGATCTCCCGGCGGACCGGCTCGAAGCAGGAGACGGTGATGGCCTCCGGTGTATCGTCGATGATGAGATCCACACCGGTCAGAGTCTCGATGGTACGGATGTTGCGGCCCTCGCGGCCGATGATACGGCCCTTCATCTCGTCATTGGGCAGGGGAACCACACTGACGGTCAGCTCGGCCACGGAGTCCGCCGCGCAGCGCTGGATGGCCTGAGCCACCACTTCGCGGGCGCGGGTCTCGCATTCCTCTTTCATCCGGGACTCCACCTCTTTGATCTTGAGGGCAGTCTCGTGGGTCACTTCGCTCTCCACCTGCTGAATGAGGTATTCCTTGGCCTCGTCAGCGGTGAAGCCGGAGATCTTTTCCAGCATAGCCGTCTGGCTCTGCTTGATGGTGCGGATCTCCTCCTGTTCCTTCTCCATAGCCGCGTGCTTCTGGGCCAGAGATTCTTCCTTCTTCTCAATGGTCTCCAGCTTGCGGTCCAGATTTTCTTCCTTCTGCTGCAAACGGTTTTCCTGCCGCTGCAGATCGGCTCTGCGGGACTTTTCTTCCTTCTCGTAATCAGTACGGCTTTTCAGGATCTCTTCCTTGGCTTCCAGCAGCGCTTCCTTCTTTTTGCTCTCGGCGTTGCGGATTGCTTCGTTGACGATGCGCCGGCCTTCTTCTTCGGCGCTGGAGATCTCTTTTTCAGATACTTTTTTGCGATAAAGGAAGCCACCCGCAAAGCCGCCGGCTAAGGCAACAACGCCTATGATCACGGTCAGCATAAACTGTGACTCCTTTCTTTGACTTTGGCGAAAAATGCCATAAAATTCACCGTCCGTCCCACCAGTCAGCGGGCCGGTACGGTTCAGAACACAAACAGGCGGACACCCCTTTTGCCGCCTATAATGATCCCTATATAGTTTAATCAGAAGGCGTAGTTATGTCAAGTCATTTGCTGCAAATTTTGACCGGATCAGCTTTTCCCCCGCAGCCGGTCCGCTTTTCTCCCTATACGTCGATATAGGCTGCGGCGGCGTATCCCACCTGATCTCCGTATTGCACCACATACCACCCATTCCACTCGCCGTAAACCGTCACCTCCGCGCCGTTGGGCAGGTTGGCGATCACCGTACCGGCGGAGGACGGCGCGGCGCGGAGATTCAGCGTGCCGTAGCTCAGGCGGACCGTTCCCCGTTTCGGGTCCATAGGCTGGATGAAAGGCAGGCCGAAATACTCCGTCAGCGCCTTGACAAGCTGCCGGGCCACATCCTCCACATGGCTCTCCAGCCAGAGGGCGTCGGAATAGTTGTCATGGTAGCCGATCTCCACCAGCACCGCCGGGAACCGGGACCGGGACACCTCTCCCAGTGCGGTGGTAGGGCGAGTGGTGACCTTGTCGGGCAGCGGGTATATCTCCCGCAGATTTTTGGCGATCAGCTCCGCTCCCCGCTGCCCGCCGGCGCTGCCGGGATAGTAAAAGGCGATAATGCCCCGGGCGGAGGTCTGGGCGGAGCCGTTTCCGATGGCGTTGGAGTGCAGTGCCAGGTAGAAGTCATAATAGCCGCTGTTGGCCTCCCGGATGGCGGCCCCCGCCGAGGTGTCCGGGTCATTGCGGCGGTAGCGGATGCCGTTGGACTGCAGATACGGCTCCATAGCGTCCACGATCCGGTTCATCCAGTATTCCTCGCTGCCGCTGCCGGTGACATAAGGGTTCCAGTCCTGGGTGGACGGACTTAAAAACACAATGGGCATCAGAGTTCCCTCCCATACAGATAATGAATGTGCAGAGCATTTTTTGTTGTGGTGAAATTCTGTCTGTTTCATGGTATGGCGTTTTCCCCGGAATTGTGCTATACTGGCCCGGAAATCAAGCCTAAAAGGAGCACAGCTTATGAAAATAGAGCGGGGCTATCCCATTTATACCGTCACCCCCAAGGCGGAGGCCGCCATTGTGAAGGGCCACCCCTGGGTGTATGACGCAGAGATCCTGAACACAGAAGGTGAAACGGCCAACGGCGGACTGGTGGATGTCATCAGCAGGAAGGGCCGCTATCTGGGCACCGGTTTTTTGTCCCAGCAGTCCAAGATCCGTGTGCGGCTCATCTCCCGGAACGCCAATGACCGCTTTGACGAAGCTTTCTGGCGGCGGAAGCTGCAATGGGCGTGGGACTACCGGAAGTCCGTCATGGACCCAGCGGATCTGGACGCCTGCCGGGTGATCTTTGGCGAGGCGGACGCCTTCCCCGGCCTGACGGTGGATAAGTTCCACGATCTGCTCAGCGTCCAGGTGCTGTCCGTGGGCATGGAGCGCTTGCAGGACACCCTGCTACCCGCCCTGGTGGACATTCTGCGGCGGGACGGCCAACCCATCCGGGGCGTATTCCTGCGGAACGACGTGGCTCTCCGGGCAAAGGAAGGTCTTCCGCAGGGCAAGGGCTGGTATCCCCTCCCCGGCGAAACACCCCCGGACAGCCCGGTGGTGGAGATCGCGGAAAACGGGGTCAAGTATCTGGTGGACGTGGAAAACGGCCAGAAAACCGGCTTTTTCCTGGATCAGAAGTACAACCGGCGGGCAGTGGGCCGTCTGGCAGCGGGAAAAACCGTGCTGGACTGCTTCACCCACACCGGCTCCTTTGCCCTGAACGCCGCTCTGGGCGGCGCCAAGCACGTAACGGCGGTGGACGTGTCGGAATCCGCCGTGGAGATGGCCCGGGCCAATGCAGAGCGCAACTGCGTATCCGACGTTATGGACTGCGTGGCGGCCAATGTCTTTGACCTGCTGCCCCAGCTGGAAAAGGAACCGATGAAGTATGACTTCATCATTCTGGACCCCCCGGCCTTCACGAAAAGCCGGAAAACCGTGGCCAACGCCATCACCGGCTACAAGGAGATCAACTACCGGGCCATGAAGCTGCTGCCCCGGGGCGGGTACTTGGCCACCTGCTCCTGCTCCCACTTCGCCACAGCGGAGAAATTTGAGGCCATGCTCCGCTCCGCCGCTCACGATGCCGGGGTGCAGCTGCGGCAGATCGAAGCCCGCCAGCAGAGCTGCGACCATCCCATTCTCTGGGGCGTGGACGAAACGGATTATCTGAAGTTTTATCTATTCCAGGTTGTATAAATTCTGTCGAATATTGCGAAATGGACTTGGATACTGATGCATCCGAGTCCTTTTTCTCTGCCCCTAAAATAGCGCCCCGGTGCCAAAGGGCACCGGGGCGCTGCTTTTTCAATTGGTTTTTATTGGGCGCACAAACGGAGATCAGCCGTATCCGCAGGTCACCAGTTCCCAGGCGCCGCCGTCGCTGCGGCCCAGCCACCACTGCCAGCCCTCATACTCCGTATCGGCATCCCAGGCGTCCCGCTGCTCCACGGGGGAGTGAAAGCTGCTGGAAAACAGGATGCACTGAGTAAAAGGCTCAGTCTGCTCTTTCATTTCCAGCCCGTTGAGCCACTCAATGTTTTCGTCGCTGCAGGCCGCGTCGCCGCCGTAGGCCAAGCTGTGAAGTTCACAGCCTTCCCAGGTGGCAAACTCCGCTTCAATTACCTGGATGGCAGCGTCCATGTCCTCCTGGGTGTAGAGTTCGGAATTGCCGTAGTCAATTTCCACCTTGGGCGGCTCCTGGGTGTCCTGCTTGCCGCATCCGCCCAGAGTGCCTAAAATCATGATCGTCAGGGAAACAGCCAAAAGTTTTTTCATATCCATTCCTCCTGCATTCCTCAATCATTTACTTTTCAGGTGATTCTGTGGCCTGACGGCTGAGCCGTCAGGCCACAGGTTTTTTTACGCCTTGACCTCTACGATGCGGACCACGCCGTCATAAACATAGAGGTTCATGGTGCCGCCGTAGGCTTTGGCATCATCCAGCGTCATCCACTTGCCGGTGTCATCGTTGTAGCACTGAACATTGGAGGGGACCTCGTAGGTCCGGCTGCCGAAGTTCACTGCCGTCTTGCCGATCCAGGCACCGGAAGAGACGTTGCTCAGCTTGCTCATGGTATCAAATCTGGTGAACATGAGCCTGTCATTCACGCTCTTTTTGATACTTGCAGCCACAAAAGCACCAGTGCTGACACTGTTACCGCTATAAACCGTATATTTTTCTGTATCACTGCAAACGATCGTGATCGTGCGGTCAGTCTCCTTGCCGGTTGTCGGATCATACTTGCTGTCCACAATTGCACGGCCATAGATTACATCCTCGGCAAGGCCGTTATTCAGCACGATCAAGTCCACCTGACCGGCCCAGTTGGTCCGGGCATAGGAGATGCGTCCGGAGTTGACGCCGGTCTGGCTCAGCTCGCTGAGGGCGATCTGTCTGCCGCCGTCAAAGAGCATAACGTTGTCCGCCAGCTTTCTGCCGCCCAGCGTACCTTCCTTGGGAAGCAGGTCACCGCCGACACCGCCGGAGATCTTGTTGAGCTTCAGGCCGCTCTTGTCGGCATACACCGACACTACCTGACCGGCGTATTCGCTCGCTGTGCCGATGTTCAGCAGCGCACCGCCGCAGACCAACTGCACATCACCCTTTTCGGACACCACCGCCATGGCATTGCCCCGGGCACCGGTGTTGTTGGCGTCCTCGGCACCGGCCACCTGACCGTCCGCCGTCAGCAGAAGGACGATCTGCTTGCCAGGCTTCAGCTTGGACAGGGAATCCACTGCCGTAGGCAGAACATTCAGTTCCTTGCCGCCCAGCACCGTAATGGTGGCGGGGCTGCTGGGAGAGGGCTTGCAGTCCTCGTAGTAGACGGACACCCGGGTATCGCTGACAATGATGGAATTGGTAGCGGAGGCGTAGGTCGCAACATCATACCGTTTGAGGTCTGCTGCCGTGGCAGGAGAACCGCTCTTGTAAATGTTGTAGCTGGTGCTGCCCGCCAGAGAATCCAGTCCGGCAACAGAGCCGTTGGCACCGATGATGACCGCCGCATTGGAAACGCCATTGCTGCCGGTGATGGGCAGGAAGGTCAGGGCCTCGCCGCCGGCACCGTTGAGGACTACCTTGCCCTTGGAACCGATGAGGCTGGTAGAGGCAACGGGATGCGCCATGGTATACGTCTTACCGCCGGCAGTCATCGTGCCCTTGCCGCCGTCCACGGCAGTGAGATAGACCTCATCCTTACCTACGTTGTAGTTGAACAGGAGCGTTTCGCTCTTGCCGTGCTTAGCCTCAAAGAGGTTCAGGAACAGCTTGGCCGCCTGTGCGCGGGTCAGGCCCGCGTAGGCGGAGGTGATACCAGTGGACTTCAAAAGGCCGTTGGTCTGGGCCTCCGCCATGTAGCTCTGGGGCCACACGCCGCCCATGTCCTCGTCCTTGTAGCCCAGGCCCCGCATGAGGATCGTCACCGCCTGTCCGGCGGTCACGGTCTGGCCGGGCTTGAACTTACCGTCGGCAAAGCCGGAGATGATCCCCTTCCTCGCCGCCATATTGATGTAGGCGGACGCCCAGTGGGAGGGCTTCACGTCCGGGAAGATGGTAACGGTGGAATACCGTCCCAACTCGCCGCTGCCGTCCATGGCGTAAACTGCCATCTTGCAGAACTGCGCCCGGTTCAGAACGGTGTCCGGGCGGAAGGTACCGTCGCCGTAGCCGTCCAGCACACCCATGAGCCGCAGAGTTTCCACGGCGGTGGCGGTATAGCTGTCGCTGACGTCGGAAAATTTGGTGACAGCCGCCGCCCCGGCAGGCACCGTCAGCAGGGAGCCCAGCATGCTGACCGCCAGCAGCCAGGTCAAAATTCGTTTTTTCATAAGTCTCTCTCCTTTAATCCGCCCGCAGGGCTTCCACAGGCTGGAGTTTCGATGCTTTTGCCGCCGGGTAGCTGCCAAACAGCACACCCAGCGCCACGGAAAGGCCGAAGGCCGCCAGCGTCACCCAGGTGGCAGGGAAAATGGTCATCTGGAACAAAATCTTGCCCAAAGCCAGACTGCCGATGGTGCCGAAGATGATCCCCACAATGCCGCCCATGCCGCAGAGCATACCGGATTCGATGAGGAACTGCGCCACGATGCTGCTGCGCTGCGCGCCAAGGCTCCGGCGGATACCGATCTCGCGGGTCCGCTCCGTCACCGTCACCAGCATGATGTTCATGATACCGATGCCGCCCACCAGCAGGGAGATGGCGGCGATACCGCCCAGCACCAGAGAGATCATGGTCAGCTGCTGGTTCTGATAATCCTGCCAGTAGCCTTCCTTCTGCACCTGATAGCCACCCATACTCTGATCTACCACGCCGGAGAGGTACCCGCCGATCTCGGTGATGGCGGTTTTCATGCTGGCGTCATCCTTGGCCTTTACCAAAAATTCTGTGGGGGCCGTATCCCCCAGCAGCCGGGTAGCGGTGTAGGGAAGGATCATAAAGTTATCCGTCTGGTAGGCGGAAGGGGTATCTGGCTCCACGCGGGCGCCATACACGCCCACCACTTCAAAGTTGTTGCCGTTGACCTTCATGATCTGTCCCACAGGGTTGGCGCTGCCGAAAAAGACCCGCGCCGCCTGCGCGCCCAGCACGCAGATCTGATTGTATTTCTCGCAGTCCAGCCACGCAAGGTCTCTGCCCTTTGCGATTGCCAGATTGTTGCAGGCGCTGTACTGGTCGGAGCCGTAGTAGATCTGCGGGGGACCGCTGACCACGTTGTACTGCTGGTCATATTTCCACTCCATTGTGGAGCTGTTTTTCGTACCGTATACCACCGTAGCGTTGGATGAGCCCTTGGGGGTAATGCCAATAATGGACTCCTTCAGTCCGGAGCAAAAGCGGTACAATCCGGTAAAATAGTCCTTGCTGATAGGGTTGCCGGCCTCGTCGTACGTATACGCATACACGCTCACTTCAATGCGGTTGGCGCCCATGGCGGCAAACTGCTCCATGGTTTTGGCCTTCATACCCTCCATGGTGGAAACGATGGTCATAACGGCGGCAATACCGATGAAAATAGAGAGAATGGTCAAGGCGCTGCGGCCTTTTTTCCCGCAGATGGACCGCCAGGCCATCTTAAATGCCTGCCCGATGTTCAATACCAATCCACCTCCTGTGGGTGATCCTCGATGATCTTGCCGTCCGCGATCCGCACAATGCGCCGGGCCGTGGCGGCGATCCCGTTGTCATGGGTGATGAGAATGACGGTGCTGCCCTCCTTGTTCAACTGCTGGAGGAAGCCCAGCACCTCGTGGCCCGTCCGGGAATCCAATGCGCCGGTAGGCTCATCCGCCATGATGATGGGCGGATGGGTGGAAATGGCCCGGGCGATGGCCACACGCTGCTGCTGGCCGCCGGACATCTGGGTAGGCTTATGCTGCGCCCGGTCGGCGAGACCCACGCGGGTCAGCGCCTGGATCGCCAGCTCCCGCCGGTCAATGGGATCGATGCCCTGATAGATCAGCGGCAGCTCCACGTTTTCCAGCACCGTCAGGTTCTGGATCAGGTTGTACTGCTGGAAAATGAACCCGATCTGCTTGTTGCGGATGCGGGAGAGTTCCTTGTCGGAAAGCTCCCGGACATCCACGCCGTCCAGACGGTAAGTGCCCCGGGTGGGGATGTCCAGACAGCCCAGCACGTTCATCATAGTGGACTTGCCGGAGCCGGACTGGCCCACCACCGCCACGAACTCGCCCTTTTCAATATCCAGCGAAACGCCGTCCAGGGCCCGGACCTCGCTCTCAAGGCCCTCGCCGTAGATCTTATAGACGTCCCGCAGTTCGATCAGTTTCGCCATGGCTTAACCCCACGCCTGATCGGTTATCATCTGGGTAAAGACGGTGTCGCCGTCATTTACGCCGGACTTGATCTCCACGTTATATGTATCCTGAATACCGATCTCCACCTGAACGGGATAGAAGCCGCTGGGGATCTCCTCGTCCTGATAGGGCAGCTCCAGCGCGTTGTCCGGCCGGCTGTCTGCCTGCACATAGACCACGGTGGCGGAAGAACCGTCCTCCAGCCCCACGGTACGCACCGCCTGGATAGGCACCATCAGGCAGTTGTCATTCTGGCTGGCCTGGATCTGATAGTTCACATAGCTGTTGACTTGCAGGTTGCCGTCCGTGTTGTCCGCGGAGATGGTGATGGGATAGGAGGCCACGCCGTTATTCACGGTGCTGGACAGGCTCACCGTCTCCACCGTGCCGAAGGCGCTGGTGCCCCACTGGTCCAGGTTCACGGGCATGCCGGTCTTGATATAGCTGATGTTCCGCTCGTCCACGGTGGCGCTGATGATCACGGTGGAGGTATCGGAGATGGTCACCAGGGTGCTGTTGGCTTGGAGCTCCTGGCCCGGAGTCACAGACAGGCCGATGACCTGACCGGAAATGGGAGCCACCGCATTGCAGTTGTCCAGATTCTTCTGGGCGGCCTCCAGCTTCTTCTGGGCCTCTTCCAGATTCTGCTGTGCGGTGAAGATCTCCGTCTCGCTGTCCTCGCCGTCGATCCGCACCAGAACCTGACCGGGCGTTACGGCGAGATAGTCCACCAGATTACTGGAGATCACCGTGCCGCTGACGGTGGAGTTCAAATCTCCCACCCGGTAATATTGCAGCTTAGCGGCTTCGTAGGGATACACGGTATCGCCGTTCACAATCGTAGTGGCAGTAGCCACCATATCCTTGGCCAGCACACCCTCGTTGGGGATCACGATCTCGGCGGAAAACAGCTTAGAACCCTCCGGCGTGATGCGGCTGACCATGTGAACAGCCTCCACCGTGCCTTCCACGGTGGTCATCAGGGCAGGGATAGAGACCTGCACCTTCTGCCCCGCCTTCAGCCCCCCGGCGTAGGCGTAGCTGTAATACTGCTCCAGCCGCATCCGGGTATCGTCCGCGAGGACGGCGACCTTGGTGCCCTTGCTAATCTCGTCGCCGGGGTTCAGTGTCACAACATCCATCAGTTTTCCGGCGTAGGACGGAGAAAGATTCAGCCCCGCAATGTCCTTTTGCAGCGTATTGATCTGCTTCTGATAGCCCTCAACCTCATCGCGGGCCTTCTGGACCTCCGTGGCAGCATTGGGGGAATCAATGGTAAACAGGGGGTCCCCCTGCTCCACTTTCTGTCCCTCCTCCACGAATACATCCATCACCGTGCCCGCAGTGGTCAGGCTGATAGTCTCGCTGTTCTTGGCCTTTACCAGACCGCTGCCGTCCACCTCAGAGCTGATAGCGCCGTAGGACACCGTCGCCATGCCTACC
>PPYF01526269.1_pt1 | contig 11003 bp, 10 predicted proteins | sample 1559871 | NCBI WGS metagenome assembly PPYF01 (sample SAMN08240021, study PRJNA423297) | Human gut metagenome, whole genome shotgun sequencing project.
CATAACGGGGACCATCGTCAATGCGAGGAAATACGTAGCTGATAGTTTCCCAATGTTTCATGTCCGGCGAACGCATGATTGGCGCTCCCGGCATCAGGTGCATAGTAGTGGAAACCATGTAAAAGTAATCACCTGCGCGACACACCGACATATCGGGAACGTCAGCATAAAGAATAGGATTACGGTATTGTGCTCCGGCTGATAGCGGGAAGAACAATGTAAAAAGAGTATACAGTAAAATAGTGTTGATTTTTGTTTTCAGCATAATCATCTTTTTTTTATTAACTGGCTACATTATCTATTATTTGAAAGCTAATTATTTAAAATGTTCCTTGTTATTTTCCACATCACAAAAATAGAAAATGCAAACAGATATATTACCCAAAGTATGCTACATGATTTCTTTGTGATGCTACATATCAAATGAAGGATGTTACATCTATATTTACTCATGTTACATTACCCCATCTCCAAAAGAGAGGAGACTGTTTTCAGCCTCCTCTCACTTATTACATACCCGGAACAACGGGTATCAACAACTATACTTATCAAAAGAACTTATCAGAACTCAACCAAGATACGGAATACCTTTCCCGGATTCGCCGTCCATTCCTGCATAGCTTCCAAAGCCCCTTCCGGTTTTGCTATCTTCGAAATCAGTTCTTCCACCGGACAATTCCCTTCTTTCATATAATTGATTACGGCACGGAAATCTGCCGGCAACGCATTTCTGGAACCACGGATATCCAATTCTTTCTGTACGAAAAGCTTCGTTTGGAAAGCCACTTCGCTCTTGGCATAGCCGATGCAAACCACACGTCCCGTGAATCCGACTTCATCCACTGCCATTACATAAGTGACCGGACTACCGACAGCTTCAATCACTACATCAGCACCAAATCCTTCCGTTATTTCCTGTATCCGCTCGTGTACATTTTCTGTCTTAGAGTTAACCACATAAGATGCACCGACTTTCTTCGCCAGTTCCAGTTTTTCGTCATCCAAATCGACAGCAATTACCGTTGCTCCCCTTAGGGCAGCACGTACAATTGCTCCTATACCGATCATACCACAGCCAATCACCATCACAAATTCGTTATCAATTACCTGCGCACGTGATACGGCATGGAATCCGACACTCATCGGTTCAATCAACGCACAGTCACGGGAAGAGATATTGCCTGCCGGAATAATCTTTGTCCAAGGCAATACGGCATATTCGCACATCACTCCATTGCGTTGCACTCCCAGCGTTTCGTTATGTTCGCAGGCATTAACCCGACCATTCCGACAGGAAGCACATTTACCGCAATTAGTGTACGGATTCAACGTCACATTCATTCCTTTCTCGAAACCTGCCGGAACACCCGATCCGATTTCTTCAATTACCGCCCCTACTTCATGCCCCGGTATCACGGGTAATTTCACCATCGGATTCTTGCCCAGGAACGTGTTTAAGTCCGAACCACAAAAACCGACATACTTGATTCTTACTAATACTTCACCGGCACCAACGGTCGGTTTTTCCAGTTCAACCACCTTCATTTCCGAGGGGTTGACAATTTGAACTGCTTTCATTTGATATGTTTGATAATAAATTTATTAATCGATTACTTTATAACCTTTCCTATTCAAGACAGCCATCCCTATTCAGACATATTCTTGATGTAAGGAAGCACGGGAAGGTCTGTAAAGCCATAGAAGTTCCGGGCATTTTCTCCTAAGAAAAGCGCTTTTTCCTTCTCTGACAAATCAGGCGATTTCAGCACAAAGTCATAGGACATTTTGTAAGTGATAGCCGTAATAGTACGCGGATAATCCGAACCCCACATCAGCTTCTCCATTCCTACCAATTCTGCCGCTTCACGAATAGCCTTAACCGCTCCTTTGAACGGATAGAACTCATCATTGAAAAGCCACGTGATTCCTCCGGATTCAATCATTACATTCGGGTGGCGTGCCAACTTTATCTGTTCGAGCCAATCCGGCAACGTAACCATCCCGAAATGTCCGATAGCTATCTTCAACCGGGGACATTCTTGAATTATCTCTTCCATTTCAGGAACTTGTGTCGCCCCATCCGCCAAATCAATGGAAAGCATCACATTCCGCTCTTCCATATAGTGGAACATCTGCATCATCTCTTGGCTATTCAGCATCACCCTGCCCTCTTTCAGTAACAGACGATGTGCGGGAATCTTGATAGCTTTAAAACCTTTGGCTATAAGTGTTTTTGCCTGTTCCAGAAATCCCGGTTTACGAAACTCACACATTCCGCATACAAAGAAACGATTGGGATAACGGGCAACAACCTCGGCTAAATATTCATTCTGTATGCCATCTATAAATTCCTGTGTAATGACAGCGGCAGACACTTGCGCATAGTCCATATTCGACAGAAAGACTTCCGCACTATTCACTCCGTCTATCATAAAAGGTGGAACCATCTGCCGGATTTCTCCCATAAATAACGAACGGCCGTTTTCAAGCGTTCGGATAGGGAGTCCATCTACGACCGTATCCTGCCGTAACCACAGATGAGCGTGTGCGTCAATAATTGTGTAGTCCATACGAACGGTTCTGTTTTATGAGTTTGCCCAGCTTACGCGTTTCTGTTCTCCGATTATATCCTGTACTTCCCGAACGAGTTCCCAATCAACCGGTTCCTCGATGAAAGCGATATTCTTTTTCACATTTTCAGGATTAGTCGTACTGAACAAAGTGGTAGCAATGCGAGGATTGCTGACAGAGAATTGCATGGCAAGTTTCTCAATCGGATAGTTTTTCGCTTTGCAATGTTCCATTGCTTTGCGACAAGCCTCTACTAAAGGCTTTGGAGCCGGATGCCAAGCGGGAACACCCCGTTCGCTCAATAGTCCCATTGAAAGCGGAGAAGCATTGATTACACCTATTTCTTTAGATTCAAAGTAATCCAGGAAGTCAGCCAGTTTATCATCGCACAGGCAATAATGGCAGAAACTAAGGACAGATTCAACCGTACCGCTTGGTGAATGGTCAATTACCCATTTCAGGTTTTCGAGTTGCAAGTCGGTAATTCCAACGTGTCCTACCACTCCTTTCTCACGCAATTCCACCAAAGCTGGTAGTGTCTCATTTACAACTTGGTTTAAATCGGCAAATTCAACATCGTGCACATTTATCAAGTCGATAAAGTCTATGTTCAAGCGTTCCATACTCTCATACACACTTTCGGTAGCACGCTTGGCAGAATAATCCCATAAATTCACACCGTCTTTGCCATAACGTCCCACCTTTGTAGACAGATAATAGCGGTTTCGGGGAAGTTCTTTCAGTGCTTTCCCCAGTACGGTTTCTGCTTTATAGTGTCCGTAATAAGGAGAGACATCTATAAAATTCATCCCAGCTTCAACAGCAGTAGCTACCGCCTGGATACCTTCTTTTTCTTTTAAATCATGGAAAACTCCCCCTAAGGAAGAAGCTCCGAAACTAAGAGAGGAAACTTTCATCCCCGTCTTTCCAATTTCATGGTATTGCATACTTTTAGGTTTTAAATAGTTTTGTATGCAGCAAAAATAGGTCAGGAATGATTGCCGTCGGTCAGAGGAGAGCGTAAAAAGCAACGTAACGGTTTACGTAAAAAATATTGCTTCAAATGCTCTTATTTATCCAGGAATGTGCTTTCTTTGTAAAAGATTCAAAGCAGAATACCTTTTAATGGAAAACCGGAAACATACTTCACTCAAAGATCTTGCCCAAGCATTGGGTGTATCGATTCCCACTGTATCCAGGGCGTTGAAAGACAGTCCCGAAATCAGTCGTGAACTTTGCGCAAAGGCAAAGGAGCTAGCCAAAGAGATGAATTATCGTCCCAATCCTTTCGCCATGAGCTTGCGGAAAAATGCTCCGCGCATTATCGGTGTGGTCGTTCCGGATATCGTTACCCATTTCTTCGCTTCTATCCTGAACGGAATAGAGAACATGGCTATCGCCAACGGATACTTTGTGATTATCACTACCTCACACGAGTCTTATGAGCATGAAAAGCGGAATATCGAGAATCTGGTCAATATGCGTGTGGAAGGCATCATCGCCTGTCTCTCCCAAGAAACAACCGATTTCTCCCACATCTCCGCCTTGAAAGACATCAATATGCCGCTAATCCTTTTTGACCGTGTTTGCCTGACGGATCAGTTTTCTTCGGTCGTAGCGGATGGGGCACAATCAGCGCAAATGGCTACGCAGCATTTATTGGATAATGGAAGTAAACGGGTAGCCTTTATCGGTGGAGCCAACCATCTGGATATTGTAAAGAGAAGAAAACATGGCTATCTGGAAGCCTTGCGTGAGAATCGTATTCCTATCGAAAAAGAGTTGGTTGTTTGCCGGAAGATTGATTATGAAGAAGGTAAGATTGCGACTGAAACATTGCTGTCTCTCCCTCAACCGCCCGATGCTATTCTTGCGATGAATGATACATTGGCTTTCGCGGCTATGGAAGTTATCAAGAGTCATAGTCTCCGCATACCGGATGATATCGCTATTATCGGATATACGGATGAACAGCATGCTAATTATGTGGAGCCCAAATTATCAGCCGTGTCTCATCAGACCTATAAAATGGGAGAAGCTGCCTACAGGTTGCTGATTGAACAGATTAAGGGGGATAAAACTGTCAGACAGGTAACGATTCCGACACATTTACAGATTAGGGAGAGTAGTATTAAGCCACTACCTTAATACACAAACCCGAACATCCATAACGGAATGATATTTCTCATGCCATATTCGATATCATCTTTCACGATATAAGCATTTTCCACATCCCGCACCTGCTTCTGAGTCTTATTTTTACCTCCTATTTCAAAAGTATAATCGCCTATCGAGAAATCGGAAACTGAAGAAGTTACAATAGGATAAGTTGCTTTCATTGTAGAAAAGAATACAGTTTCCCGTATATTTCCAATATCGGGCACATTGTTGGCAAGAGCATAAGCCAAATTCGTATTACTCAAATAAACCTTGTCTACTTTCCCCAACAGCCTGATACCTTCCGTATCCGAACGAAGTTGGTTAATCATACCGGCTTTCTCCAAATAGCACATAAGATCAGAAACCGTATTTCTATTTATATCAAGCAATGTAGCCAATTTAGTAAAGTTGGGTTTGAAAGGAACACTTTTCGCTATAATATACAGCAGCTTTTTTATTTTTTGCGCAGTAGTTATATTCATCTTGGCAAAAGTCGGTATATCATTTTCCAAAGTCTGGTTTACAATACTTTGTAACCGTATAAAATAACCTTTTTCCTTAAAGAAAGGATAAAAGCCTTGCTGCAGATACTCTTTGAATAATTGAAGAGGGCGCTCTTTGTCATAAGGGAAATCGACCTTATGATTTAATACGTCTTCCAAAGAATAAACAGGCAGATGATATCCACGAGATATAGCTAGAAACTCACGAAAAGACAGCCCGGTCATACGATATTCCAACTTTCTACGACTCAAGTCCGTTTCTCCCGTCTCTAACTCTAATATGGAAGACCCGGTATATACTACTTGTAATGCGGGAATCAAATCGTATATATTCTTTATTTCCCGAGCCCATCCGTTATATTTATGAATCTCATCAATATAGAGTTTCTTCCCTCCATGTTGATAAAATTCCATAGCTAAATCAACAAGTTTGTGTTCAGTAAAATACAAATCATCAGCAGTGACAAACAAAGTTTCATCAATGTTATCATATAACTTGATATGTTGCAAAAGCATAGTTGTCTTACCAATGCCTCTAGCACCCAGAATCGCAATTAAACGGCTATCCCATTCTATTTGGTCGTGAAGATAACGAACAAATTCGGTAGATGTATTATTTAATAATATCCTATATGATCTATAAAGTGTATCCATAACTCATTGTTTTTTAATCATGTAGGCAAATATAAGACAAATTGCCGAATAAAAACAGCGCTTTTTACTAAAAGTGCTATTTTTATTCGGCAAACCGTCTTTTTTTATTTATAAATACTTACTTTTGCAAAAATAGGTACAACTCAATGAAACCGAACTACATAACGATTCTAATTACAGCACTCTGCATTACTTTTAATGCATGTCAACATTCAAGTATTATTTCTCAACTTCAACTTGCTGATGCATTAATGCACAACCATTCAGATAGCGCATTAAATATATTACAAGAATTATCTATTGAAGAAATGCCTAATAGCTCAGCTAGGGCTACGTATGCATTACTTCTCACAGAAGCTTTAGATAAAAATCTCAAGCCGCACCGGAATGACTCTTTAATTCTAACAGCAGTTGACTACTATAAAGATAACAGTGATAATAATCTAAAAACAAAAGCTTACTATTATCTTGGAAGAGTATATCAAGACAATAAAGAATATGTAAAAGCAACGGAAGCCTATTTATCAGCCTTAAAAACAGCATCTCCAAGCCAAATTCCCATCTTGCAAATCTACAATAATCTAGCTTCGTGCTACGAAAATCAAGAATTTTATCTTCAAGCTATAAAAACATATAAAGAATCATATGCAACCGCAGAGAGAATGAAAGATAAATATGGAATTCTGCACGCAAGCCGGGGATTAGCCAACATTTATGCAATACAAGATGAGGAAGAAAAGGCACTATCTCATTATCAGAAGGCTTTATCAATAGCACAATCTATCAAAGATTCATTGTGGGAAAATGCAATTTTCTGTGATATAGCAAAGACTTATGACGACCAAGGACTGTATATAGAAGCAAAAAAACAAATAGATCTTGCCTTGCAGTATGCTCCTTCCGACATTAATCTATCCCCTACCTACTTTTGGAAAGGAACTATATTATATAATCTCGAAGAACTTGACTCTGCTATTCATTATTTATCCCAAGCTAGTACTAATGCAAATATTTATACTAAAGCAGCTATTTACCAAACCTTATATGAGATTAATAAGGAAAGAAAAAATTATGAACAGGCAATTATATATAATGACACAGCCTTAATCTGCTATGACTCCATACAGAATATGATTCACTATGCTGAGGTTAACAATATTATCAAAAAACATTCAATAGAAATATATGAACAACAAATAAAGAAGCAATCACAGCAAACAAGATCAGTACTCATTATTGGTACATTAGTTACAATATTTCTCTTTATATATACTCTAATGCATATTAGTAACCGTAATAAAAAAATGCATATACATTGGCAACAACAACTTATGAAAAATCAAGCAGAAAAAGCCATATTAAAAGAAGAAATTAAAGCATTATCTCACGCTAATGAAATCAATGAACATAAACATGCAGATATATTAAATCAAAGAATAAAGTTATGGCATCAAAGCCTTCAGATATGTGTACGCCTATTCAAAACGACTACATCCTACAAAAAAATCCAATCAATAGAAACATCTAAAAATAGAAAAGATAAAGAGATAACCCAAGAAGAGATATCAATGATTTATCAGGAAATAAACGAAGCCTTCATTGAGGCAATACAAGAGTTATCAGAGCAATATCCCAATCTAACACAAGACGACCTCTATTACTGCATGCTCAGCTATCTCCAATTATCCAATAATACGATCAAGGCTTGTATGAAAACAGAAAGCCAATCCGCACTGAACCAAAGGAGATATCGTATTAAAAAACAATTATCCGAACTAAGTTTCTCCATAATTTTCGAAGATAAAAAAGGAAATAAATAAATGGACATCAGCTTCTGTTATCACAATTAGTTTTTTGTTATATATATTTCATAATGTCCTGATTATCAGAAACAGGTTATAATTACATTGTTATTATGTGTTATTATTGCGTATAGGCAATTGACGTACATTTGCTGAAAATCAATAACAATAAAACGATTATGAAACGAAACCTATTTTTATTCACATTCATGCTTTTTTGCTCTAGTTTTATCTTTTCAATGCCATCAGACACAAGAAGACAAATAAAGTTGAAAGTTAGGCAACCAATAGAACATCGTTCTACCACTCATCCGGAACCAGTACGAGTTTATGTCAGTAATTCATTATTAGAGATTGAGTTTGAGTATCCCCAAAAAGACGCTATGATTACAATAACTAATACTGAAACTGGAGAGACAATCTATCATGAGAAAATTACATCTTTAGAGAAGTTCAAACTCATCGACTTATTCGGAGAAGATAAAAACGCGGAATACACTCTTGAAATATCATCGTATTCGTGGCTCACAACAGGAGTATTTACAATAGATTGAACTACATTATGAGACTTATTCTATACTGCATATCAGCCATGCTGATAGTATTATTCTATACATCTTGCAATCCCCGTAAGAATGCTATGCACGCAGAAAAAGAAGTAATAGCAGAATTGGATGGAGAAGTAATATACGCTAATGAAATCAATACAATTATAAAGCAGGAACTTTACGATGAGCTCTGTAGAATTCATGAAGTCAAAAGAAAAGCGCTGGAACAATTGATAAACGTTAAACTCTTACAGAAAGAAGCCAATAAAAAGCAGATGACTTATCAAGAGTTTATAGATGATTATACAGATGCGAGAATAAAGCAGCTAGGCATAGATTCTCTTTTAAAAAAGTATAATATAAAATCTATTACAGAATTTCGGGGGAAAAGCGTATATAGCGTAGCAGTGGACTCTCCTACAGGAAAAGTTACCGGAGACCTACACTTGAAAGGGGCTATTGTTGATGACTTACTAGACTCTCTGAAAAGAAATAAAAAGATAGTCCAATATCTCTATCCCCCCAAAAGTCCATCAATTAACCTAAATAACTTACATGCTTATTATAGAGGGGATTTACAGTCAAAAGTTTCTGTTACCATAATATCTGATTTTGATTGTGAATCATGCATCAAAGCTCATCCTCTATATAACTCAATCTATGAAGATTACAAAGAAAAAGTGAAGTTTGGATATATCCATTATTCAACAATGCCAACATTCGCCGAAGTAGCAAGCGATGCTGCCAATAAACAAAATCGTTTTTGGGAATTTCAAGATTCATTATATGCATATAAAGGATATATTGACTCTACCGCTGTATTCAAGATTGCACACAATATGTCTATGGATATAAACAAGTTACAAAAGGATATCGCAGATGAGAATGGAAAAAAATCAATTGAGAATACAATCAATCAATTAGTCCTTCTTGGCGTATATGCTACTCCAACCATTATTATCAATGGACGACTGATTGTTAATTCAGATTCGAAAGAAGAAATCTGTCACCTTATTGATAAAGAGCTCTCAAAATAACAGTATTCACTATTAAAAAAATGTATTATGAAGAAAATTATCTTTTTATGTTTCTGTGCTTTATTAGCATCTTGTTCTTCCGATGAAGAATTGCAAGATACGGGCACAAATGAGGAAGAATTGGCAAACATGGCCAATGACTATGAACTTGTATTGAAAGGGTATTCTCTTGATGAATTAAACAAAGAGAAAGACGAGTTAACACCAACGGCACAAGAAGAAACAGATGCCGAACCGTGGCTGATTAATGAATTACAAAAGGCGTCAGAAGAAATGATGTCTTCTAATTATGGTAAGTCAAGAAACGAAGCTAAAGCTTATGCCAGTACTACTGAAATGGTAGGAGTATTCAGATATAATACTTGCAGAAGTTATCGCGAATTTGTATACGATATGGATTGTGAAGATGGTGGTGATACTAAAGCAATAGGCGATATCGGAACAACACGAGTAGATGGGAATGGGAATGTGACATTTCATTTTTGTTTAGTTCCTGCTGGTAATTATGGTGGTGGTACTCTACTACTATACAACTATACATGGAATATAGCAGAAGGAGATGTTGATGTTTTAGCAAGACACCATGATAATGAAGATCATAATAATAAGAATCGAATTGTAGACAACGGTGGACTAACTTCAACTGGAGTTTCTCAGTTTGGCAAAAACACTGATTTCTATTGGAGATTTAGTGATAAACCGGCCCAATATTTATCTATTGCTTATGGTGTAATAAGAAAGGACCCCATACAATCCGGTCCCATAAGATCTCAACAATTATTTATTGATGATGAAAATGGAAAAAATGCCAATAGCGCAACATTATGGACACATCGAGTTTTAAAACAGGGAGGAATGCCGCCAATTGGTAGAACTGTTAAACGAGAATTAAATAAAGGAGAAATATATAGAGGGATGATGTTTGATAGAAACACTCGCTATGACATACAACTATTTCTTCTATAGCGTTATGATAGTCTATTTATAGGGCACTGTCTACAATTTTGTGTAAATAGAAAATTTTACTTTTTACACTAAACAGGTGTTGCATCCATTACAATACAACACCTGTCTATCTTTACTATATAGAATTATAGTTCTACAATCTTATCTAATTTTACATTGTACACTAATGCCGAATAAGGTTCTAAATCCTTATTAGGACCAGTACCGGAACCATATCCACTTTGATAAGGAATATACAAAGTCCAAAAATCCCCAACTTTCATATGAGTCAATGTATATGACCAACCTGAAATAACACTACCAACATTAGGATCAGGAGAGTTTAGAACAAACCTTGCAGGCGAATCAAAATCAGTTGGCTCTGTTCCTGTGAAAGTTTGCTGAACTACATCTCCATTAAAATAAGACATACGATAATCTGCACTAATAGTAGAAGTATATTTAGGAGACTCAGTACCATCCCCATTTTTTATCTTCTTGACATATATCATTTGACTAGTCGTTTCGTCTTCAAAAGCATAAAGCTTCTCTGGATCTGTAATTGGCAAAGCCTTGTTCTCAGCACTGTTATATACATTTGCTATAGAATCAATAAAAGCCTCGCTACGTGCCTGCCAATTATCATAACGACTTACCTCTTCCGTTTCACTACAAGCAGTAAACGCCAAGGCAATCAATACTAAGGAGAATAAATAGATCTTTTTACTCATTCGTCAAAGGTTTATTGTAAAGTTTTCAATAGAGAAGTGATGCTTACTCTGT
>PPYF01546822.1_pt1 | contig 11003 bp, 11 predicted proteins | sample 1559871 | NCBI WGS metagenome assembly PPYF01 (sample SAMN08240021, study PRJNA423297) | Human gut metagenome, whole genome shotgun sequencing project.
AACTATGAATATGAAATATCCTATCAATTGTTATCTATTTACAGATTTGTAAATAAGATTATTATTGAGGCTCGTATCAAGCGACAGGATAAAGACATAGAGGCGTGCATCCGTTTACTTGAAAAGTTACGACATGCGTATGCAGAGGTCGCTTCGAAAGATCAGGCAGGTCCAATGATGTCCAATGTTCAGAAGTTATACTCTGGTTTGACATATGGAAAAGGTGCATTGTCTGAGGTTTCTGTTGATGTAAATGGAGGGCATAGAGGCCTGTATGCGTAGGCATAGGCAATATGCATGAAAGCCAGAAAAAGAAATAGGAAAGAATTGACATAATTCACAAAAAGTGAAAAAAATTAAAAAATCTATAACGTTTTATGAAAATGGGCCGATATAAAAAGTACAAAGAATAAAGGTGGTGATTATCATGAGAATAGATGCGTATAATGCGGTGAATCAAGTATATCAAACAACAAAACAGACACAAAAGATCAACACAGAGAAGAAGATAGCAAAAGATGATAAGTTTGAAATATCGCAGACTGGAAAAGATTTAGCTGTTGCAAAGAAGGCACTTTCAGAGACTTCTGATATTAGAGAAGAAAGAGTTGCAGCGATTAAAAAACAGATGGAAGAGGGAACTTACAAAGTATCTGCAGAGGATGTGGCAGAGAAGATTTTAAATAGTATGACAGGTTCCATTTTCTAAAACTTAGGACAAAGCAAAGGAGGGGGCTTCCTTTTGGCAAGTGTAATACAAGAGCTGATTACCGTACTTACGGAGGAACAGCAATTATATGAGAAAATTATTCCGATTGCATTGGAAAAGAAAAATGTGATTATAAAAAATAACCTCGAATCTCTTCAAGAAATCACAGAACAGGAACAGTTGGCAATAGACCAGGTAACTGCTTTGGAAAAAAAGAGATCCGAGGTTATTGTTAATATAGGAATATTATTAAACCGTAAGCCAGACGAGCTTACATTAAAAGAGATAATTAGGCTGTTGGAGAACCAACCAAAAGAACAAAAACAGCTTTCACAAATACATGATCAATTAAAACAAACCGTTCAGGAATTAAAAAATATCAATATTCAAAACAAATCGTTAATAGTACAATCCCTAGAAATGATAGAATTCAATATGAATTTGATTCAAAGCACAAGGATGTCGCCAGGGAACAACTATACGAAAGGTGCAATTACAGAAGATGCACCGGCTTTGCAGGCAGGGATGTTTGATGCAAAGCAATAAGCATAGTAAACCAGTATAGAAAGGAAAAGGTGATATCATGAGCTTGATGACAAGTCTGTCTACTGGTGTTAGTGGACTAAAGGCGGCACAGACTGCTGTAAATACGACTGCTCACAACATTGCCAATGTAAATACAAAAGGCTATTCCAGACAGGATATAATAAATGCAGACAAGGTTTATAACAAAGTAGGCAGCAGCCATATTAGCTATTCACAAGTTGGTCTGGGAAGTGAAGTTGCAGCGATCAAACAAAGCAGAAATGTCTTTTATGATAAGGCGTATCGTTTGCAGGTAGGAAGACAGAATTTTTATGAAGTGCAAAGTGAAGGATGTGTGGAATTCAGTACAGGAATTGGCAAAAGAGCCAGATAGTATAGTAAAGCGTACGGCATTTATAAGTACAGCCAATACATTTTTGCTGCGTGCACAAGATATCTATAGTCAGTTGGAATCTTATCAGGTGAATTTGAATACGCAGATACAAGAATCGGTAGATCGAATTAATCAAATAGGAGAAAAAATTGAAGCATTAAATACGAAGATTGCCAGATACGAAATTGGTTCAGAAAATGCAAACGATTATCGAGATCAAAGAAATCTGTTATTGGATGAACTTGGAGAATACGCTAGTATCAGTTATTATGAAGATGTGGATGGCAAGGTGTTGGTTAATATTGAAGGAACACAGTTTGTCAGTCAGGATCATGTATATAAAATACATACAGAACCTTTAAATGAAACGACAAGGATGCTAAATGTTGTATGGGGAACTGGAAATCCTGTATTTAATTTAGATCAGGGATTTTCTTCAGAAAAAAATACAGATATAGGTAAGTTGAAAAGTCTGTTGATGGCGAGAGGCGATGCAACAGGAAAGTATACAGATATTCCTTCTAAGACAGACGAAAAGTATAATAAGAATGGAACCTTTAATCAGGAAGCATATGATCAGGATGTAATTGATTACAATAAAACAGTCGGTTCTTATATTATTATGAACAATCAGGCTAGTTTTGATAAATTGATTCATGCAGTAGCCACAGCTATTAATGATGTGCTTTGTCCAAACAGTGATGTGGATTCTGTACTTGGAAACTTAGGGTTGACTACAACAGAAACAGAGGTTACCTATACAGACTATAGAGGAAAGACAGTTAAAAAGAATTTAAGTGAAGTAAAAATATGGGATGAGTACGAAGATCCAAAGGATGAGTATACATTGTATACGACAAAACAGATGAATATAAATGAAAATCTGTTGGACAATCCATCGAAACTTCCATTATCTGCCAATAACTATCTTGGTGGTGTAGACGGATATGATGAAGTAACCTGTGAGAAATTAAAAGAAATTTGGAATGTAGAGTTTGATACGATTAATCCAAATGTATTAACGAAACAAACCTTTACGGACTACTATCAGGCGTTAATTGGAAATGTGGCAACGTTGGGAAGAGAATATAAGAGTATGGCGAGTGACCAGGAAGGTCTGGTAGAAGGTATTGATAGTAATAGACAGGCTGTTTCGGGAGTTTCTTCTGATGAACAGTTGACGTATCTGATACAATTCCAATATGCCTATACAGCAAATTCACGATATATTACAACGATTGATGAGATGTTGGCAGATTTACTAAATAAATTATCATAAGGGGGAATAAAGTATGCCATCAACATTTTTTGGTTTGAGTATTGGAAAGACAGGATTGAATGCGGCACAGATCGGATTAAATACAACAGTGCATAATTCAGCAAATGCAAATACAACAGGATATTCCAGACAGGTAGCAAGTTTTGAAGCAGGAACACCAATTTCTGTTTATTCCAGAGCAGGTATGGCAGGTACTGGTGTATCATTGATTGGTATAGAGCGTCAAAGAAATATCTATTATGATGAAAAGTACAGAATTAGTAATACCGCTTATGGAAATTATAGTACGAAGTCCTATTATATGTCCTCTGTACAGAACTATTTCAAAGAGACGGATAAGGATTCGGAAGGATTGACCGCGTATCTTACCAATTTTTATAATGCGTTGGAAGATGTACAAAAAAATGCAGGGGATTCTACGACAAGAACAGCAGCGATTGAATCCGCAGACAATTTAGCAGACTTTATCAATTATTTAGGAAACAGTTTGCAGAGTGTACAAAAAGAAGCAAATACAGACATTAAGACAACTGCAGAGCGTATTAATTCTATTGCAGCACAAGTGGCAACTTTGAATAAACAGATTAATACATTAGAATTACAGGGCGGAACCGCAAATGATTTGCGAGATCAGCGTGATAAGTTGATTGATGAATTATCCGAGTATGCGAATATATCTGTTACCGAGACAAATCGAGGAGATGACAAAACGGTTCTTCATGATTTTGTTATAAAATTAGATAATAAAACGTTAGTAGATACCTACAAATATAATCAATTAGTAGTTTCCTCTGCAGACGGAAAAGTAAATCAAAATGATATAGATGGGTTATATACCTTATCATGGAAAGATGGACAAGACTTTGATAGTGCAAGTCCAAACTTGGGTGGAAAATTACAGGCATTATTTGAAGTAAGAGATGGAAACAATAAAACGAATTTTACTGGTACATCTGACGCAAATACAAAAATTGGGGACACCAGTATTAAAGTAAAGGCAACAAATTGCAATGACTTAAATAAGTTAAATATACCAGCCGAGAAGGGAACCATCATGATCGGTGCAAAGCAATATTACTATAGCAGTTTTTCTGTGGATATAGATGCCACGACTGGTGAATATACTTATACATTTGAAGGTCTTTATGATGATGCGGGAAATAAAGAAATTACAAAGGATGCGGCAGGAAAGCAAGTATCCATAGGTTCTAGCATTGATTATAAGGGGATTCCATATTATCAGGCACAATTAAATGAATTTGTTCGTACTTATGCGACTTCCTTTAATACGATTCATAATGCGGCAGAAGACTTAAATGGTGATAAGGGATTGGACTTTTTCAATGGAACATCAGCAGTTACTGGTAAAAATTATGAATTGTATGAAAAAGTAAACAGCTTCTCATCCAATGGAACAGCAAGTTACACAGATGAACAGGGCGTGACAAAGAATGCGGGGACTTCCTATTATAACGTGACTGCTTTAAATTTCTGCGTAACAGAAGATGTGAAAGATAATGTAATGCGTTTTGCTTTGGCATCAGACATTGATCAAGGTATCGATTGTGTAGATATGCTGGATCAGATTATAGCAACGAAAAGTGATAAGGGGATGTTCAAGCAGGGAACACCACTAGAATATTTGTCCACATTTACAGCGAATATAGGTATTGATACAAAACAGGCAAATTTATTTGCAGAGAGCCAGTCCAATATTTCAGAAGCAATTGATGAGCAGCGTATGTCTATTTCTAGTGTAGATTCAGACGAAGAAGCAATCAATTTAGTGAAATATCAGAATGCTTATGAGTTATCGGCAAAGATAATTTCTACTATGTCGCAATTATATGACGTATTATTGAGTATGTAGTGCATAATAAAAGAGAGGTGTAGGAAGATGAGAGTAACAAACTTAATGATAACGCGCGGAATGTTAGGCAATATTATGACGAATAAGGCGGATATGAATAAAAAGTATGAGCAGTATGCTACACAGCAAAAAATACAAAATCCCTCAGATGATCCGGTTGTTGCGATTCGAGCATTAAAATATCGTTCGAATTTATCTGAATTAGAGCAATATAGAACAAAAAATGTGGAAGATGCGGCATCTTGGATGGATGCAACAGAAAGCGCATTGACCAATATGAACGATCTTTTGACAGAATTGTACGATAAATGTGTGGCTGGCGCATCGGACACTTATGAAACAATAGATCGAGACAGTATGGAACAGTCTCTTTTAAATTCCAAAGAAGAAATTTATAGAAGTATGAATGCGGATAATGCAGGAAGATATTTATTTTCTGGATACCGCACGAACACATCTGTATGTTATACAAAGGATGATAGTTCTAAAAAGTATACAATTACAGAAACATTATCTTTTCAGAATCTTTATGAAAAGACATATGTAAAAGGCGGTGCTACATATGATACAAACAAAACAGCAGAGGATTATAAAAAGGAAGCACCAACGACTGACAAGGCATATGTACTTGATTTGGGATACAAAGATTTGGCATCATTGAACAAATTGACTGTGACAGATAAAAATGGGGCGGAAGTAACGTTTACGATTGCGACGAAAAATAGTACAGATGCAGATTGCTATACTGCTGGTACCAATACAGTGAATTTTATTGCTGACACAGGACAAATTGTTATTTCGGATGATTTATATGAGGCATTCCGTACAGCAAAAAGTGTTGTTGCAGAATATGATAAGACAAACTTTAAAACGGGAGATGTCAGACCGGAGATGTATTATGATTGTACATCTGTTGAATTAGATTCGACGGGAAATCCGAAGGCAGATACCCAAAAAACTTATACAAAGCCAGAAGATCAGGATATTAAGTATGATGTAAACTTTGGACAGCAATTAAAGGTAAACGTATTGGCGAATGAGACTATCAATTCGTCTTATGCCAGAGCGATTGACAATATTTTAGATGCTCTAAATGATGCGTATAATACGCAGTCGGAGATTGACAATGCCAATCTGCTTATGTCAGACAGTAATAAATCACCAGATGAGATTGCGGCACTGAGTACCTTGAAAGAACAGTTAGAAACAGAACTGACCTTGAAAAAATCAATCTTGCGTGAGAGTTTTGCTTCTGCACAAACAGCAACGAAAAATGCACAAAATGGTACAAAGGTTCCTTACATAAATAAAAATGGAGAAACAGAAATTAAAAAAATCAGTGTTAGTATAGCAACGACCAGTATTGGTAGTCGTTCTGCAAGACTAAAGATGATTCAGACCAGACTGGAAGATTTGAAAATTAACTTTACTGATCTACGTGATACGAATGAGGTAGTTGACTTAGAAGAAGCTGTGGTAAACTATACAGCAGCGCAGACCGCATATAATGCAGCATTAAATGCAGCGGGAAGAATGGTTCAAAATTCATTATTAGATTTTCTATAAGAAATAAAAAAAGAGGAGATACAGGGTTGTATCTCTTCTTTTTTTGTCGATATAATTAAAAGAAATGGAGTTTAATAAGTAAATTATTATAAAAGATGCAGGGATGCGAAAAGACGTAGGAGGAATAGAATATGTTGGTACAGACAAAATATTTTGGAGAGATTGATTTAACAGAGGATAAGATTCTTACCTTTGAAAATGGCATCATGGGATTTGAACATTTTACCAAATATACAATACTATTTGATACGGAAAAAGAAGATGAGGGTAGTATCATGTGGTTTCAAAGCGTGGAAGAACCTACTTTTGCATTGCCTGTCATCAATCCTTTAATCGTAAAGCAAGATTACAATCCTGAAGTAAATGAGGAATTATTGCAACCATTAGGTGAGTTAAATGAAGACAATATATGCATACTGTTAACATTAACCGTACCAAACGATTTGACAAAGCTTACGGCAAACTTAAAAGCACCATTGATTATTAATGCAGATACAAGAAAAGGTTGTCAAGTTGTAGTTGAAAATGCAGATTACCAAGTAAAATATAATGTGTATGATGCACTTCAGCAGATGAAACAGGAAAAGGAGGAGGCGTAATGTTAGCATTATCAAGAAAACAGGGTGAATCTATCATGATTGGAAATGATATTGAGATTACCATTCTGGATATTCGTAACGATCAAGTGAAAATTGGAATTAGCGCACCAAAACAGGTTGGCATTTATCGAAAAGAAATTTATTTACAGATACAGGAAGAAAACAAACAAGCGGTAACAGAGGATATTAGTCAAAATATGAGTGCTTTGGAGAAACTTTTTTCCAAAGAATAAGTAACCTGAAATTACAAAAATCCCCAAAAAAATCTATTAAGTTTTCGAAAAGTAAGTCGATAAATAAGATATAGTATAGGTGTATTAAGGGGCTTGATTGAAACAATAAGAAAACATGGAGGTGGGATTATGCTAAATCAGGTGAGTGGAACTGCAAACATGGAAGTAAAAGCAGAAAGTGTAAGTACGACAGCAAAAAAGAAACAGATACAGACAGAGAAAATGGCTGAAAAGGAAAAAAGTGTTAAAGTAGGTAAAGAAGAAAAAGCCGAAAGCACAGAAAAAAACTTATCCAAAATGCAACTAAAGCAATTAAAGCAGGCAATTGAAGAAGCCAATCGAAAAGCAAGGCTTACGAATACTGCACGAGAATATTCATATGATGAAGTGACGAACCGTGTTTGTGTCAAAATAACAGATAAAGATACGGAAAAGGTGATTCGAGAAGTACCAACGGAAGAATCATTAAAGAGAATTACTAGAATGCTCGAAACAGCAGGACTAGTTGTAGATGAAAAAATGTAAGGAGGAGATAGTATGGCAATTCGTATGACAGGTCTGACTTCGGGGTTAGATACAGAATCGATTGTAGAGGCTTTGGTTAGTGCACAGAAAATGAAAGGCACTAAAGTACAGAATAAATTGACAAAATCAGAGTGGACAGAAGAAATCTGGAAAGGCTTAAATACAAAATTATATTCATTTTATACAAAAGAACTTACTAAGTTTAAGACACAGGGTAACTATATTACAAAGAAAGCAACATCCTCAAAGGAATCTGTGGTAACTGCGACTGCATCAAATAATGCGGCCAATGGATCCCATTCGTTGGAGATTCGTTCGTTAGCATCTTCTCAGAATGTGACAGGAGGAAAGATTGATGCTACATCTACAGTAAAGAGTCTTACTGATTTAGGTATGACAGAGGGAACGGTTATCCAGTTATCGACAGCAGATGGGAAAAAGAGTACACAGTTAGAAGTAACAGACAGTACTACAATTGCAGACTTTGTTGCTAGTTGTAAGTCAATAGGATTAAATGCAAACTTCGATACAAAGCAGCAGCGTTTCTTTATTAGTTCGGCATCTAGCGGTGCGGAACAGGGATTTAGTATTACTACAGGTACATCTACTAGAGCAGATGCGGATAAACAAATTAAAGATCTTATTTCTAATGCCACTGGAACAGATGATGCGCTTTATGACAATTATCTCTCAGCAGCAGATACGATTAAGGCAAAGCTGAAGGCTACGGTGGAGAGCAGTGGCGAGTCTATGGTGGATGCAGCTACCGATATATTAGAGTCTGCCAGAGATGGTTATGATGATGCTACGGTACAGGAAAAGCTGGCTAAATACGGAATTACAGATGAAGAATATGCCACATTTAAAGATGCATACAATGCAGCAAGAGCGGTTGATGATGCAGATAGAACATTAAATAATAATATGTGTGACTATTTGGCAGAGCAACAGGACGAATCAGGTCTGAAAGAAGTATTTGAATCCTTTGCTGCATCCAGTGATTCTATATTGTTCCGTTCAGAATTAAGTTCTGCGTATGCTTCTTTGAAAGACTTAAATAGCGATCAGTTTGCAGAGTTAAAAACGTTGGCTATGAACGATACCGCAACAGAGGATGACATTACTGCTGCAGGTCTTACTATGGACCAAGTAAATAATTACAAGTTATTGACACAGCATATAGACAAAGATGCGTTTGATACGCAGATGGAAATTTATGCAAAGAATGAAGTAACGGGTGCTACAAAATTACCAGATGGAAAATCACAACTTACCGTGTTGGGCTTAGATGAGATAGATGCAACAGGTAAGACAGAAAGTGATAACATCAGTGGTTCTGGTTTAAGTATAAAGTGGGCAAATGATGCGGTAATCAAACTGGATGGTGCAGAATTAACAGGTTCTAGCAATACCTTTACTGTTAATGGCTTGACTTTAAATTTGACAGGAACAACTTTGGATAAAACGACAGGAGAATATGAAGAAATTCAGTTGAATGTAACGAATGATACCGATACAGCATACAAGATGGTAAAGGATTTTGTTAAGAAGTACAATGAGTTAGTAGACGAAATGAATAAATTGTACAAGGCAGATTCTGCAAGAGGATATGATCCATTGACCGACGAGCAGAAGGAAGCTATGTCGGATGATGAAATAGAGAAGTGGGAAACTAAAATTAAAGACTCCTTACTTCGTCGAGATGATACATTGAGTGGAATTATTACAGTAATGCGTTCTTCTTTGCAAACAACAACAGAAGTGGATGGAAAGAAATATTCATTATCTAGTTTTGGTATTCGTACTTCCAGCGACTATACGGAAAATGGAAAGTTACATATTTATGGAGATGAGGATGATGAGACCTATTCAACTCAGACAAATATGTTAAAAGCGGCACTTGAGGAGAATCCAGAAGCTGTCATGAAAACATTGGCAGAGGCAGGTCAGTCTTTATATGATGCTATGACGAAAAAAATGGCAAAGACAAGTCTGAGTAGTGCATTGACATTCTACAATGATAAGAAGATGAAAGACGATCAAACAGCATACAAGAAACAGATATCTACATTAGAGGAGAAGCTAAAAGATTTGGAGGATAGATATTATAAACAGTTTACTGCAATGGAGACTGCATTGACAAAGATGCAGAACAGTTCTGGTGTATTTTCTTCTTATTATGGTTCTAGCTCATAATTCTTTTCTGTCATAAATGAAACAGAAGATTGTAAATGTTTATTGCAACAGAGAAAAATATGAGAATATTTTTCTCTGTTGTATTATTAAAGAGCGAAGAATGACCGATATAGAAGTATAAGGATTGCTTCATTATTATTTTAAGTTTAAGAGGTTATAGAGTTTGACAAAGGAGGAATGCAACATGGCATTTTCGGGGGCAGCAGCAAATGCATATCAAGGAACACGTATCAATACAGCATCTCCAGCAGAATTGACATTAATGCTATATGATGGCGCAATAAAATTTTGTAATATAGGAATGGTTGCTTTAGAAAAAGGCGATTACGAAAAGGCAAATTTGAATATTCAAAAAGCGAAAAAAATTATTGTTCAGTTTAGAAATGATTTGGATTTTAACTATCCAGTAGCGCAGGATTTTGACCGGGTATATGAATACATTTATTATACTTTAGTGGATGCGAACGTAAAGAAAGACAAAGAGCTGTTGGAAGAGGCATTAGGACGTATTAGAGAGATGCGTGATACTTGGAAACAGGTTATGGATAAAGTAAAGAACGGAAACGCATGATAAAGTTAAATTAAAAAAGAAGAAAGCCGTACCATAAAATGGACGGCTTCTTTTCGTGAAAGGAAGAGAATATATGGGAACAAAGGATAATACAGATACATATGTGGACATTCTGGTAACATCACTACGAAAAAAAGTAGTATTACTGGAAAAGGTAGAAAAGGTGATTACAGAACAGGAAAAAGAATTAAAACTACCAAATCCCGATATTGACCATTTAGATGAGATACAAAAACAGATCGAAGAATTGGTTATAGAACTAGAACAGGCAGAGGATGGTTTTGAAAATATATATAATCGGGTAAAGGATGCAATGGATGCCGATAGATACAAGTATAAGAGCAAAATTCAAGAAATGCAGGGATACATTCGTACCATTACGGATAAGACCGTTAAGATAAAAGCACAAGAAGTTCGAAATCAGCGATATATGAAATTCTTTTTAGAAAATAAAAAAAGAGAAATTAAGCAGTTTCGTTCTGGAAATCGTAGTGTAGCAAAATATAATCAACATACGGCAAATTCTGCTATGGGAC
>PPYF01159618.1_pt1 | contig 11001 bp, 8 predicted proteins | sample 1559871 | NCBI WGS metagenome assembly PPYF01 (sample SAMN08240021, study PRJNA423297) | Human gut metagenome, whole genome shotgun sequencing project.
ATCCGGAACAATATCCAGAAAGTCGCAGGAACTATATCCTATCGTCAGCAAAAACAAAAATAGGAGTTTATATATTATCTTCATAAGTATATATTATTTAAAAGTTAATTGAATACCAACATTATATGTACGTTGTGTCGGGTATTTCATACCGGCACCTCCACCCATTTCAGGATCCCATAGCTTAAATGGAGAAAAGGTCAACAAGTTACTTCCGTTCACATAGATTCTTGCCCATTTGAAACGATAGCCGATTTCGGCATTCCGCAATTTCAGGAACGAAGCATTCCGCAGCCAATAAGAAGAAGACGCCGTATTGTTGTTGTTATTATATTGTGTCAATCGCGGATACCGTGCATTCGGATTCTGATTATCTTTACTCCAATGATCATCGGAAATCCATTTCAGAACATTATTTTTACTTTGCGTTCCAAATGGTTCGAAACCGCTCATCATAAATGACACACGCGCTTGTCCCTGAAAGAAGAAAGAGAAATCCCAATTCTTCCATGTAATAGAGGGACCAAATCCGTATATTATCTCCGGAATTGTGGGATATCCTAATACCACTCTGTCATCTGATGTTATTTTTCCATCATAATTACCGCTCGCGTCCGGCTGATCTACATACTTCACATCGCCCGGTGCAATAGCAATATTACCGATAGTCGACTGAGGATTATTCGCAATATCAGCTTCATCAATATACAATCCGTCTGCTACATATCCCCAGATTGAGTTCAGGCTCTTTCCAACCTGCGATAATGCCGGACGAAGTCCTGCCGCTTCATCATACTTCAAAACCTCATTGTGTGCATAGGTAAAAGTTCCTTTCATCTGGATAGAAAAGTTCCGGTTCAACTGTTTTCCATAATCCAAAGCAAGGTCAAATCCTGTATTCTTCACTTTTGCGAAATTACCGTAGATTTTAGTACTGGCAGTTCCCAGATAATTCGGTATGGAATTTTTCTGCTGAAAAATATTATCTCTAATCTCCCTGAATCCGTCGACAGTGATATTTAATGAATTGAAGAGCTGTAAATCGACACCCACATTCAGTTTATTTCCGACTTCCCACGTAAGTTCATTATTCTGGAATCGATTATAAGTAGGTCCTGATAATGAAGTGGTACTACCACCATATCCGGTTGTATAAGACGGGCTTTCAGTCAAATTCACGATTGCCAGATAAGCAAAACGGTCACTGCCGATTTGATCGTTACCTACCAAACCATACGAACCGCGGACTTTAAAATTGGAAATAACCGGTTTTATCGGTTTCCAAAATTTTTCTTCACTGATATTCCATCCCAACGATATGGATGGGAACAGTCCCCAACGATGCCCTTTGGCAAAACTCTCAGAACCATTGTAGCCCGCATTTACTTCAAGCATATACCGATGATCGTAATCATAAGACAAACGTGCCGCCACACCCATTTTACGTTTTGGAAGCGAAGCAATAAGACTGCTGTTTACATTCGTATTGTAATCATCCTGGTTATAAAGCAACATACCACTTACATTGTGCGAACCGAACGAACGTTCGTAATTCAGGTATCCCTGAATATAAAACCGACGGTCACCGTTGGTACCGAAAAAGGCATCCATCGTATGATTACTCGGTTCTCCGATAGGTGTATTGGTAAAGTCATAGGAACCGTCTTCATTCTGTTTATAATCGGAAAGCTGATAACTATTATATCCTTGCAGACGGAACTTCTGATTATAACTCCAATTCTTAAATGAAACCAAAGCTCTGAAGCTTAATCCCTTCGTTATAAAATCCAGTTTCTGATCCCAGTTTACATTGGCTACTACCGTACTCTCAAACGTATCCTTGTAACCTGCACTTGAAAGAGCTACCGGATTGAGCGGCTGATAATTTCCGGCAAGGATACCTCCCCAATGGTACCATGTGTCAGATCCCTGCGGAAACATAACCGGAAAATCAACAGGATTGGTTCCCATACTAGCACTGAATATATCGCCTACGCCATTACCATCCTTAGTTGTCAAAGGACCATGCATATCATTCAACTGTACATTCAGGTGAAGCGAAATGGTAGAAGACTTAGAGAGATGAAAATCCACGTTGTTCTGGAACGCATATTTCATGTAGTCTATATTATTTTTATAAGAGAAGAAGTCACTGGAACGATCTTTCAACATTCCGGTTTCATGATTCATATTGACATTCATAAAATAAGTAATTTTAGATGTACCTCCACGTACATTAAAATTCGCTTTTTGATTAAATGTCGCATCTTTGAAGACCTCCTTGTACCAGTCCACATTAGGATAAATATAAGGATTCAGATTATGGATCGTACCATTTATTTTTTCATCAGAATAGAGCACAGCCCCTGTTCCCTGATTGGTAACCGCTTCATTGTACAAACGCATATAAGTGGGTCCGTCAACAATTTCCGGTTTCTTAGTCGGAGTATTTACATAGCCTTCTAAACGTACGCCGATGATCGGTCTGTCCAAGTCACTTCCCGATTTTGTTTTAACGATAAGTACACCGTTTGCTCCACGAGTACCATACATCGCCGATGCCGTCGCATCCTTCAATACGGAAAAGCTTTCAATTACTTCAGGATCCAACGAATTCAAGTCCGCTTTGGATACTTCAACTCCATCCAAAATAATTAGAGGAGAAGTCGCTCCGTTCATGGTTGCAACACCACGAATGAAAAAGTCCGCAGAATTCTGTCCCGGTTCTCCACTACGCTGGTAAGCAATCACACCCGACAAGCGTCCGGCAAATGAAGAAGAAAGGTTGGCAGAAGGTACCAGAAGATCCGAAGGACGAACCGACTGAATCGATCCGGTGATAGTCTCCTTTTTCTGTCCCGTACCAAAAGCAGTGACCACCACCTCATCCAGCTGCTGGGCATCTTCCGCAAGAGTGATAGACATTACCTTTTGACTACCGACTTTAACTTTCTTGGTAACATATCCTATATATGAAATCTGTATTTCATTTTTAGGAAATGCCGCTAATTCAAATTTACCATCTACATCGGTAATCACACCTGTGGTAGTACCCAGTAATTGCACTGTTGCACCGATGATAGGTTCACCGGTTTTTGAATCTGTTACTATACCAATGATTTTTGCCTTTTTCTGTTGTGTACTTTCCGTTTTCTCAACTTTAAGAATAACTTCATTCCCTTTAATAACATAACTGATATTACTCCCTTTAAAGACTTCGTTCAAGACGTCATCAATAGAACCTTTACAATCGATACTCTTAAGAGTTGTGTTTTTCAAATCATTAGCGTTATAGAAAAAAGTATATTGACTGCTTTTTTCTATGAGCCGGATGGCTTGAGGAATAGTGAGAGACTGACCTTTAACCACAATCTGTCCTTGCGCAGCAAGTGCAGACAGCGGATAAAGCAACAAAGCCATAACGATGTATTTGAGACACCGCTTCTGACAAGAAAATAAAAACTTGTTCATGCTTCAATTTTTAGATTTAACATTGGGTTAATAAATATTAGTTGTAAATAATAATCTCGTGATTTATTTCTTTTTTCCGAAGATTCAGGCTAAAACAAATTTTATCAATAACGTCTTCCAAAGACTCATCATAGCGGATACTCCCTGTAAAGGCACAATTTTTATTCACTTTATCGCTGATAATGATACGTGAACCATACATTTGGTTTATAATCCTAGTCAAATGTTCCAAATTAAATTGTGTAAAATTATAACGGCCGTTTTGCCACTCTATATTTTCTATTTGCCTTAATTGAGTCCCTGCATCAGCAGGATTATATACCAATTCCTGAAGTGGTTTCATCTCTATTTTATGTTGAGTCGATTCAACATTAAATTCAATGCTTCCATTAAACAAAGTAATTTCATTGGCACTGGGATTGTTCTGCTTTATCAAAAAGCAAGTTCCTTTCACTTCGATAAAGGCTTTATCGATATACACCCTAAATTTTCTACCCATATTTTTGTGAACTTCGAACAAAGAATTACCTTTCAGCCATACATTCCGATGCTTCTTGAAATCTTCGGCAAAACGTATAGAACTTCCCGGCTGCATCCAGACCTTCGAACTATCTGGTAATAAATACATTCTGCTTTTCTGAGCTGTAATTTCAATATATTTATCCATCGGGGTACTACCTTCATTTAAATGCATCCAAAGTCCACCGACAATCAAAACAAGAGCTACAGAAGCAGCAATATACCATAGTTCTAAAGGAACTAATGCTATATCACATAAAAAATAAAGAAGTTATTATTACCAATTAATTTATTAGATATTATACTAAATATCAGAAGTTTAATAGATAGAAAAATAAACAACATGTATATTATAGATACCAGTCAAGAAACTTTTCTAAAAAAAAGTTGCTCTTGTCATGTGGTGGTAGATGGGGCTGTTGTGTATTTAGTTTTAGATAACACAAAATAAATCTAAATATAATTATTAAAATGAATAAAAGTAACAAAGAAACTAATCTGATCAAGAAGCTATTGGCAGATCAATTGGACAAGAAGGAACGCAAGAAACTCTATTATTCAAATTTAATAGAAAAACAAATGAGAAAACAATGGAAAGAAAATAAGAATACTCCGGTAGAAAATGAGATTGGAAATAAGAAAAATGTTATTTTTTAATATTCTTGTAGAAATCGCAGCAATTTAGAACAAAAAGATTACTTTTGCACCTCTAATTACTAAAACAGATGCAAGAAAAAGAAATAGTCAGGAAATTAAAGCATGGCGATCAGGAAGCATTTGCTTTTTTATACAATCATTACTGGAAACAAGTTTATAATTTCACAAGGCTCTATTTCACCGCCTCTATGGATATTGAGGAAATTGTGCAGGAAGTATTTGTGAAAGTATGGGAATCTCATCATTTCTTGGATGAAAACAAAAGTTTTGAAGGCTACCTCTTTATCATAACCCGAAACGTGATCTTCAATCATTCACGTAGGTATTACAAAGAGACAGCCCTCAAAATAACAGCTATACAAGCAGTCGAAGAATCTTATGACATGGAGGGAGAGTTGGATGCCGCCGATTTAAAGAAATATATCGATGAACTTGTTATGCAACTCCCCCCTCGCCAACGAGAGGTATTCCGCATGAGCAGGGAACTGCACATGAGCAACAGAGAAATAGCAGAACACTTCTCTATTACTGAAAAAGCAATAGAGCGCCATATCAATCTGGCCCTGAAATTCCTCAAAAAGAACCTCAATTTATTCATGTTGTTTATGGCAGCTTAACATCCAACCAAGATTCTGTCATTGCACCTGCCATCCGCCCCCCAGAGCCTTATACACTTGTACTACAGCGATCAATTCGTCCCTTATCGCATTGCTGAGTCCGATTTGGGCATCGAAATATCCACGCTGGGCATCGAGCACATCAAGGTAGTTCGTCACCCCATTGATATATTGTAATTGTGCCAAGTCTACATAACTCTTAGCCGAACGTTCCAATTTCGCACGAAGGTCGTATACCTCCTTAATCTTATTGAAGTTGACAATCGAATTGCGCGTCTCTTTGAAAGCAGTCAGGACAGCCTTTTCATAGCTGTGCACTTCAGCTTCATAAGCGGCTTTCTTTGCTTTGAGAGCGGCACGATTTTTTCCCCAACCAAAAATAGGCGTAAGTAAAGCACCTTCCATAATGCTATAAGGCGATTTCAACAGTTCGGAGAGAGCGGTACTTTCCGACCCTACCCTACCGGTAAGTGAAATACGTGGAAACATATTCGTATAAGCCACTCCTACCCGGGCATTGGCAGCAATCAATTTCTGTTCAGCCTGACGAATATCGGGGCGACGTTCCAATAGTCCGGAAGGCAACCCGACAGGTAACTCTTGTGGAAAGTTAAACTCCTGCAACAAACGGCTACGGGTAATTTTGTTGGGATATTCACCGGCTAGAAAAGCTATATCGTTTTCTTTCAGAGATATTTTACGTTCCAGATCGGGCACCAGTGTTGCAGTACGTGCCAACTCAACCTGAGACTGACGATAAGAAGTTTCAGACGTCAAACCTCCTTCGAAACGGATGCGGGCAAGACGCATGCCTTCCTCACGTGCTTTCAATGTTTGGCGAACAATATCCAATTCCGTATCGAGAGCTACAAGTTCATAGTATGCCTGCGCTACTTCGGCTATGATAGTCATGCGAAGGGCACGTTGTGCCTCCACAGACTGAAGGTACTCGGCAATGCTGGCGGAACGCGCCCAACGAAGATTTCCCCACAGATCGAGTTCCCAAGAGAAAAGAAGCTGCGCTTCAAAAGTATCGCTACGCTTGAAAGCATCACCACCGTGGTTTTCATTTTCTCTCTCCGCAGTCACGGTACCTCTAATGTCAGGCAACAGATTTGCTGTTGAAATACGTTTTTGCGCAGCCATCTCCTTGACACGGGCAGCAGCTATCAGCATGTCTTTATTGTGTTCCAAGGCCCTGTCTATCAAACTCCTAAGGGTACTGTCAGTGTAAATCTGCCACCATTCCTTATCTCCGAAACTCAAGCTGTCCTGATGTTGCGCCAGACTATCGGGCAGATTCAGTTCCGGACGGACATAACTTTTTCCTATTTTACAGGAACCTAAAGTTAATACAACTAATAAAAGAGTAATATATAAATAGCTTCTTTTCATAATTCAATCAGTTTTCTTTTTAGACTTGAACGGTAATTTCACGTTCACATTCGGTACATTTTTCAGTTTTGCCTTTGTCTTATAAACCAGCACAAAGAAGAATGGAACCAGAATAATGCCCACTACAATGGCAAAGATCATTCCGAAAAAGACTCCTGTACCAATAGCAGCACGGCTTGCCGAACCGGGACCAGTTGCCAGCACCATCGGAAGCATACCCAGCACAAAGGCGAGGGAAGTCATCAAGATGGGGCGAAAACGCAATTGGGCGGCATGGATGGCAGACTGTATTAAATCACCTCCACGGTCTACCTGCACTTTGGCAAACTCTACAATCAGGATGGCATTTTTTGCTGCCAACCCGACAAGCATCACCAGTCCGATCTGGAAATATACATCGTTTTCCAATCCGCAAACCCATACTCCCAGATAAGCCCCCAAGGCAGCCACCGGCAAAGAGAGTAACACAGCAATCGGTACCGTCCAACTTTCGTACTGTGCTGCTAGGAAAAGGAATACAAATAGGAACACCAGCGCCAATACCAATCCGGTCTGTCCTCCCGCCTTTTTCTCCTGATAGGAAAGCCCACTCCACTCCAGTCCGATATTATCGGGCAAATGATACCGGGCAATCTGCTCCATAATCTCCATAGCCTGTCCGGAACTATACCCCTGTGCCGCCTCACCGCGGAATACAGCAGTAGTAAACATATTGAAACGTTTAATGCTGCCGGGACCCGTAGTATATGATGCGTTTCCCAAAGAAGTCAGCGGAATCATAGCCCCGTTGGAAGCCTTCACGAAGAACAAGTTAATATTGTCCTTATGTTCCCGATAGGGTGCCTCAGCCTGAATGTATACCTTATAGATACGGTTGAACCCACCCGAGGTTCCCAAACCGGGAATAACAGGAGGAGTAGAAAGATAGACTTTACACTCCGGATACTCACTCAGGTCGTGACGGACGTTTGACATAATCTCATCAATTGACGTATCCTTGCGGTCTTCCCACGGCTTCAAGATAACAGTCAATTCACTACGAGCCTGATTGCTACCTACACGGGGACTGCTTCCGGTAACATTCTGTACATAGGCTATATACGGATTCTTTTCCAGATAAGTGATGGCACGATCCGTCACCTCCCGGGTACGTTCCAGCGTAGCACCTTCTGGCAATTCCAACTCTATCTTGAAGTATCCTTGGTCTTCCACCGGAAGGAAACTTGTCGGAATCAGCCGGTGAATCAACAAAATACCAATAAGCACCACTCCGAAACCGGCCAATACACGACGCGGATTACCGATTACCCTACGGATAGCGATTACATATTTATGATTGCCCACGTTCAACCAATGGTTGATTTTACGGAAAACAATGTTCTTCTTTTTGCCATTGTCCGGTTTCAGAATCAGCGAACACATGACCGGACTCAGAGTCAGCGCCACAACAGTCGAAATCAGTACGGATACAGCGATGGTAATAGTAAACTGGCGGTAAAGTTGGCCCGTAATTCCGCTGAGGAAGCTCACCGGCACAAATACGGCACAAAGTACCAGCGAGGTAGCAATCAACGCACCTGCCAATCCATTCATGGCTTTCTTGGTAGCTTCATATGGCGGCAACTTTTCTTCCTCCATAATACGCTCTACATTTTCCACCACTACAATAGCATCATCCACCACAATACCGATGGCAAGAATCAACCCGAGCAATGTCAATATGTTCAGCGAGAAACCGAAAATCAGCATGAAACCAAATGTGCCGATCAGTGAAATAGGAACGGCAACAATCGGGATCAACGTAGCCCGCCAACTCTGCAAAGAAAGATAAACGACGAGTACTACCAAGATCAATGCTTCAAACAAGGTCTTATAAACTTCATGAATAGACTCGGAAATATAAGTCGTCATATCGAACGGAACCTCATAGCTCAGCCCTTCAGGGAAGTTTTTACTGATTTCATCCATCGCCTCTTTTACACTTTTCGCTACTTCCATTGCGTTAGCGCCCGGAAGCATATAAATTCCCAGAACGGCAGCATTCTTACCATTGATGCCACTCTCCGTACTATATGATGAGGCTTCCAGTGAAACTCGTGCCACATCGCGCAGACGAATGATAGAGCCATTTGTATTGGCACGAATCACAATATTTTCGAATTGTTCTACAGTAGAAAGACGTCCCTGCGTAGTGATAGGGATTGTCACATCGAGCCCCTTCACCGGTTGCTGCCCAAGTACACCGGCAGCCGATTCACGGTTCTGATCCTTCAAAGCATTCTGCAAATCCTGCACAGTCAACCCGAAGTTAGCCAATTTATCCGGTTCTGCCCAGATTTGCATGGCATAATAACGGCTACCGATATTCGACACACGTCCTACTCCCGGAATACGGCGGATTACATCGAGTACATTAATCGTCGCAAAATTACTCAAATAGATTTCGTCAAATTTCGGATCGGACGACATCAATGTAAGGGTCATCAACTGGCTGGGCGCCTGCTTTTCAACTGAAATTCCGTTTTGAATAACTTCAGCCGGCAAACGGCTTTCCGCCAGCTTCACCCGGTTCTGAATTTCTACAGCGGCCAGGTCCGGATCGGCAGAAACATCAAAAGTAACCGTTGCCGAGAAGCCTCCGGAATTGGAACTGTTCGACTCCATATAAAGCATACCCGGTGTTCCGTTAATCTCCTGTTCGATGGGAGTTGCTACAGCCTGCGAAACCGTAAGCGCACTGGCTCCCGGATAAGAGGCACTGATCTTCACTACCGGAGGAGTGATCTGCGGATACTGGTCGACAGGCAACATGGTCAGTCCGATGATGCCGATGATGACTATCAGTATCGAGATAACGATCGAGAAAACAGGTCTATCTATAAAAAAACTAACTTTCATATTCAGTAAGGTCTCACCCCGCCCCTCTCCCAACGAGAGGGAGGAAGAGTTTCTTTTAAATTATACGTTTTTATCTATCTCAGGAAAAGGGAATCACTCAGTCTCTTTTTTCTCAGCTGACGGCTGGGGTAAAGTGGCTCTCACTTTCATTCCCGGTGTCAGCTTGTGATACCCTTCCACCACTACTTCTTCACCTGCACCCAGACCTCTCTCCACAACGAGTTTATTACCAAATTCAGGTCCCAACTCAATGAACCGTTTCTCTGCCGTAGAATCTCTGCGCATCACATAAATATATGCTCCGCCTTTCTCGATAGTCACTGCTTTATGCGGTACAACGATGGCTCCTTCACGTACATCCAAGAGCAGCTTTACCTTCGTAAACTGTCCCGGAAGCAATACCTGTTTCGGGTTCGGCATCTCCGCTCTTACCGAAAAAGTACCGGTCTGCGGATCTACCTGAGGTTCGGCAAAATCCACATATCCTTTATAAGGGTATACCGTATTATCCGCTAAGGTAATGGTGATGTTCGGCTGCCAGGAACGGGAAGAGTCCTGCTGACCGATATTGATATTACGTTCTTTGCTCTTCAGATAATCCAGAGCAGTCATGCTGAAGTCCACCAGCACCGTATCACTCTTCACAACTGTAGCCAAAAGCGATTTTCCACCCGGTCCCACCAGTGTCCCCAAATCCACATTACGTTCGCTGATGTGTCCGGACAACGGCGAACGGACCAATGTATAACCCAACTCCAACTCTGCCTGCGCCAGGTCCGCCTCACTCATGGCAACGGTTGCCACCGCACTTTCATAGGCCGCCTCCGCATTGTCCAGATCTAACTGGCTGGCCGCATTCTGGGCATACAAAGGCTTGATACGCTCCAAATCCCGCTTTGCTTTCAATGCCTGTGCTTCATCTTTTTTCAGTTGTGCCCGTGCTTTATCTGCCTTTGCACGATATTGATCCTGATTGATCACAAAAAGCACCTGATTTTTATTCACATACGTTCCCTCGGCAAAGAGCATACTTTCCAGATACCCCTCCACACGGGCCCGCACTTCCACAAATTGTTGTGCACGTATGCGCCCCACATACTCACCGAAAATCTCTACATTATCCCTTTCTGCGGGCTCTACAATCACAGTCGGCACTTCCGGCTCTACTTTATGTGGTCGTGTCAGAATCCAGTAAATGCCTGCCACCAAAGCCAAACAGACGATGCCTGCAATTGTTCTTTTTCTCCTCAGTTTTAGCTCTTTTCTCGTAAAAAACAGTCTCATGCTTGTTTGTATTATTAAAATTAACTTATCCTTTATTAGCTACTTTACAAATCAGATACCAAATTATACCTGAACCGATCTTTTCAACTAAAAGCGCCTCCATACGTCTTACAAAGGCAATTTTAATGATTTACCGAACTTAGCTGCCATTCGTTAAAAG
>PPYF01422008.1_pt1 | contig 11001 bp, 8 predicted proteins | sample 1559871 | NCBI WGS metagenome assembly PPYF01 (sample SAMN08240021, study PRJNA423297) | Human gut metagenome, whole genome shotgun sequencing project.
ATATAAATATTTTACATTATACCCGTATCCCTGTTGCCCGAATCCCCCGAAATTATTGAGATCCTGTCGAATCTGGGATGCCGTGACATGCATCTTCTTACTTAGATCGTTGGATGAGATCCTCTCCACCTGATCTTCCATCAAATCTCCAAGGTATCTATAATATCTGGGGAGCCTGCTGATAACTGCACGGGATATTTTTCTTTCTTCCACTGATTGTACCCTCCAATTTTAATCTTTTCTTATTATATAGAATTGTGAAAGATAAGTCAAACTTTTATATTGTATTTTGCCGTGTTTTCGTTATAATGAAATGGTGATGATTCGAAATAATCAGTTATTGTCAAAATACAGGAGGAATTTCATGATACTCGCATGTCATAATTTAAATAAATCATTCGGCGACCATCTCATTGTCCGGGATGGCTCTTTTCATGTAGAAGACCGTGAAAAAGCTGCACTTGTCGGCGTCAACGGTGCAGGAAAATCAACAATCTTCAAAATGATCGTAGGAGAACTGCCTCTGGATGAAGGAGACGTTATTCTGACAAAAGGAAAGACGCTTGGCTATCTTGCCCAGCATCAGAATCTGGATACTACAAACACGATCTATGAAGAACTAAAAACTGCAAAATCTGATATTATCGCTCTGGAGGCCCAGATCCGCGCCATCGAACTGGAGTTAAAATCTCTTTCCGGAGAGGAACTGACAAACCGTTTAAACACTTACAACCGGCTGATGTCAGAATTTGAATCGAAAAACGGTTACGCCTACGAAAGTGAGATCACCGGTGTTTTAAAAGGTCTTGGCTTTACAGAAGAAGAATTCTCAAAACCCACAGACACCCTTTCCGGCGGTCAGAAAACCAGGGTATCTCTCGGAAAACTTTTGCTCACAAAACCAGATATCCTGTTGTTGGACGAACCGACCAACCACCTGGATCTGAACTCCATCAGCTGGCTGGAGACGTATCTTCTGAACTATCCGGGTGCAGTTCTGATTGTTTCCCATGACCGGTTTTTCTTAAACCGCGTTGTGACAAAGGTCATCGAGATTGAAAACGGCTCTGTACGCATGTATACCGGCAATTACAAAGACTATGCACAGAAAAAACAGATGATCCGGGATGCGCAGCTCAAAGAATATTTAAACCAGCAGCGTGAAATCAAGCATCAGGAAGCAGTCATTGAAAAACTGCGCTCTTTCAACCGTGAAAAATCAATCAAACGCGCGGAAAGCAGGGAAAAAATGCTCTCCAAAATCACACCTGTCGAAAGACCCGCAGAAGCGGCAAGAGAGATGCACTTTACACTGGAACCTTCCGAAGTCAGTGGAAATGACGTTTTAAGTATCGAATCCCTCGGGAAACGTTTTGACAGTCAGGTGTTATTCCATGATATCAGCTTTGAAATCAAGCGCGGAGAGCACGTAGCGATCATCGGAGACAATGGAACCGGAAAAACAACACTCTTGAAAATACTCAATCAGGTCGTAGAACCGGATTCCGGAAGTTTTACACTGGGTTCTAAAGTTCAGATCGGATACTACGATCAGGAACATCATGTGCTGCACAATGAAAAAACTATTTTCGACGAGATTTCCGACGATTATCCGACACTCACCAATACGCAGATCCGAAACACTCTTGCAGCATTTCAGTTTACCGGAGACGATGTCTACAAGCTGATCCGGGATTTAAGCGGTGGAGAAAAAGGACGTGTCTCTCTTGCAAAACTGATGCTTTCAGAAGCCAATTTTCTGATTCTTGACGAGCCGACCAACCACCTGGATATTACTTCCAAAGAAATTCTGGAGCAGGCACTCAACGAATATACCGGCACGGTTCTGTACGTATCCCATGACCGGTACTTTATCAACCAGACTGCCACCCGGATTCTGGAACTGGTCAACCAGACTTTTGTCAATTATATCGGAAACTATGATTACTATCTGGAGAAAAAAGAAGAACTGACCGCCGCATACGCCACCCCGGCTGCTGATCAGACAGTTCCTCAAAATACCACCGAATCGACACCTTCAGACTCCAAACTAAGCTGGCAGGAACAAAAGGAACTGCAGGCAAAAGAACGAAAACGAAAAAATGAACTGAAAAAGACGGAAGACCGAATTGCTGTTCTGGAAGAACGAAATGTGGAAATCGACGAGCTGATGACGCAGGAAGAAGTCTATTCCAATTCTGTCAAATGTCAGGAACTTGCATTGGAAAAAGATGCAAACAATACCGAACTGGAAGAACTGTACGAAAAATGGGAAGAACTCGCAGAATAATCTGCGAGTCCTTTCCATTTCATTTTCTAATATCACTTCTTCCAGATAGGAGTCATTTCTTTTAATATCTCCGGTATTTTTTCATAAAAATTTTCCACATCAAACTTTCCATAGTATATGATATCCATATCCGCAGCTTTTCCGAGATAGATCATCTCATCTTCGTTCTGCTCTTGCAAATGAGGTTGTATATATGTGGACCACAGGTTTCGATTTAAATAAACCATTGCAATTTCCCTTTTTTCTGCTCCCTCTCCCACTGTTACAGGGTTACAAAAAACAGAGCCTGCCGAATCACTTCCTGCATAGGATAAATAGGCATCCTCTCCGACTATTTCCACTTCCATTTTCTGTGGATCAAACGGGATCGGCTCTTTCGGAAGCACCAGAATTGTATAAACTCCTGCCAGAAGGGCGCACACAAGAATCGCCCCAAGTATTGCTGCTGCGATCCTACGGTTGATCAATCTGTGTTTTAATTTCTGAAACAGTTCTTTTTCTGCCTGATTGATTTTTTTCTTATTCGGCAATATTATTTTTGCCCGCATTTTTTCCATTTCTTTTCTGCAGTCTTCACATTCCTTCAAATGTTCTTCTACCAGCTTCTTTGTATCCTCACTCACAATTTCATCTACATACAGCGGCATGATATCCTGTATTACATTACAACTGATTTTACTCATATCCCTGCTCCTCCATATACTCTTCAATTTTCTTTTTCGCTCTATAAAAAGTAACTCTCACCCAGCCGGAACTTTTTTGAAATAATGTTCCGATTTTTTCATAAGAAAGTTCTCCAAACACCCGCAAATTAAACACTTCTTTATATGGTTCTTCCATATTGTGAAGGAACTTGTGAATCAAAAATGCCTTTTCTTCATTCACCAGATTTTCTGCAAAATGAACTCCTACATCTACTATGTTTTCATACTCTGTCCAATCTGCATCATGCTTTTTTCGTCTGCAGTAGCTAAAATATGTATTCTTCACAATTGTAAAAAGCCAGGCTCTGATATCCTTTCTCCCGTCAAATTGATTCAGAGATTTTAATGCTTTTACAAACGTCTCCTGCGCAATTTCTTCTGCTGTCACTTCATCCGGCGTCAGGCTGCGAACATATAGAAAAACTTCCCGAAAATACAGCTGATATATTTTTTCGAACTCCACATCTCCCCCTCCTTTCACCTTAATAACTGCTCACATTCTAAAACGTTACAAATCTTTTCATTTTATTATATAAAAAAATACATACTTTACAAAATTGTTTTTTTGCCCTGTTTTATCTCGTGATCATTCTCTCACCCGGGGTATAAAAAACGGGGTGAAAAATCCGATGTAAGATTTTTCACCCCACTTTTCTATTTTCTTTTACAATCTCTTCGCGATTGCTTTGATAAATCCTTCACTGTTTAAGACTGTCGGATTCTCAATTGTTGTGATCAGTGCCAGATCTTTTGTCATCTCTCCTGCCTCAATCGTATCGATCGTAGCTTTTTCCAGTCTGTCAGCAAACTCCATCAATTCTTTGTTTCCATCCAGCTCTCCGCGTTTTCTCAGCGCTCCGGACCATGCAAAGATCGTTGCCACAGAGTTTGTAGAAGTCTCTTCCCCTTTTAAGTGCTTGTAATAATGACGCTGTACCGTACCATGTGCCGCTTCATACTCATAATACCCTTCCGGAGAAACCAATACCGATGTCATCATTGCAAGAGAACCAAATGCTGAAGACACCATGTCGCTCATCACATCACCGTCATAGTTCTTACATGCCCAGATAAATCCGCCCTCTGATTTCATCACACGCGCTACGGCATCATCAATCAATGTATAGAAATATTCGATTCCCGCTGCTTTAAACTTCTCATCATATTCTGCATCGTAGATTTCCTGGAAAATATCTTTAAATGTATGGTCATATTTCTTGGAAATTGTATCCTTTGTTGCAAACCAGAGATCCTGTTTTGTGTCCAGTGCATAATTGAAACAGCTTCTTGCAAAACTTTCAATCGACTCATTGACATTATGCATTCCCTGTACGATTCCTGCGCCTGTAAACTCATGAACCAGCTCTCTTGTCTGCGTTCCGTCTTCTGCTGTGTAGACCAGCTCCACTTTTCCAGCACCCGGAATCTTCATCTCGGATCCTTTATACACATCCCCATATGCATGTCTTGCGATCGTAATTGGCTTCTTCCAGCTTTTTACACAAGGCTCAATTCCTTTTACAACAATCGGAGCACGGAAAACTGTTCCGTCTAAAATAGCGCGGATCGTACCATTTGGACTCTTCCACATCTCTTTGAGATCATACTCTTCCATACGCGCCGCATTTGGAGTGATCGTCGCACATTTGACTGCCACTTTATATTTTTTCGTCGCATTTGCAGAATCTACTGTCACCTGATCGTTCGTCTCATTGCGGTGCTCCAGCCCCAGATCATAATATTCTGTATTCAGGTCAATGTATGGCTCCAGAAGATCTTCTTTGATCATCTTCCAGAGAATTCTTGTCATCTCGTCCCCGTCCATTTCCACGATTGGTGTGGTCATCTTAATTTTTTCCATGTTCCGTATCCTCCTAAATTTCTTCGTATCCCTGTTTTTTCAAATTCTGCATCACATGCAGGATGTGTTCGTTTGCAAGCTGCTCTGCCAGATCTGCATCGTTGTCTCGAATCGCACGAAGGATCTGCTTGTGCTCTCTGATCGACTTTCTGGCTCTCTCCTCTGAAACGACAGAGTTTCTTCTTGCCTGCTGCACATATTTATGAAAATCCATCAGGACATGGCTTAAAATCCGGCTGTCCGATGCTTCATACAAAATCTTATGGAATTTGCCATCCAGATCTGTCACCTGATCTGCATTATTTCCACTTACTTTTTTCATATGGAATTCTGATAGAAGAATCACTTCTTCCAGCTCATCCAGCTGTTCCTCCGTAATATGCTCTGTTGCCCATCTGGCACACAACCCTTCCAGCATAGAACGCAGGATATAGATATCTCTGATATCCTTGGATGAAATTCCGGTCACATACGCTCCTTTGTTCGGTATGATCGTGACCAGTCCTTCCAGCTCCAGCTGCCTGAGTGCCTCTCTGACCGGTGTCCGGCTTACCCCCAGCTCTTTTCCGAGTGTATTCTCCCGCAGTTCATCATGCTCTTTATATTTTCCGCTCAGTATGTCTTCGCGGAGTCTCTGGAACACACGGCTTCCCAGAGAATTATCCTGATATTCGCCCATTTTCTATCTGTCAGCCTCCCAGCTACAATTTTATATGCAGTTCCTTACATATACTATCTATTTTGGCAATTAATTCGTCATCTGTCAAGACTGTAACGCGACCTTCTTCATACTCCTTATCTACCCACTCTTTCAATCGGCTGACCAGTTCTGAATTTTTATCCACCTGACTGCCCTGCGGAAGTTTATAGTAGGCATTGATCCAGTAGGCGATTCCCGCCGCTCCGGATGTATTGGAAACAGAAACCAGCGCTGGGCGGTTCAGGAATTTGTCTGTATCAAATATATTATAGATCTCTTCATTTTTGAGCATTCCATCCGCATGGATTCCAGCTCTTGTGACATTAAAATTCTTTCCGACAAACGGTGTCCTCGATGGCACTCTGTATCCGATTTCCTTCTCATAATATTCAGCCAGCTCTGTAATAACCGTTGTATCCATTCCATCCAGTGTTCCTCGAAGCTGTGCATACTCAAATACCATTGCCTCTAAAGGTGTATTACCCGTACGCTCTCCGATACCAAACAAGGAACAGTTCACTCCGCAGGCTCCGTAAAGCCACGCTGTCGTCGAATTATTGACTGCTTTATAGAAATCGTTGTGTCCGTGGAATTCGATCAGTTCACTTGGCACGCCCGCATGTGTCATCAGACCATAGATGATTCCCGGAATAGAACGCGGAATCACTGCACCCGGGAAATTCACCCCATATCCCATCGTATCACAGACACGGATCTTGACCGGGATCTGATACTCTTCCATCAGCTTCATCAGTTCCAGACAAAACGGAATCACAAAACCGTAAATATCAGAACGTGTGATATCTTCCAGATGACATCTCGGCTGAACTCCGGTTTCCATGCACTCACGCACAACAGATAAATAATGTTCCATCGCTTCCCGCCTCGTCATCTTCAGCTTGTAAAAAATATGATAATCGGAACAGCTGACCAAAATCCCTGTCTCCTTGAGACCGATATCTTTTACCAGCTGAAAATCCTTTTTACTGGCACGGATCCAGCTTGTCACTTCCGGAAACTGATATCCTCTCTCCAGACATTTGTAGACCGCATCCCGATCTTTCTTGCTGTACAGGAAAAACTCACTCTGACGAATTTTTCCGTTAGGACCTCCCAGACGATGGAAATAATCATAAATCGTCACAATCTGCTCTGTTGTATAAGGAGCTCTGGACTGCTGTCCGTCTCTAAATGTCGTATCTGTGATCCAGATTTCATCCGGCATATTATGCGGCACAATACGGTCATTGAATGCAATCTTTGGGATTTCATCATAATGGAACAGATTCCGGAACACATTCGGCGTATCTACATCCACCAGTGGATACATGTGTTCTTCCAGTTCCAGAAGATTTGTGTGCTGATTCAAACGTACTTTTCTATTTTCCATGATTTTCTCCTCCGTCCACTCTTTAACACTCTACTTAGCAAAAGTTCTTGTATAATTGTATACACTCATACATGTATTGTCAATAGTAATTTTTCTTACTATAACTGCAAAAGGCAGATGCCCTGATCCTTTCAATCAGATAACATCTGCCTTTTTCTCACACGATCACTCTTACTTTCAGAACACCTTCTACTGCTTCCAGTGCTTTCGCAATCTGTCCGGAAACCTCGGATTCTACGTCGATCATCGTATAAGCATATTCCTTCTTACTCTTATTTGCCATCAGGGAAATATTCATTCCCTCGCCTGCCAGAAGTGCTGTAAACTGTCCCAGCATATTCGGGATGTTGCGGTGCAGGATTGTAATTCTTGCTCCGCTTCCTTTCACTCCCATATCGCAGTCCGGATAATTTACAGAATGTGTAATATTTCCGTTCTGCAGATAATCCATCACTTCTGCAACTGCCATTTTGGCGCAATTATCCTCAGACTCTTCTGTGGAAGCTCCCAAATGCGGAATCACGATTGCGCCTCTGACACCTACGATCTCTTTTGTCGGGAAGTCCGTCACATAACTGCGCACTTTCTCAGATACTAAAGCATCCACGATATCTTCCTGATTGACCAGTACATCTCTCGCAAAATTCAGGATCACTACCCCGTCTTTCATCAGACTGATGGCGTCTTTGTTGATCATTCCTTTTGTATCGTCCAGTGCCGGAACATGAACGGTCAGATAATCGCACTCTTTGTACAATTCATCCACGGATTTTGCATGATGAATATTTCTGGAAAGCTTCCATGCCGCATCTACGGATACGTACGGGTCATATCCATATACTTCCATTCCCAGATGTGTCGCTGCATTCGCCACCAGAACTCCGATCGCTCCCAGACCGATCACTCCTAATTTTTTTCCTTCCAGCTCCGTTCCTGCAAAAGCTTTCTTCTTCTTTTCTGTGATTTTTGCGATATCTCCGTCTTCTTCGTACTCCTGCACCCAGTTGATACCTCCGATAATGTCACGGGCTGCCAGAAGCATTCCTGCAATTACGAGTTCTTTCACACCATTTGCATTGGCTCCGGGTGTATTGAATACTACGATCCCTTTCTCCGCACAACGATCCAGAGGAATATTGTTCACACCTGCACCTGCTCTTGCCACAACTTTCAGGTTCTCCGGCAGTTCCATCTCATGCATAGATGCACTTCTGACCAAAATTGCGTCTGCCGCCTCTGCAGCCTCTGTTTTTTGATAGTTCTCTGTAAATTTATCGAGTCCAATCTGAGAGATTGGATTCAGGCAATGATACTGATACATACTACGCATTTTCCTCCTCAAACTTCTTCATAAACGCAACGAGAGCTTCTACTCCTTCATACGGCATTGCGTTGTAAATACTTGCACGCATTCCGCCTACAGTACGGTGTCCCTTCAGATTTTCCAGTCCGGCTTCTTTTGCTTCTTTCACAAATTTGGCATCCAGATCTTTGTCTCCTGTCACAAATGGAACATTCATCAGAGAACGGTCTTTTTTCTCCACGGTTCCTTTGAACAACTTACTTTCGTCCAGAAAATCGTACAACAGTTTAGCTTTCTTTTCATTTTTCTCTTTCATCGCAGAAAGGCCGCCCATCTTCTTCAGCCACTTAAACACTTTTCCGCAAATATAGATTCCGTATGCAGGCGGAGTGTTGTAGAGAGAATCCGCATCTGCATGCGTTTTATATTTCAGCATCGTCGGTGTGCCTGGAAGCACATCTTCTGTGATCAGGTCTTCCCGGATAATCACGATCACAACACCTGCCGGTCCGATATTTTTCTGTACGCCTCCATAGATCACTCCATATTTTGTGACATCTACAGGCTCAGAGAGGAAACAGGAAGAAACGTCTGCAACCAGCGTCTTTCCTTTTGTATTCGGCAGTTCTTTAAATTTTGTTCCGTAAATCGTATTATTCTCACAGATGTATACATAATCTGCATCTTCTGAAACCGGAAGATCCGAACAGTCCGGAATATAAGAAAAAGTCTTGTCTGCAGAAGATGCGATCCGGTTTACGGTTCCATACTTTTCTGCCTCATCCGCTGCTTTTTTTGCCCACTGACCGGTCACAATGTAATCTGCCACCCGGTTCTTCATCAGATTCATCGGAATCATCGCAAACTGCTGAGATGCTCCGCCCTGCAAAAATAAAACCTTGTAATTGTCCGGAATATCCATCAGCTCTCTGAGATCTGCCTCTGCTTCCTGAATAATCGTCTCGAAGGCTTTCGAGCGATGACTCATTTCCATAACCGACATTCCGGTTCCTCTGTAATCTAACATTTCATCTGCTGCTTCTTTTAGCACTTCTTCCGGCAGCACTGCCGGTCCGGCTGAAAAATTGTACACTCTACTCATCTTCTTTTCCTCCTGAATTTCATTTTTATATTGAAACAAAGAAAATTTATTCTTCGTTCAAATCCATCTCATCAAACACTTCGCTGATCGCAGCTCCCGGCGCAACCATCGGCCACACCTTGTCATCCTGGTCGATCTGGCAGTCCAGCACAACAGGACGCTGCATCTTTACTGCTTTTGCAAAAGCGTCTGCAAACTCTTCTTTTGTTGTCACACGGATTCCTTCTGCTCCAAGCGCCTGTGCCAGCTTTACAAAATCCACCGCATCATCCAGGATTGTCTGGGAATAATGCTGATTGTAAAAGAGATTCTGCCACTGGCGTACCATACCAAGCACATGATTGTTCACCACGACCTGTACGATCGGAATCTGATATCTCGCAGCTGTTGCGATCTCATTCATGTTCATACGGAAACATCCGTCTCCGGCGATATTGACTACGGTCTTTTCCGGACAGCCCATTTTGGCTCCGATGGATGCGCCAAGTCCATATCCCATTGTTCCAAGTCCTCCGGATGACAAGAGCGTCCTTGGCTCTTTATATTTATAATACTGTGCAGCCCACATCTGATGCTGTCCTACTTCTGTCGTAATGATTGCATCTCCTTTTGTCTGCCTGTAAATCTCTTCTACGATATACGGACCGGTCAGCTTTCCATCCTCATACTGAAGCGGATATTCTTTCTGATACGCTGCAATCTGTTCCATCCACTCCGGATGTGACTGTTCCTCAAGTCTTGCATTCAACCGCATTAAAACTTCTTTCAAATCTCCGACGATTCCATGATCGATCAACACGTTTTTGTTCATCTCTGCCGGATCGATATCAATCTGCAAAATCTGTGCATTCTTCGCAAACTTTTCTGTATCGCTCGTTACACGGTCATCAAATCTGGCTCCTACTGCGATCAACAGATCGCACTCACTGACTCCATAGTTGGATGTCTTGGTTCCATGCATTCCGACCATCCCTGTGTAACGCGGATCTGTTCCCGGAAATGCTCCCTTTCCCATCAGAGTATCTGTCACCGGAGCATCCACCTTTTCTGCGAATTCACGCAATTCTCTGCTCGCCCCCGAAAGGACAACGCCGCCCCCTGCATAAATAAACGGCTTTTGGGATGCTTCGATCATCTCCACAGCACGTGAAAGTGCCTCCTCTGTGATGGTTTCCGTCTTTCTCGGCGGGAACTCTGCTTCCCGGGGAAGATATTCTGTCACGTTTGCTGTAATATCTTTCGGGATATCGATCAGAACCGGCCCGGGTCTGCCGCTGCGCGCGATCCGGAATGCCTTGCGGATTGTCTCTGCCAGTTTTTCCACATCCTTGACAATAAAGTTATGTTTGGTGATCGGCATGGTGATCCCTGCAATATCGATTTCCTGAAAGCTGTCTTTTCCAAGCAGGGAAACCCCTACATTACAGGTAATCGCTACGACCGGAATGGAATCCATATAGGCCGTTGCGATTCCTGTCACCAGATTCGTTGCCCCCGGGCCGCTGGTAGCCAGACACACTCCCACCCTGCCGGTTGCTCTTGCATACCCGTCTGCCGCATGCGCCGCACCCTGTTCATGGGAAGTCAGGATATGCCTGATTTCATTACTATGCTCATAGAGAGCGTCGTATACATTTAAAATTGCTCCCCC
>PPYF01614518.1_pt1 | contig 11000 bp, 12 predicted proteins | sample 1559871 | NCBI WGS metagenome assembly PPYF01 (sample SAMN08240021, study PRJNA423297) | Human gut metagenome, whole genome shotgun sequencing project.
GGCCTCGGGGATCCCCGGCCCCTCATCCAGCACATGAAGGGTGATATCCCCCACGGCGTCACGGGTCAGGGTTACCGTGGCCGTCGTACCGAATTTCAAGGCGTTATCGATAAGATTGGTCATCACCCGGCGCAGAGCCTGCGGCGGGATCCACACCACCCCGGCGGTCTCTTCGGGACAAAACTGGACCGGCCGGCCGACATCGGCATAATCGCAGACGATGGTGTCGAGAAACGCATCGAGATTCAGCCGCTGTCGCGCCTCCTCCAGCGGCTGCGAGGTGCGGGCGAAGGCGATGCCCTCCCGCACCAGACGGGTCATATTGTCGAGATCCTGCAGTAGCTTATCGCGCAGTTCCGGCTGGTCGGCCATCTCCACCCGCAGCTTCATTCGGGTTATCGGGGTTTGCAGATCGTGGGAGATGGCGGCAAGGATCCGCGCTCGCTCCTGCAGATGATCGTGGATGCGCGCCTGCATCGCGTTAAACGCGCGAGCGGCGCGACGCACCTCCTCCGGCCCCTGCTCGGCCATAGTTCCCGCCGTGTCGCTGGCCGGCTCCAGGGCATTTACCGCGTGGGTAAAGCGGGAGATGGGCAGCAATACCTGGCGAACCGCGTACCAGGCGCAGGCCAGCAGGAGGACAAACTGAGCGATCAGCACCACCGGCAGCCAGCGGGCGATGGCCGGTAGTTTCGGCCACAGGTCGAGGGTCAACGGCGCGCCGTCGTGAAGGGTAATATGGGCCTGAATATGCTGCCGCGGGCCGGGGATCGCCACAATACTTACCGGATACTGCGCGCTCAGCGCCTCCTGCAGGGAGCGCGCTGCGTCCCGGGCGCGCCAGCTGTCCGGGTAATCGCCGCGCTCCCCGGTGTCCAGCAGATAGCGATAATTGCCGCGCGCCAGCTTCGGCAGCCATTGTGGGCGCTCAGCGGCCGGCAGGCGGTCAAGGATCGCCACGCTGGTGGCGACATCGGAAGCCAGATTGCCCAGCATCACGCTGCGAGCGCTGCTCATACGCTCATAAAACAGCAGCGACAGGGTTAAGGTATTCGCCAGCAGCAGCGCCAGAAACAGCAGCGCCATCAGCCTCGACTGCAGCGAGGCGGGCCAGAACCTCATTCATGCCTCTCGCGAATGGAGACCGGTACCGACAGCACATAGCCTTCGCTGCGCACCGTTTTAATGTAGGCCGGCTCGCGAGCATCCTCCCGTAGCCGCTGGCGCAGTCGGCTCACCAGCAGGTCAATTGACCGCTCAAACAGTTCCGCGTCGCGTCCCTGGGTCAGATTGAGCAGCTGATCGCGGTTCAGCACCCGCTGAGCGTTAAGCCATCCTCGCCCGGCATCATAATATCCAGCACAATCAGGTCAATTTGATGGTTTTTGAGTACCGACCACATGGCTTTGCCGTTCGCCGCGCCGCTGGCGCGATATCCCGATTTTTCCAGATAGTCGACAATCAGTTCCCGGATGTCGCGGTCGTCGTCGACGACCAGGATGTGGTCAATACGCTCCAAAGGCTGCTCCTGGGGCAAAATAAACTCTTCACAAGCATAAGCCGTGTTGCCGGAAGCGCAACGTCGCGCCGCCGGCAAGGCGCGGGTTACAAACGATCGGCGTCCACCACCGCCTGCACAAACGCCGTCGGATCCTCCTGCGGCGGGTTATGGCCCACCGCTCCCGGCAGATCCCGGTGCTCATATTTACCGGTAAATTTGGCACGGTAGCTGGCGGGAGCCGGATGCGGCGCGCCGTTATTCGCCCCTTCCAGGGTGATGGTGGGCACGGTTATCGGCGGTAGCGCCGCCAGCCGTTGTTCATAGCCGGCATACTTCGCTTCCCCTTTCTCCAGCCCCAGGCGCCAGCGGTAGTTGCTGATGGTGATCGCCACATGGTCCGGGTTATCCAGAGCCCGGGCGGTTTTGGCAAAGGTCGCGTCGCTGAATTGCCACTGCGGCGACGCCTGATGCCAGATAAATTTCGCAAAGTCGTGGGTGTTTTGCCGGTAACCGGCCTCCCCACGCGGGGTGGCAAAATAGAATTGATACCACCACGACAGCTCAGCCTGCGGCGGCAGCGGTTTTTCGCCAATCTGCTGACTGCTGATCAGATACCCGCTCACCGAGACCAGGGATTTCACCCGCTGCGGCCACAGCGCGGCGACGATATCCGCCGTGCGCGCGCCCCAGTCAAAACCGGCCAGATCCGCCTGCCTGATGTTAAGGGCGTCCATCAGATGGACAATATCGGCCGCCATCGCCATCAAGAGAGTACGTGACCAGTAAAGCGGAAATTTGTATCCGCCATGTGCCCGACCGGGGCCATTTTTATCTCTTAATGTCAGCGCTGCGCCGCGAGATACAGTGTGATACAAAGTCGAGGTTGGCAATTGTTGCGGGCATGTGAATTTATGCTTGCCCCGGGAGATAAATCCGTTACCGTGGCAGGCATTTTTCACCACTTAAGAACGCAGGAACCCGCTATGGCGATTTTTGATGGTCACAATGACCTGCTGCTGAATCTCTGGCTTCACCATCGCGAGGATCCGGTGAGCGCCTTCTTTGCCGGGATAGAGAACGGCCATCTCGACTATCCGCGCATGCTGCAAGGCGGATTTGCCGGCGGGCTATTCGCGCTATTCGTGCCACCGCAGGAATATATTGCCCGTATGACGCCGCAATACGCCAGCCAACGATGGGATCCGATCGATATCCTCTGGCAGCAACTGGCCATCCTGAAGCAACTTATCGCCCACTCCGCTGGACGCTTGAGATTGTGTCTGAGCGCGGCGGATATCGAGCGCTGCCGCGAGGATAAGGTACTGGCGATGGTGGCGCATATTGAGGGTGCCGGAGGTTTTGATGGCGAGGGCCGCGACCTGCAGGCCTTTTATGCCGCCGGGGTCCGCAGCATTGGTCCGTTCTGGAATATTGCGAACCGCTTCGGCAGCGGCGTTAACGGTTCGTTTCCCGGTAGCCCGGACACTGGGCCTGGACTGACAGCGGCAGGTATCGATCTGATTAAGCAGGTCAATGCCTTGAAGATGCAGATTGACGTGTCTCATATGAATGAAAAAGCGTTCTGGGATACCGCCCATCACTCAACGTCACCGCTGGTGGCCACCCACTCCAATGCCCACGCCCTGTGCCCGCAGCCGCGCAATCTGACCGACCAGCAACTGCGGGCGATCCGCGACAGCGGCGGCGTGGTGGGCGTCAATTTCGGCAATGCTTTCCTGCGCGCCGACGGCCGGCGCGATAGCGACATGCCCTTAACCACCATTGTCCGGCATATCGACTATCTTATTAACATAATGGGTGAGGATCATGTGGCCCTTGGCTCGGATTTTGACGGCATCACCCTGCCGGACGAGCTGGGCGATGTGGCCGGCTTACCGCGGCTTATCAATACGTTGCGCGCTAGCGGCTATGATCAATTGGTGCTGGATAAGCTGCTGTGGCGTAACTGGCTACGGGTATTAAAAAATGTTTGGCAACAATAGGTTATATTGTAAACATAAAGTTAATTCCTTACAGATTCCGGGTTGATCTCTCTCCCGGTGAAGCGCAATATGCGGCAGCCGTCACAGATCCACCATTATCCGTGAGGCCTGTAGTCATTTTTAAGAGGAACAAAACATGTGGAAGAAACCTGCTTTTATCGATTTACGTCTCGGTCTGGAAGTGACGCTGTACATTTCTAACCGTTAATCGCCCCGCCCGCCGTTCGCGCGGGCACCTTCATTCATTACCCGGTCCGTCTTCATGTTCATTAAAGTCCTCGGTTCCGCCGCCGGCGGCGGTTTCCCGCAATGGAACTGCAACTGCGCCAACTGTCAGGGTCTGCGCGATGGCACCATTCAGGCTGCCCCCCGCACCCAGTCGTCAATTATCGTCAGCGACAACGGTAAAGAGTGGGTGCTGTGCAACGCCTCGCCGGATATCAGCCAGCAGATTGCCCATACCCCCGAGTTAAATAAAGCCGGCGTACTGCGCGGAACGCATATCGGCGGCATTATTCTCACCGACAGCCAGATCGACCACACCACCGGGTTGCTGAGCCTGCGGGAAGGCTGCCCACATCAGGTCTGGTGCACCCCGGAGGTTCATGAGGATCTCTCCACCGGCTTCCCGGTGTTTACCATGCTGCGGCACTGGAACGGCGGCCTGGTGCATCATCCCATCGCTCCGCAGCAGCCTTTTACCGTTGACGCCTGTCCTGATTTGCAGTTTACCGCGGTGCCTATCGCCAGCAACGCGCCGCCCTATTCGCCGTATCGCGACCGGCCGCTGCCGGGTCATAACGTGGCGCTGTTTATCGAAAACCGCCGCAACGGGCAGACGCTGTTCTATGCCCCGGGGCTGGGTGAGCCGGATGAAACCCTTCTGCCCTGGCTGCAAAAAGCGGACTGTCTGCTGATCGATGGCACCGTCTGGCAGGATGATGAGCTGCAGGCCGCCGGCGTCGGGCGCAATACCGGCCGCGATATGGGCCACCTGGCGCTCGGCGATGAGCACGGGATGATGGCCCTGCTGGCCTCCCTGCCGGCAAAACGCAAAATTCTCATTCATATTAATAACACCAACCCGATCCTTAACGAGCAGTCTCCCCAGCGCCAGGCGCTAACGCAACAGGGGATCGAAGTGAGCTGGGACGGGATGGCAATCACCCTTCAGGATACCGCATGCTGATCACTGACACGCTGTCGCCGCAGGCCTTTGAAGAGGCTCTGCGGGCTAAAGGCGCCTTCTACCATATTCACCACCCTTACCACATCGCCATGCATAACGGCGACGCGACCCGCGAGCAAATTCAGGGTTGGGTGGCGAACCGGTTTTATTACCAGACCACTATTCCGCTGAAAGACGCGGCGATTATGGCCAACTGCCCGGATGCGCAAACCCGGCGCAAATGGGTGCAGCGGATCCTCGACCACGACGGCAGCCACGGCGAGGACGGCGGGATTGAAGCCTGGCTGCGGCTGGGGGAAGCGGTCGGTTTGAGCCGCGACGATCTGCTCAGCGAGCGTCACGTGCTGCCCGGCGTGCGATTCGCAGTGGATGCCTATCTTAATTTCGCTCGTCGCGCCTGCTGGCAGGAGGCGGCCTGCAGCTCCCTGACCGAGCTGTTCGCCCCGCAGATCCATCAGTCGCGCCTCGACAGCTGGCCGCAGCATTATCCATGGATCAAAGAGGAAGGCTACTTTTACTTCCGCAGTCGTCTGAGCCAGGCCAATCGCGACGTTGAGCATGGCCTGGCGCTGGCGCCTTTCGTCGCGGCTACCGACTGCAGTGGGAAGCCGCCCAGGAGAGCCATGTGATCCTCTATCCGGAGGGTATGGCCAAACTCAATGAGACCGCCGCGGCGATCCTCGAGCTGGTCGATGGCCGGCGCGACGTCGCGGCGATTATCGCCATGCTTAATGAACGTTTCCCGGAAGCCGGCGGCGTCGATGACGACGTCATCGAGTTCCTGAAGATCGCCTGTCAACAGAAGTGGATCACCTGCCGTGAACCAGAGTAAACCCACCGTCAATCCGCCGCTGTGGCTGCTGGCGGAGCTGACCTACCGCTGCCCGCTGCAGTGTCCCTACTGTTCCAATCCGCTGGACTTCGCCCGGCAGGATAAGGAGCTGACCACCGAACAATGGATCGAGGTCTTTCGCCAGGCGCGGGCGATGGGCAGCGTTCAGCTGGGCTTTTCCGGCGGCGAGCCGCTGACCCGTAAAGATCTGCCGGAGCTGATCCGCGCCGCGCGCGACCTCGGGTTCTATACCAACCTGATCACCTCCGGGATAGGGCTGACGGAGAGCAAACTGGACGCCTTCAGCGAGGCCGGGCTGGACCATATCCAGATTAGCTTCCAGGCCAGCGATGAAGTGCTCAACGCCGCGCTGGCCGGCAACAAAAAAGCCTTCCAGCAGAAGCTGGCCATGGCCAAAGCCGTGAAAGCGCGCGACTACCCGATGGTGCTCAACTTCGTTCTCCACCGGCACAACATCGACCAGCTCGATAAAATTATCGAGCTGTGCATTGAGCTGGAAGCCGATGACGTTGAGCTGGCCACCTGCCAGTTCTACGGTTGGGCGTTTCTTAATCGCGAAGGGCTGCTGCCGACCCGGGAACAGATCGCCCGCGCCGAGCAGGTGGTCGCTGACTACCGGCAGAAAATGGCCGCCAGCAGCAACCTCACCAACCTGCTGTTCGTCACCCCGGACTATTACGAAGAGCGGCCGAAAGGCTGCATGGGCGGCTGGGGATCGATTTTCCTCAGCGTCACCCCGGAAGGCACCGCCCTGCCTTGCCACAGCGCGCGCCAGCTGCCGGTGGCGTTTCCGTCGGTGCTGGAGCAGAGTCTGGAATCGATCTGGTATGACTCATTCGGCTTCAATCGCTACCGCGGGTATGACTGGATGCCGGAGCCGTGCCGCTCCTGTGATGAAAAAGAGAAGGACTTCGGCGGCTGCCGCTGCCAGGCCTTTATGCTGACCGGCAGCGCCGATAACGCCGACCCGGTGTGCAGCAAATCCCCGCATCATCACAAAATCCTCGAGGCCCGGCGCGAAGCGGCCTGCAGCGACATAAAAGTCAGCCAGCTGCAGTTCCGCAACCGTACCCGCTCGCAGCTGATCTACCAAACCCGGGACCTGTAATGACGCTGGCGACCCGCACCGTCACTTTGCCGGGCGGCCTGCAGGCCACCCTGGTCCATCAGCCGCAGGCGGATCGCGCGGCTGCCCTGGCGCGGGTCGCCGCCGGCAGCCACCACGAACCGTCGGATGCTGCAGGCCCCGCTGCTGCTCAGGGAAGATATTCAGCGCGAAGTGGCGGTGATTGACGCCGAGTACCGCCTGATCCAGCAGCATGAGCCATCGCGCCGGGAAGCCGCGGTGCGCCACGCCGCCAGCGCGCCCGCGGCGTTTCGCCGCTTTCAGGTAGGCAGCGCCGACGCGCTGGCGGGCGATCTCGCTGCGCTGCAGGCCGCCTTAGGCGATTTTCACCGCACCCATTACGTCGCCCGGCGAATGCAGTTCTGGCTGCAGGGGCCGCAGTCGCTGGAGGCGCTCGGCGAGCTGGCGGCCCGTTTCGCCGCCGGGCTTGCCGCAGGCGAGGCGCCGCCGCCGGCGCCGCCGCTGCGCCTGGGCGAGTTCACTGCACTGCAGCTGGCGGTGTCCAGCCAGCCCGCGCTGTGGCGCTGCCCGCTGATCGCTTTAAGTGACAACGTCACGTTACTGCGCGAGTTTTTGCTGGATGAAGCCCCCGGCAGCCTGATGGCCGGCCTGCGCCAGCGCCGGCTGGCCGGGGATGTGGCGCTGAACTGGCTGTATCAGGATCGGCACCTCGGCTGGCTGGCGCTGGTCTTCGCCAGCGACCGGCCGGAAGAGGTCGACCGGCAGATAACCCACTGGCTGCAGGCGCTACAGCAAACGACGCCTGAGCAGCAGCAACACTACTATCAGCTATCCCGCCGCCGCTTTCAGGCGCTGTCGCCTCTCGATCAGCTGCGCCAGCGGGCATTCGGCTTTGCCCCCGGCGCGCCGCCCGCCGGGTTCGCCGATTTTTGCGCCGCCCTGCAGGCCGCCCCGTCGGTCAGCCTGGCCTGTCAAACCGTTTCCCCAGGGGAGCCTGTTGCCACCCAGGGCTTTAGCCTGCCGCTTAGCCGCTGGCGCCGCCGCCCTGAGTCTGACCTGGCGCTGGCGTTCGCTTTTTATCCGCAGGCCGCTGGCGATCTCGTTGCCAAATGCCCGGAGAAAGCCGCGCCGCTGCTCCATCTCCCGTTACCGGAAGAGCCGCCGAGGCTCCTGCTGCGACCGCCCTTCTACTGCTCGCCCGATCAGGCCGAGGGGCTGGCGCGTGGGGAACAGCTGCGCCCACTGCTTGCCGCCCTGCGCCATGCCGGGGGACACGGCGAGTGGCATCTGTTCGACGGCAGCTGGCAGTTGACCCTCCAGCTGCCGGAGCCCGGCCGACGGCCGGAGGCGATCCTGCAGGCCATTCTGCGGCAGCTCGCGCTCCCGGTCGCCTCGCAGACCCCACCGCCGGATAGTATCGCTATCCGTCATCTCATGGCTCAACTCCTCGAACGGCTGGGTACATCCGGGCATCAGGAAGGTTGGCTGGCGGCCCTGGCCGGCGGCAGCGCAGAAGATGCGCAGTGGGTAGCGCGTCAGCTGAGCCTGATTACCGCCCCGGTTAATCCGCCGATGCCCGCTCCGGCGCCCTGCCGCCGCGGCGTCGAACGTCTGGTTTATCCGGGAGGCGATACGGCGCTGCTGGTCTTTATTCCGCTGCCGGATGGCGCCTCGCTGGCGGCCCTGCGGCTGCTGGCGCAGCATTGTGAGCCGCTATTTTTCCAGCGCCTGCGGGTGGAGCAGCAGATTGGCTATGTGGTGAGCTGCCGCTATCAGCGGGTCGCCGATCGCGACGGGCTGCTGATGGCGCTCCAGTCCCCGGATCGCCGCGCCGGGGAATTGCTGCGCTGTGGTAAAGACTTTCTGCGCCAGCTGGCCCCCATGGATGAGGCGACCTTCAGACCGCTACAGCAGCGCCTGGCCGCTCAGATCCGCGCCAGCAGGCCGCCAGAGGCGCGGGCGCTGTCCGCCCTGCGTCAGGAGTATGGTTTACCAGAGCTAACGCCGCAGGCGGTCGACGCGCTGCGCGTTGCAGAGGTGGCCGATCTGGCACGCGAAATGACCCGCCGGCGTCGCCGCTGGCAGGTGCTATTCACGACAGGGGATTAATGGCCGGGGGCATCCGGGGTCAGAAAGGCGCTGACGAAGCGCGTAAGGATCGCCGCGCCCTGCGGGCTCTCCTGCACCTCTTCGTGTAACCGCTGCGCGTCAATACCTTCCGCCTGCAGCACCGCCTCCCGGTGGCGGATCAGCGAACGGGCTATCGGCGCGGTAAATTCCGGGTGAAATTGCGTAGAGACCGCGTGCGGCCCATAGCGCACAATCTGGTGGGGATCGTGGGGGTCACCATCGCCCACGAGCCGGTTAGCACCGCTATGGTCTGGTTATCCGGCGTCGGCAGCGGTTCATCTTCAAACACCCGCACCGTGGTGAGCTGCGTCTGCCACGGCGCCAGCAGCGTGCGAAACCAGCGCGGCAGATCGCCATGCGCCTGGCGAATGGCCGTCGGCGGCGTGCCGGTCTGGACCAGCAGTAATCGGTTACGTGTCACCTTTTCTCCTCGCTCCGGGTCATGTTCCCGTAAAACACTATGCCGCCGGGAAGACGATGGGACAAATAACCAATTACTATGAACGATGCGCCTGCGGAATAAGTCCTGTCGCTTACTGGGCATCGGCGCTATCACGCTGCGGCACATCGGCTGCCGCCGAAGATGCCTGCTGCGGGACAAAAATATGGTCCAGGATGGCGCGCGCCGTCGGTCCGGCTACCACCCCATCCCCGCCGCCGTTCTCCAGAATCAGCGCCATCGCCACCTTCGGATGCTGATAAGGGGCAAACAGGGTGTAGAAGATATGGTCGCGCAGACGCACCGGGATCATTTTGGCGTTATAGGTCTGGTTTTGCTTCAGGCTAAAGACCTGCGAGGTCCCGGACTTCGCCGCGATCTGATACGGCGCAGTATGAAACAGCTTATAGCCGGTGCCGTTGGGCTGATTCGCCATCCCATACATGCCGTTGCGCACAATGCCCCAGTACGGGGATTTCGGGTCACCCACCTGCGGCAGGTTCGCCGGCTGCTGATAACGTTCCACATGGTTGCCCTGCTTCATCGAATAGAGCAGATGCGGATCCTGTACTTTACCATTGTTCAGCAGAGTGGTAAGCGCCTTCACCATCTGGATCGGGGTGGCGATCCAGTACCCCTGGCCGATACCGACCGAGATGGTGTCCCCCTGATACCAGGGCTTTTTATGCACCCGCTGTTTCCACTCCCGGCTGGGCAGCACCCCGGCGTACTCCTCATTAAGGTCGATGCCGGTGGACTGGCCGTAGCCGAACTTGCTCAGCCATTCATGGATCCGGTCAATGCCCATCTCGAAGGCGACCTGATAGAAAAAGGTGTCCGCTGACTCTTCGATGGCTTTAGTCACGTTGAGCATGCCGTGGCCGGTTTTCAGCCAGTCGCGGTAGCGGCGTTGCGTGCCCGGCAGCGTCCACGTCGGCGCCCCGAAGAAGGTGGTGTTCGGGGTGATGACCCCAGCGGAGAGCGCCGACAGCGCCATATAGGGTTTGACCGTCGAAGCCGGAGGATATAGCCCCTGGGTGACGCGGTTGATCAGCGGCCGGTCCGGATTCTCCAGCAGCGATTTATAGGCCTGATAGCCGATACCTTTGACGAACGGATTAGGATCGTAGCTGGGAGCCCACCACGTGCGCCAGCTCTGCGCCGTAGGGGTATTCCCGTTGTTGGTAGCTCTCCACCGTCACGCCGGGGAAACGGAATTCGTTGACCGCGAAGCGGGCCACCTCCACATCGCTGAGGTCTGACTTGAGGGTGACCGCTTTGTAGCGGCTGGTGTGGTGCATATCGTCGCGAAAGCTGGCGATGTCGTCCGGCGTCAGGTCGACGATAGGCGTCAGCTGCTGCAACAGCGCGGCCATATCGGGAATTTTGCTCGGGATCACCTGCAGGCGATACAGGGTGATATTCTGCACCAGCGGAATACCGTTGCGATCGAATATCAGCCCGCGGCTGGGGGCGATGGGCAGCATTTTGATGTCGTTCTGGTTTGACCGGGTCTGGTAAAAATCGTGCTGCTCCACCTGCAGATGGTAGAGGTTAACGATCAGCACGCCAAAGCAGACCACCACCAGCAGAAAAGCAATTGCGGCCCGGCGGATAAACAGCATCTCTTCCGCGGAGTGGTCGCGAATTTCATCTCTCAAAAGGGGCATTAGCGGTACATCACCTGAATCACTGGAAAAGCCAACGGCGTAACGGCCGGGAAGCATAGCCTTATCGCAGCGTCAGCCCTACTGAAAGGTTGCTAATGATCTGGCAGAAATGTTTCAGCATGTTAGAG
>PPYF01223441.1_pt1 | contig 10999 bp, 10 predicted proteins | sample 1559871 | NCBI WGS metagenome assembly PPYF01 (sample SAMN08240021, study PRJNA423297) | Human gut metagenome, whole genome shotgun sequencing project.
ACCGTTGCAATGACAAGAGTCGGCATATCATCACCTGAGTCCTTCTTTTCAAGTAACGGCTCCAGATGCTCTATAGCAAGCTTCATGGTATTTGCACTGCCGATAAGCTGTGGCAGGAAATACTTCTTCTGGTTGAAAAGCTCTCCTACCTCATTAATAGCCGGAATCAGGCTGTTATTAATAATCTCGTCAGGCTTTGCACCATCAGAAAGCATTTTCTTTACTTCATCAATTATACTGCCCTTGTTTCCCTTTAAGACAGCCTGAAATACCGCATCCTTACTGCCCGCTGCGCATGTGCCGTTTGAAGCAGACGCATCATTGTCCGACTTTTTCACAACAACAGTCTCATACTGGGCTTTTTCCTCCGCAAGCCTGCTCATGCGCTCGATGTATGCTATATCGCTGTCAGGTCTGTCGAGCAGCATATCCGATGCAAATGCAGCATTCATCAAAAGCTCCTGTGATGGATTGGCAATAGCCATGGTGAGTCCCTTGCATATGGCCATTGTAAGAAACGCTGTGTTCACGTACATACGCTCAGGCAGTCCGAAGGATATATTTGAAAGTCCGCATATTGTTGGAAGCTTTTTCTCATCCTTACAGTACGCAATGGTCTCATAGCACTCGATTGCGGCCTTTGGATTTGCACCTATTGTCGCAACAAGTCCATCCACCACGATATCCTCATGTGCCATTCCAAGCGAAAGTGCCTTGTCATAAATAGTATTTATAATCTGGCCTGCAGCTTTTTCTTGCCTGTAGGGTTGATTCTCTCTCCGACAACGGTAAAGTTGCCATCTAAGTCAATCTCTACATTCTTTCGTTCGGACGCAAGCACTCTTCTATGATGCTCAAGCGGCTTATGAACAGGCATTGACTTTACGGCCTCTGTGAGAGCACGTATATGCTCCGGCGTGGTGCCGCAGCAGCCTCCGACAATGGATGCCCCCGCCTCCACAAGCCCTCTCATCGCATCGGCAAACATATCCGGAGTCATCTTGTATACAGTTTTACCGTCCTCAAGCTCCGGAAGCCCTGCATTTGGCTTGGCAATAAGAGGCACTGTAGAGTACTCTGCCATTTTTTCAACCAGCGCTATCATCTCAGCAGGTCCCGTCGAGCAGTTCACACCGATAGCATCCACTCCAAGTGACTGCAGCACAACAACTGCTGTCTCAGGCGGTGTACCAAAAAGAGTCCTGCCATCCTCGTTGTAGGTGAGTGTCACCATAATAGGCAGGTCGCTTACCTCTTTTATAGCAAGCACTGCCGCTCTGCACTCCTGAAGACTCATCATTGTCTCAACCACAAAAACATCTGCGCCTGCCTCATCAAGGATCCTCGCCTGCTCCTTGTACACCTCCAAAAGCTCCTCAAACATCAGATCCCCGAGTGGAAAAAGCTGTCTGCCGGTCATCGTCATATCTGCTGCTACAAGTGCCCTATCCCCGACAGCCTGCTTTGACAGGCCAACCAGTGTGGTATTTATCTCGTTAATTTTCTCCTGTAAACCATATTCTAAAAGCTTAATCCTGTTTCCTGTAAATGTAGGTGCATAAACAATATTCGTGCCGTTATCGACATAAGCTTTCTGCAAATCAAGAATCACCTGCGGATGCTCCATCACCCATTCCTCCGGACACACACCTACAGGCATGCCCGCTGCCATCAGGTTTGTACCGGTCGCTCCATCCAGGATAACTATATTTTCTCTGATATATTTTCTGAATTCTTCTCTTGTCATTTCGTTTCCTTTTCTGTTTCAGCTGTTATTCACTCCACAGTGTAAAGTATTTCAAAGCAAAAGCTATGTGCTCTTCATCCTTGAAATTTGTGATAATTTATATTATCATTGTAACCGATTTTAAAACACAAAAATCAATAGTCTATTCACCATAATATACTAAAACACTATATTTTTCAAACAAAAGAAAGGATTTCTTATGAAACTTATTGCTTTAGATCTTGACGGAACACTTTTCAACAACAAAAGTCAGATATCCAAGGAAAATATAAAAGCTATAAAAGAGGCAACTGCTGCCGGGATAAATGTGGTCATCTCCACAGGCCGTCCATTCGGAGGGCTGCCGTTTGAGGCAATTAAGAACACCGGCATCCGCTACGCTATCACTGCAAACGGAAGTGCAATCTACGAAATTGACACAAAAAAATGTCTTTACGAAAACTGCCTTTCTGATGAGACAGCGTTTTCAATAATTGATTACCTGATGACAAAGCGCGTTCATATGGATGCCTTCATAAACGGCTGTGGCTATTCTCCATACAAGTGTCTCGAGGATGCAAAGGATCTCAAAATGCCTCCTTCTATAAAGGAATACATCATGACAACCAGAAAACGTGTGAACGATATCACTGAAATGATGCGCGAAAACAATTACCATATGCAGAAAATGACCATCAATTTCCCAAAGGATGTAAATGATAACTACTACTGCCGCGACGAAGTATTTGAGCATCTGAAAAAAATCCCTGAAATCACGCTCGTAAGCGGTGGCTACGGTAATCTGGAATTCACAAAAGCAGGCGTTGACAAAGGTGTGGCACTTCATAAGCTGGCTCAAATCCTGAATATAGCAGCTGATGAGACAATGGCTGTCGGTGACACCGAAAACGACATGGCTATCGTAAAAGCCGCACACATCGGCGTGGCCATGGGAAATGCAACCGATGAGCTTAAGGCACAGGCTGATTACGTCACCGACACAAACGAAAATGACGGCGTAGCCAAGGCTATCCGCCACTTTATGGGTTAATCTCACAAATTTAATATAACGATACCGGTCATATAAGAGTATAATAGTTGTTTAGCGCAAAATAGCTGTTTAACACACAATAAATAATCACCTGTCATATATATCCACGGAAGCACATATACTTCTAAGACAACATATGACAGGTGATTTTTTGATTGTAAAAAAATGTTTATCCAATCCACTTGTGACCGGAACTATTTTCCTGACACTTGCCGGTACAACCAGTCGGTTTATGGGTTTTTTCTTTCGCATATTTCTTAATAACGTCATGGGCTCAACAGGTCTTGGACTCTATCAGCTTGTGATTCCACTCATGTCCGTATGCATGTCACTCTGCTGCAACGGTTTTCAGACCGCTACATCAAAGCTTGTTGCCGAAAAGCCTCAAAACAGGCAGATTATACTCATTTGTGCAATAATTATGTCAGCCACCATTGCTCTTTTACTCACAATTATTATGTATTCCAATGCCAACTACATAAGCATTTGTATTTTAAGTGAGCCACGCTGTACAGAGCTTGTCAAGGCGCTGTCCTTTTCAATTCTGCCCGCTGCTATCCATTCCTGCATAAACGGATACTATTATGGATTGAAAAAAGCAGCCATCCCCGCTGCCACACAATTAATTGAGCAGACCGCGCGCATTGGCACCTGCTATCTGATATACGCAATACTATCTGACGGTGGCAGCTGCTTTAAGCCTGTATACTCTATATATGGCATCGTGGCAGGCGAAGCGAGCGCAACCGTCTTTTCCGTTATCACAATAAAAAAGGATTTCTCATACTTTAAAATATCCGTCAAGAGCCTGAAAACAACAGCCTATGGCATGGCTGCGCTTTTCATTCCTTTATCACTAAACTACATATTGGCAAGCTTTTCATCCTCCGCCGAAAATGTGCTTATCCCGAGAACTCTTAAGCTCTACGGACTATCACCGGCATTGGCCCTTGACATATTTGGAACCATTTCCGGTCTCACCCTTCCCGTGCTTTTATTTCCCGGTGTACTTTGCAGCTGTGCCTGCGTGATGCTTCTGCCATCTGTTTCTGAAGCGAATGCCGCCGGAAAGGATGCAAAAATCACTAAAACCATAAACTCCTGTGCCTTATTCGGACTATGCTTTGGTCTTATCTTTACATGCATATTCTATCTGCTGTCGGATTTTATAGGGGATTTTCTTTTTTCATCCAAGCTTTGTGGATATTTTCTTAGAAGACTGTGTTTTCTGTGCCCACTGATGCACATAAGCGGAATGCTCTGCAGCATACTGCACGGTCTGGGTAAAGCAAAGCAGGTGCTCTTCGTCAATCTGCTCACCTGTGCGATAAGAATCCTGATGATTATGCTTCTCGTCCCCCACTATGGGATAGATGCATATCTGTGGGCTATGCTTGTGTCGCATGTGTTTATGACACTTGCTGTCGGGATTCTCACCTGCCACACAGCACACAAATAAAAAAATCTGCACATACTCCGGGCATACCGGAATATGTGCAGACTCATAAAAATACAGATTATACACGTGAAAGGTACTCACCAGTTCTTGTATCAATCTTGATAACATCATCTGTCTCAACAAAAAGTGGTACATAAACTGTAGCACCTGTCTCAACTGTAGCAGGCTTTGTAGCACCTGTTGCTGTATCACCCTTGAAGCCAGGCTCTGTCTCTGTAACAGTAAGCTCAACGAAAAGTGGTGGCTCAACTGCAAATACATTGCCCTTGTGTGAGCAAACCTTACACATCTCGTTCTCTTTTACAAACTTGAGAGCATCGCCAACCTCATCCTTTGGTAAGTCAATCTGGTCATATGTCTCAACATCCATGAAATGATAGAAATCATCATCTGCATAAAGATACTGCATATCCTTACGATCAATGTGTGCTGTAGGGCATTTCTCTGTTGGACGGAATGTCTTCTCAACAACACCACCACTGATGATATTCTTTAACTTTGTACGTACAAATGCTGCACCTTTTCCTGGTTTAACATGCTGAAATTCGATAATCTGATAGATGTTTCCCTCGAACTCGATAGTAACACCGTTTCTGAAATCTCCTGCTGAAATCATTAGTTACTTCCTCCTTAAATCGTGCGAGCCTAAGCTCTCTCATTCGTCCATTTTACAATAAAAAGCAATACATTTCAAGTATTTATTTTCTATTGCATGAATTTGTATTGGTTTTATATTAGTTTCTAGCCTCGATATCCGATATCATAGCTATTCTCTTTGCGTGTCTGCCGCCCTCAAACTCGGCTGTCAGATAAGCCTTTACGATATCCTTTGCAAGCTCAACACCTACAATCCTCTCACCAAAGGCTATGATATTGGCATTGTTGTGCTGTTTTACAAGGCGTGCTGTGGCTGTGTCTGAGCAAACTGCCGCACGGATTCCGTTGACCTTATTTGCTGCTATTGAGATACCTACACCGGTACCGCATATCAGTATTCCGCAGTCAAACTCGCCTGATGCCACTGCATTAGCCACCTTCTCACCATACTCCGGGTAATTGCAGCTCTCACTTGAATCTGTGCCGAAGTTGGTCACCTCGTGACCCATGCTCTCAACATACTCCATTATTGTCTTTTTAAGCTCAACTGCTGCGTGATCGTTTCCGATTGCAATCTTCATAATATATATGCCTCCAAATTTTAAATTATTAATTAAAAATTATTTATTTACTTTCTTTAAATGCCTCTTGTAGCATGCAATTACAGGCTTTTCAATAAAGCGCTTAAGCACAATCTGTATCTCCTCATGCGGGTCAATAGGTGCTACAAGTATTGATCTGATGCCCGTAAGATTAGCTCCGATGATATCTGTAAATATCTGATCTCCCACAAAAAGAGTGTTTTTCGTATCTGTGCCAAGCCTCTCCATTGCTGTACGATAGCCTGATGGCTTGGGCTTTCCTGCCTTGTAGATATACTTTATCCCAACCTGCTTAGCAAAGCTCTTCACACGCGGCTCCTTGTTGTTTGAGAGCACAAGGCACGAAAAACCAAGCTCCTTAAGGTGCTTAAACAAAGCAATCGCCCGCTCATCAGCAGGCGAACCATGAGTCACAAGGGTGTTGTCGATATCAAAAATGACACCCCTGTAACCCTCCTTATATAACTTATCAAAATCTATTCTGTATGTCGAGTCAATGTACTCTCCCGGGTATAAAAAACTCATAGTATAAAATTCTCTGTCTCCCTGTTAATCTGTTCATTCAAGGCTGCCTGCTGCTCTCTTGTGACATGCAAGAAGCACGCCCTTTTCAATCTTGGAGCGGTCATACTGCTCTCTGTTGTTATCCTTTTTTATAACGATGAGTGGGATTGTCTCCACCTTCTCATATGTAGTGAAACGCTTGCCGCAATCATCGCACAGCCTTCTGCGCCTGATAGAGCTGTTGTCATCAGCCGGTCTTGAGTCTATTACCCTTGTGTTGTCACTACTGCAAAATGGACACTTCATGCTGTACCCTCCGTAGATATCATATAATATGAAGAAGCAAAATATCTATGTTTCTCATTATAATACTTCAAATCATCATCTGTATTTAAAAAGACCTATACATATTTTAGTATATCTATACTAATTTTCATTGTCAATATGTTTTGTACTGATTTTGACTTTTTTAGCACTTTTTTTCAATGTCACTGAATAGTTTCCTTTTATACTATCATAACAGCTTACGCCGCATATCAGACTCACATATATTCACCAATATTATGTCGGGTCCAATTTTCACAATCTTAACCCATGGAATACAATATTCGTAATCCCTGCAAAATATTCCCATATATTTTCCCGGTCCCGGCACGATAATCGCACAGATTTTGCCACAGACCGGGTCAAACTCAAGGTCACGCACATGCCCGATGTATCTGCCCTCTTCCACACTCACAACCTCTTTTTCGCATAAATCCAGAAAACGCATAAAACAGACCTCCCTTGGTCTATCTTATGCGTATCTTTTTGATTTTGTGCTTATAAAAGCGTTTTATTCATAAAATTATACATTAAATCTGAAAAGAATTACATCTCCGTCCTTAACAACGTACTCTTTTCCTTCCATGCCTACGATGCCCTTTTCTCTTGCGGCTGCAAGGCTTCCATTGTCGAGAAGATCCTGATAGTTGACTACCTCCGCCTTGATGAAGCCACGCTCGAAATCAGTATGTATCTTGCCGGCTGCCTGTGGTGCCTTTGTACCTTTCTTTATAGTCCATGCACGGCACTCATCCTCTCCTGCTGTGAGGAAGGAAATAAGTCCGAGAAGTGAATAACTGGCTGCTACAAGCTTATCGAGACCGCTTGACTCAACACCTAAATCCTCAAGGTACTCCTTCTTTTCGTCCTCATCGAGATCTGCAAGCTCCTGCTCAATCTGTGCACAGATAACAAATACCTCTGCGCCCTCTTCCTTTGCCATTTCTCTTACCTTTGCAACATGCGGATTGCTTGCGCCGTCATCTGCGAGGTCGTCCTCTGATACGTTTGCTGCGTAGATGGTAGGCTTTGCTGTAAGGAGATTATATCCCTTGAACCAAAGCTGTGCATCCTCATCATCAGGCACTTCAAAGGTTCTGGCCATCTTTCCGTCCTCAAGATGAGCCTTTACTGCCTCAACAAGCTCAAGCTCCTTTGCAAGTGTCTTGTCCATTCTTGCCTGCTTTGCAATCTTTGCAATTCGCCTGTCGAGAATCTCAACATCCGAGAAAATAAGCTCAAGATTGATTGTCTCGATATCTCTTGCAGGATCTACAGAGCCATCTACATGGATAATGTTTGTATCCTCAAAGCAGCGCACTACGTGTACGATTGCATCTACCTCACGGATATTTGCAAGGAACTGGTTTCCAAGTCCCTCACCCTTACTGGCTCCCTTCACAAGACCTGCGATATCAACAAATTCGATTGTTGCAGGTGTAACCTTCTTTGTGTGATAGAGCTCTCCGAGCTTTACGATTCTCTCGTCAGGCACTGAAACAATACCTATGTTTGGGTCGATTGTAGCAAAAGGATAGTTTGCTGAAAGCGCTCCTGCCTTTGTGAGTGAGTTGAATAATGTAGACTTTCCGACGTTCGGAAGTCCGACGATGCCGAGTTTCATGGTATATATATCTCCTTTAAATTGATTTCATATGTATTTTGTGTATCGGATGTTTGTTGATACAACTATGTAGTGTACCACATTGCAAGAGATTTGTACATAACCTAATGTGCAGGAAGGTTTTCACATTTTATTATTCACTTACCATCTCATCACACTTAATCTGCTCGATATGTATGGCAAGGTAGCCTGTCTCATTGTCCAAAAACTCATGATTTAAGTCCTTTCCAAGCTCCTTACATATATCACCTGCCAGTGCGAATGACTCCGGATAATTTTTCTCGATAAACTGATTGAGATCAACCTTTAATTTTTCTCCGGTCGCGGCTCTTGATACCATGTGGCGGATATGGTTCATGAGGCGGTTGTAGGCCATAGTAGTGACATCTATGTGCTTTCCAATCTTTTCCTCTATAAATGTGGCGCATTTTCGAACTGCTGCCGCCATCTCCATGGCATCCGATACCTTTGAATTGTTTAAGGATGTATGAATATGAAGAGTAATGTAGCCGATCTCATCATCAATTATATCAATTTGTTTTTTATCCTTTAGTATGTGGCGTATATTCTCAGCTATCTTGTACTCCCTATAAAACATCACACGGATGTCATCGTTTAAAGGATTGCTGATCTGTTCTTTGTTTTCCATACGCTTTACAGCAAATGCTATATGATCTGCCATAGGAAACAATATGCTTCTGTCTATATGACCAAACTCATGCTCTGCATTATCGAGCAGTGTGTTTGCAATCTCAAGATACTCCGGCTCGATGGATTTTACTATGTCCTTTGCCGGACCTCTGTCCCTTGTCTGGGTCAGCTCATACAGTGAATCCTCTTCCGTTGGCTCGACAGACTGTGTAATTTTCTTTCCAAAACCCACACCCTTTCCGACTATAAGATATTCTCTTGCGCTCTTGTCCTTTACCGCAAGCACTGTATTGTGATTTAAGACCTTTGTGATTCTGTACATATCATTCCTCTGACATTTATTAATGTACTCCTGATAATTTATACGAACTATTTATTATTAACATAACCGGACAATTCAATTATCATGAAGTGTATCAATTCCTACATGGATTATCATACCAATTCCTGAGTCGGTTGTAAATCCCAAAGCATGCTTTGTATCAAAAACGAATAAAACAGTTCCATCCTCAGGTGCTACAACTACCCCCTCCTCAGGTGTGACTACTGCTCCGTCACCCATCATTTTGCCGGCGAAGGCCTCGTCCGGCGCTGTTGAGAGGTCTGCTGCTATTCCTGTCATAGGGCTTGAGATGATAACTGTACTTGTCGGCTCTGATTCAACATCCGAATCCTGTGCTTTATCAGAAGAGGTGTTTGAATCTTTTGTCTTTGACGCGTCTGCTGTATTATTTTCTGCTGCATCATCCTCGAAATGCTCCTCTGTCACGCTCGCAAGATAATCCTCTAAATCTGATTTAATCACTGTTACTCTTGGTCCATAGATAATCTGTACGCCCTGTCCCTTGTGCACGACTCCTGATGCTCCTGTTGATTTAACTTTGCCGCCGAGACCCCGTGATATAGTCTGCGAGAGCTCGTCTACAGTCGCTTTGTCGTCAGAAGCTTTTGTATCCTTAGCAGCTTTTCTTTCATTTACATCTGCCTTGGTGTAGAGCTTTGTCTCTGTATCGTCATCCTCACGGCCCGGAGTCTTGAAATCAAACTTCTTTATAAGGAAGCTGAAAATAAAGTAATACAGTAAGAAATATACTATTCCCACCGGAATCACGAGCATCCAGCTTGTCTTTTCATTTCCCTGCAATATACCAAACAGGAAGAAATCAAGTAATCCTCCTGAGAAAGTAAGTCCTACAGCGATGTTTAAAATATGTGCTATCATGTATGCGCTTCCTGCGAGCACTACCTGTACTGCAAAGAGAGCCGGTGCTACGAAAAGGAATGAGAACTCAAGAGGCTCTGTTATTCCTGTAAACATACATGCAAGTGTTGCAGAAAGTAAAAGACTTCCTGCCTGTTTTTTCTTTTCCGGCTTTGCACATTTATACATTGCAAGTGCTGCTCCCGGAAGACCGAAAATCATGAAAATGAACTCTCCCGAGAAATATCTTGTGGCATCGGCACTGAAATGTGCGATGTTTGCAGAGTCAGCAAGCTGTGCGAAGAAGATGTTCTGTCCACCTTCAACCATATGTCCTGCAACCTCCATCGTTCCACCGACTGCTGTCTGCCAGAACGGCATGTAAAATACATGGTGCAGTCCGAATGGAATAAGTGCTCTCTTTATGATACCAAAGAGAAGTGTTCCGAAATATCCTGTTCCTGTCACCACTCCGCCGAGTGCATAGATTCCGTTCTGCACTGTCGGCCAGATAAAATACATTAAGATTCCTACAAAAAGATATACCACTGTTGATATGATAGGCACAAATCTTGTTCCACCGAAAAATGACAATGCATTCGGCAGCTCAATCTTGTAGAAACGGTTGTGCAGTGCTGCCACTCCAAGTCCTACGATAATTCCGCCAAACACGCCCATCTGCAGCGACTGGATACCGCATACTGATGTGATGGTTCCATCAAGCACATCCTTTGCAATGCTTCCGTCTGCAAGGATTTTTCCGGAAATCTTGAGCATCGCATTGATTGATACATTCATAACAAAGTATGCTATGACTGCTGAAAGTGCTGACACCTCTTTTTCCTTCTTTGCCATTCCGATTGCTACTCCGACCGCAAAAATGAGCGGAAGGTTATCGAATATGGCACTTCCGACCGCATTCATGATTACAAGAAGTGCATGGAGTATAGTCTTATCTCCGAGCAGCCACTGTAAACCATAGGTCTCAATTGTTGTGGTGTTGGTGAATGAGCTTCCGAGTCCTAAAAGCAAGCCTGCTACCGGAAGGATTGCGATTGGAAGCATGAAGCTTCGTCCTACCCTCTGCAGGACACCAAAAATTTTGTCTTTCATGAGCTTTTCCTCCTATAAATGCAGGGTATGTACCGATTTGCACCTATCATTCTTTTTTGCTCCAGCGACAAAAAGGAGGCACTTATCATACACTAACCCTGTTAAAAGTTATGTACGACAAATGCCTCCCTAAAAGTAACACGTCTG
>PPYF01306228.1_pt1 | contig 10997 bp, 10 predicted proteins | sample 1559871 | NCBI WGS metagenome assembly PPYF01 (sample SAMN08240021, study PRJNA423297) | Human gut metagenome, whole genome shotgun sequencing project.
ATTTCTATCCGTATGATGAAAATAACATAAATGGTTATATTAATCTATTGGTCAATTGTGGATTTACACTTGATTATCTAAATGAAGATTTATCAATTTATAGAAAAAATGAAAATTCTTATGCTGTAGTATATAAAGAAGGAACTCCTGTATTAAAAAAAGATGGAAATTATGTAATAATCGAAAAAAATGAACTTAGTGGAGAATTAGAAATTGAAGCGATGATAAATAAAAGCCCACATGAAACAATTCAGATATTGCAACAATTCAATGATAAGTGGTCCTAAGAAGTGTCTTTGTATCGTATGGTATAAATTGACAGAATAAAATATATTTGTTATAATAAATAGGCTGATGGGTGATTGGCGGTTATTCTGACTTCCCAAAGAGGGGAGTTGATATTATGGCGGAAGTAATTGTAGTATTTTACATAATACTTCTCACCTTAATAGTTCTTAAAAAGAAATAACCGCCCTAGCGGTAGGACGGCACTTCGACAAATGTTTGATTGCGGAGTGACCGATTTGACCCAATCACTCATTGGCTATATTATACCATAAAATAAATATTTGTCAAGACACCTTATTGGGTGTCTTTTTTGTGCGCAAAAAGAGGTGAACATAATTGGCTACAGCAAAACAGTTAGTAGAAATTGCAAAAAAGGAAATAGGATATACTGAAAACAGTGGTGTATACAAAGAATATGATAGTACCGGTGACCCGTGGTGTGCGTATTTTGTGTCTTGGTGTTTAAAAGAAGCTGGAATTAATGATTATGGAACACAAGGCGCGGCAGCAGCTTTTGCATATATGTCTGAAAAAGAGGGAAAAGGAACATTTCATGCTAAAGGAAATGGTTATTCACCAAAGACTGGAGATTTATTTATTAGAAATTATGTTGGTCAAAAAGGAGTCAATGGTGATGAACACGTAGGAATAGTAAGAACGGATGCCGCAAATGGAAGTTTCTCAAGTGTGGAGGGAAACTTTAGCGATAGTGTTGCTTCTAATACCCGCAATGTTTCTGATTACTGCTACGTAACGCCGCCGTTTAACGGTTTAAACAGCAGCAAACCGTTACTAAATTTAAGAACATGGTCTGATATTGTTACAGCTGATAAATTGAATGAAATATTCAGAGGCGGACTTGCGAATCAGGGGGAATTATTCTGTGAGATATGTATAGCATATCAGCTTAACCCTGCATTTGCGGCTTCCATAGCATGCTTTGAAAGTTCTTACGGTGATTACGGACCTGCTGAAAGAAATTATAATTTCTTTGGCTATATGTCGGGAAGCGGCTCTATGACGTTCACAAAATTTGACAGCTTAGAGCATGGATTGACTAAATGTATATCCAATATCTCATGTAATTATCTATATCAAGGATTAAATTTTAAGCAAATACAAGAAAAATACTGTCCTGTTGGAGCAGCTAACGACCCATACGGCACCAATAATCAATGGTACGGAGGCGTATCTGCTGTATATAAGAATTTGACAGGCGGAGATGTAGCGAGTGCAGATTTGGGAAGCGGTGTTGAAAGTGACAGCGAGGGGCAGGATAATCTTGCTAAAATGCGAAGCGGTGACTATTCAATGGACGGTTCTGACAGTGGTGATAACAGTGATTCTTCATCTATTCCTATAACTTCCGCACAGACTATGTCATATATAGGCGCCAGTGTAGATTTTAGAGAAAATCCTCTTAACAGCAAAAAAATGTTAAATCAAAATAATATAGAGTTATATATATCAGGAGCAGAAGGAGTTATATATAAACCGGTTGTAGTTGATGAAATAACGTGGGAAACAGAAGCGTACGGAAGTCCGGCACAGCTTGAATTTACTATTATCAAGGATGCGTATATATCTTTTGAGGAGGGTGACCAGGTTATATTTAAATATAAGGGTGCTCCTGTATTTTACGGTTTTATATTTCAAAAACAGCGAACAAAACAACATCATATAAAAGTAACTGCTTATGACCAGACAAGATATTTTAAGAATAGTGACTGTTTTGTATTTGAGGGCTGTACAGCTACAGAAATAGTAAAATCTATTTGTAATGATTATAAAATAGCATATGGCCAACTTGAAGACACAGGCGTTAAATTGCCCCTTACAGTTTGCGATAATATTCAAGTTTTCAAAATAATAGAGGATGCATTGGATTATACGGTAGCACAAGGCGGCTATCGTTTTTTATTGTGGGATAATTTTGGCTCTTTAGTTTTGGCTCCTAAGTTTTGGTACAAAAAAAATTATGTTGTATGTGATTTTACCGCCCAGGATTTTGATTATACAACAACCATAAATGAGGGGACATATACAAGAGTTAAGCTATATTATGACAATGACCAAACAGGTACAAGAGAAGTGTATATCAGAGATAAATCTGTCGAATATCCTAAATTTGGTGTACTGCAATATTGCAGTACTCTTGATGAGGGGGAAGACGGAGTAAAAAAAGCTGAGGAAATTATAAAAATTACCACCAATAAAATAAGAAAACTTGATATAAAAGGAGCGTTAGGAGATGTAACGGTAAGAGGAGGAACTCAGGTATATGTTGAGCTTAATTTAGGGGACATAATTCAAAAAAAGTGGATGGAATGTTTTAGTGCAAAACACACATTTAAAAATGGAGAGCATTTTATGGATTTACATTTAGTAGGAGGGCAATTTATATGATTGATATAACGGAATTTACAAGGGCGGTAAAACGTGTTGCCGTTCAGGCTGTTAAAGAAACAGTTCCGGCTAACGCTGTGTTTGGAACAGTTGTTTCTGCCGAGCCGTTGCAAATAGATGTTGGATATGAAAAACCTATAAGCGGAAGTCTTATAATACTACCGCTATGTTTTGATAAAAAAACATATACAACTACAAGCAGCGGTAGTCCGCCGCATAGACACACAATAGAAATTGATAACAGCCTAAAGGTAGGAGACAAAGTTGCACTGCTTAAAATGCAGGGCGGTCAAAGACATGTTGTATTGGGGGTTGTGTAATGTTACCAATTATATCTACGCCTAGAGAAAAAATTATTGATACTAAAATAGTTATATACCCCTCTAAAACATATGAAATAGATTGGGAAAACAAATGTATAGCTGGGTCAATTGACGGCGTAAAAGCGTTACAGCAATCAATACACTTAATTTTACTAACTCAAAGGTATCGTTATCCAATATATAGTTGGGATTATGCTACAGATATTGACCCTCTATACGGTATGAGAAAAGATTTTGTTGTGCCTGAACTGCAATGTAGAATACGTGAAGCATTATTACAAGATGATAGGATAACGGACATTATAGATTTTAAAATTAACCATATAGAAAGAGGCAAATATGATGTTAGTTTTGCGGTGAAGAACAAAATATCAGATACGCTCTACATAAATGAGGTGATAGAAGCATGATTACTAGCAACTATGATTTTGGAGATATAACAAATAGAATGTTGCAAAGAGTACCAAGTAAAATTGATAAAAGACAAGGCTCATTGATTTATAACGCTGTAGCCCCGGCAAGTTTGGAATTTGCAAAAATATATCTTATGTTACAAGCAATAGAAAAAGAAGCCTTTCCCGATACTGCAAGCATAGAATATTTGAAGAGACATGCCAAAATGAAAAATTTATCTCTTAATGAAGCCACTTATGCCATTGTTAGGGGTGAATTTAACAAGAAAATACCTGAGGGAACACGATTCAGCTTACAAGACAGCGAATTAAATTATATAGTAATGTCTGAAAGTCCCAAATGGGATGGGGACAATGCACGGTTATATTATTATTTGATGATGTGTGAAACAACCGGGAGTAAAGGCAATCAAACCGGAAACTTAATACCCATAACCGACATAGAAGGATTAACTGTTGCTAAAATTGTTGGCATTGCTACTTATGGTACAGACACAGAGACTACGGAAAAATTTAGGAACAGATATTTTGATACTATTTTAAACCCACCTTTTGGCGGCAACCGTGCTGACTACAAGAGATATATCAGGTCTATAAATGGTGTAGGAGCTTGCCGATTGATAAGAACGCCATCAGGCGGCGGTACTGTTGGCGTTATTATCTGCGACAGCGAATATAACGAGCCGTCTCACGAGTTGGTTGGCAGTGTGCAAACGTTAATTGACCCGGTTGTTAACAGCGGCAACGGTTTTGGAATGGCACCAATAGGACATAGAGTTACTGTATCAGCTGTAGAAACGGTTGGAATAGAGGTTATTTCCAAAATTGAGTATCAAGAGGGTTATACCTGGAACGATATAACTGAAAGTTATCAAAATACTATATCAGATTATTTTGCTGAATTAAACGAATCATGGGGAGATATAGACCCTGATAATATAGTCGTTAGAATGACACAAATAGAACAAAGAATTTTGAATTTGAATGGGGTTTTAGACGTTGTTGATATAAAATTATATCCTTATGGAGAGAACGCGACTACAAATAATTTTTCGGTGCCTGACGGCAAACTTGTCTCTAATTGCTCTACAGGTTGGGAGCCGTTGTCGTTAAATGCAGGGGTAGAAGCCAAAATATCAAAAGACCCATCAGGAAACGGAAATGCTGTTAAGTTTTTATGCGGCTCAGACGTATATGGAAACGGTTGGTCTTATGATATAGCTAGACTTCTTGATAAAAAGCCAACAGATTTCATAGAGGCAACGGGATATTTAACTGTCTCGTTTGAACTTTTTCAGCCTGAAAACAGTAGGGGATTAGGTAATTTCTATATTGATTTGAGCGGTAATAAAATCATTAAAAACAGCGACGGTGGAAACACATATACATACGGACGGTTAAGCGGTTATGAACCAAATACAACTGAAATAAAAATTATTGGCGGTAGTGCTAAGACGAGCGACGGTGTGGATAAGGTGCACATAGCAAATGAAAAAGTTTTGGGAAATTGGGTAACTGTAGAATTTAAAATTGATTTTACTACACGTCAGAATTTCACTTGTATATATAATAATAGAGAACATATTGTTACGGGATTCCCGTCAACTGTTGACCCGTCTTCATTATATCTTAATATACAGCTTTCTGACAATCCACAACATACCAATGATATAGAAACGTATATTAAAAATGTGTCTGCGGTATATATAACGGAGTAGGTGAAAATATGGGGAAAATATACACATTAAAATATTTGCCTGAATTCTTTCATGACATAATTGATTTTGCCGAATTATGCAAAACGTATGACGTTGAATTTTTGCTTCTCGAAAAAGAAATTGAAAAGTTATTAAATAACTTTTTCTTTAATTTTTTAAATGAGCAAGGGTGTAAACGCTGGGAAGACATATTAAAAATATCTATGCGTGAAACTGATACGTTAGAAGACAGAAGATTTAGAATAAAGTCTATATATTTTGGAGATACGCCATACACGGAAATAACAATGCTGGAAAGATTAGAAATGCTTGTAGGCAAAGGAAATGTTACTGTTAGTATAGATGTAAAAAATTATAAAGTTACGGTCAGATTGTCATTGAGCAGAAAAAACCAATTAGCAGAAATTATAAAAATGATTGAAAAAATGGTGCCGCTTAATATGATTATAGATGTCAAGCTGTTATATAACACCTATGAGACTTTAGGATTATATACGCATGATTATTTAGGTAGATTTACACATTATGCGCTGAAAGAAAATGTTTTGGGAGGTTAGACATGGCTACAACTACAAAAATATACGGTTTAAAAAAACCGTCATTAACAGATGTTTATAACATTATGGATTTTAATAACAATTTTGATAAAATTGACACTGTTTTAAATACAAAAACAGAAATAGAAGATATAGGGACACTGAACGGCACCGAAAGCGTATTTAATACACAAATAAGTCCAGGTTTTTATAAAGGAATATGGAATAATCAGTCCATGAAGCAAAAGGGAGATTTTACGCTTTTTGTTTTTGATGTCTCCTCTACTAATACGGCAGAAGATACAAAGGAAACAGTAGTAATGCAAGTTTTATTTCATGAAAATCAAGTCTCGGTCCGTTTGGGTGTGTTAGGTGTTCCGGCGAATTGGGGTAATTTCTCTCCGATAGCAACAATGTCTAATATATCAAACATAGAACAAAAGATAGGCAATTTATCAAATCTTACTACAACGGCTAAAACAAATATCGTTACAGCGATAAATGAGTTGATAACGTCAATATCAAAAAAAGCGGATAAAGTTACAAATAACGGATTTGTAGCCGGAGGAGCGGAAGCCGGAAAAGTCGGCAGTATATCAATTGGAAGCGGTATAAGCTCCACCGGAGAATATGGAATAGCAATTGGAGCCGGAGCGGAAGGTACAAATGATAGTGTATCAATAGGACATGGGTCAATTGCTTCCGGGATTGATTCCGTTGCAATAGGAGATGTAGCGGAAAGTTTGGCTCAAAATGCTGTGCAAATATGCGAAGGCAGTAACAGCGAAAGTGAAAGTCTGCAATTTAGAAAATATAAAATAGTTAGATATGATACCACAGACGATGAATATTATTTGAAAGATGTTGGCAGGTTGAGCCGATTATATACTACTAATCGGTCAAACATCGTTGAAGCAATTAATGAATTAGACAATGAAGCGGAAAATAACACAACTGAATTACTATCAAAAATAACGGAACAAAATAATAGCTTGATAATGCTGATACAAATGCTTGCTAATACTGGGATTAACATAGTTCCATTACTCGAAATGCTGGGTAACACTATTACCGTTATTTCTGATACTGTAACTCAAATGTATCAATACTCTGACAATAATAATCCTGATAATAAATTAAAAGGAATTGTTTATGCACCAAATCTTGAAACAGTTGAACCACGTTCGATAGACGATAATTCAGGCATGACAACAATAATCATGCCAAAAGTCAAGACAATTAAAAGTCAAGGCTTTTGGGCTAGTTATGGACTTAAAACGGTCTTTATACCTAATGCTTGTACATCTCTTGCCACTAACGCATTTTCTGTGTGTGGAAATTTAACTAACATATATATTGATAACGTCGAAGGTACATTTGGAGATATAGCAGCAGAGTCAAGCTTGCCTAATTTAAAAGTTACATATTTAAGAAAGTGAGGTGTCTAAAATGGAGTATAGACTAATAAATGGTATTTGCCATATATGTAAATATAAAACGGTTATAACAAAAGAGAATGACACAAAACTTGAATTTTATCATTTGGACGAGGTTGAAGCTAATCAGTCGTTAGAACTACATCAGCAAATCAGCGACTTGCCAGCTGAGATTGTTCCTCTTGATGTATCAGACTGTATTTGGCTTGACGGTAAAGAGTTCTCGTTTGATACAGAAATTATTCAGGCTTATGAAATGGGGGAAACAGAATATATAAAATATCTTTTGGAAAAATCCCGTCTTAACAATGCAAATCTGCTTAATGAAATTAAAACATTGGGTCAGGCTCAGACTGATTTAGAGTTGGAATTAATTGAACAGGGACAATACATAACAGACCTCGAATTACAACTTTTGGGAGGGGGTGAAAGCAATGTATGAAAAGATTAAAAACAGATACGAAAAAGGTTATGTAACCAATAGTCAGCTTATGCGTTATATATCACTCGGAGTATTGACGGAAAAGCAAGCAGAAAAAATAAAGGCGTTGGAGAATGAATAATTATGATAATTGATTATAAAGTTGATTCACAAATATTGCGCAGAACCAGCAGAAATTTAATAGTGGCGGACAGCATAAAATATTTGGCTGTCCGTTTTAATTTTTCTGATGAATGGAAAGGCACTAAAAAGACAGTTGTTTTTTTATATGATGGATATAGCTATAATGTTCTTTTGGATGAAAACGAAATAGCAATTGTGCCGCATGAAGTTATAAAAAGTCCTGGATTTAATTTATCTATATATGGCACGAATAACGGAATGAGGATAACGTCAAGCACATGTAAAGTATCTGTTATAAAGAGCGGATATTGTGAAGGAGAAACACCGCCTGAACCAACACAAACAGTATATGAGCAAATATTAGACAGACTAGATAATAGCGGCGGAGGAACAGGAAAAAACGGAAAATCAGCTTATGAAATAGCTGTGGAGAATGGATTCATTGGAACTGAAATTGAATGGTTAGAGAGCCTAAAAGGTCAGCCGGGCAAAGACGGAATAAACGGAGCAGACGGCAAAGACGGTAATGACGGGAAAGATATAACATCTATAAATGATTCCGAAACCTCATCAGAGACCACGTGGAGCAGTGTGAAGATTACTACTGCTAATACGGAACTCCAAACACAAATTAATAATACATACAATCATCACCTGAATGATAGTAACAATATAGGCAATGAGGTATATAACGGAGCGGTTCTTACTATAGTTGACGATGATGGGTCTATAGAGTTTTTAAATAATTTTGTACCGATATATAAGGATAAGGGTGTTAGGTGCAGTTTTGCAGTCGTAGCTTGCAGAGCAGAAACGCCAACAGGTATAACGACGAGCGGCGACCCTTATGTTGCTATAAGTTGGACACAAATAAAAGAACTTGTTCACGATGGATTTGATATGCAAAGTCACACATACAGTCATGATGTTAAAGTGTTTCGGACAGGCGAAAATTTAAGCGAAGAACAACTTGAACATCAATTCGGGGACGCTGATAGATTGTTTCGAGAAAATGGACTTGATTATAACTGTATGGTATATCCATGGGGTACGGCTCAAGCAATCAAAAAAAGGGTTGCAAAACGATACGCCAAATATGGAATGACGTTGATTAGTGGGGATACGGGACTAAATGATGAAATAAGCGAACCTATGGCAATATCAAGATTCACATTGCAAAGCGGTTCAACGAGTTTGGCAAGTGCTAAATCTCAAATTGATACAGCCATTGCCAACAAGCAATGGCTTATTTTATGCAGTCATGCAAATGCAAATCAACCTAGTGCCGACACGTTGGGAAATATTATTGATTATGCTATTAGCAAAAAAATACGCATAGAAACGTTTTCAAGAGCCGCAAGGCTCAAGGCACCTGTGTATTATACAGGCGAGGGAGACAATATGTTTCGGGTTATGCCCAATGGTGATACTAAATGCAAGCCTGATGATGATACTGTGAGATATATCGTGCAAAGGGCTACAGTATTAGGATTATTTGAAGACACGGAAGCGAGCATATCGGCAAGTTACGGAAAAACTCAAAACATAGCAGGTGACACATTGGATAAGTCGCTTATAACAGTTATTGTGACAATGACGAGTGGTAAAACACATTCTGTAACCGATTATGCTGTAGAAGAAACGGATTTAACGTTGGCAGAGGGCGAAAATACGTATCATATAAAATATAAAGGACTTAGTTGCACATTAACGGTAACAGCGATAGCGGCGGCGGAAGCCGCAGAAATTACACAACAGCCGCAAGATGTAACAACAGAGGTCGGAGAAACTGCAAATATGTCAATAATCGCCAAAGGTACAGGTTTAACTTATAAATGGCAGTGGCTTGACGTGAGAGGTGATGACCCCGTTGGAATATGGACTAATTGTGCAGACGGCACATCAAGCATATTGCAATTTACAGTAGAGCCGTATCATAATTTACGTAAATACAGATGTATTGTAACAAGTAGTATGGGGGAAACGCTAACGTCAGATATTGCAACCTTGCATATAGGAAGCAAATACAATATGTTGATAGAGCACACCTCTGAATCAGAAGCTATCGAACGAACATGGTACAGTATCCCTTTATCGGCAGGTGCGTATCATTTTCGTGCTACTGTGGAAAAAGCTGAATACGCTTGTACATTCCAGCTTAAGACAGCTATCAATAATGTAGATGATAAAAATGGTACGGTTATGTTTATCGCGCCAACAGGCACGTTTAACGCCGCAAGCGCAATATATACGTTTGAGGGTGATTTTACGTTAGAATCAGACACGGAATACCTATTTTTGTACACGAAAGGAATTACTGCCGGGAAAACAATAACTATTGAATATTATAAAACTAATTAGGAGGGCAGAACATGGACGAAAACGAAGCGGCAATCAGAGAGCGGCTGACGGCGGTTGAATCCTCCGTCAAGTCTGCTCATCATAGGATAGACAACATAGAGGAGTTGACCCAATCGGTAAAAACGCTTGCAGTGGAAACAAAATATCTCAAAGAAGATATTTCCGATGTTAAAGAAAAAATAGACGTTATAGCCGGACGACCGTCACAGATTCTAACGGTTATAATAACAGCACTAATAACGGCGACTATAAGCGGTGTAATGGGCTTTATATTATCACATTTATTAAAATAATTAAGGAGGTGAAAGAGCATGAATAATAACATAACAGTTGGTACTATAGCAAGAACAATAGTATTAATTTTAGCACTGGCAAATCAGGTGTTAGCGATGAGCGGTAAGCAGGTACTTAATATTGCAGACGATGATATATACCAGGTTGTTAGTATAGTATTTACAATTAGTGCGTCTGTTTGGAGTTGGTGGAAGAATAATAGCTTTTCATATGAAGCTATAAAGGCGGACAAAATAATGTCAGAGCTAAAAGGAAATGAAAACTAGAGGTTGACAAATTGAATAAATAAGTATATAATAATAGCAGATAAGAGATAACCGTTAAACGGTTGTCAAAGATTTACGATATTAATATAGCCGCAACTTTGACCGAGGGGCGGCTATATCGCTTTTATGGAAACAATCACAAAGAATATTATGATTGAAACAATTACTTTTAATAAGTACTTCCACATAAGCGACACCTCCTTTCAGCTGTGAGAAACAGCATATGGAGATGACAACCGTCCTTCAATTTCCTCTTACCTGCTTGACAGTATTATACAAGAATATACATAAAAAATCAAGTTAAAATAGCATTACGGAATGTCATCTAGGGGCATTCTTTTTTTGTTATAATATAATAGATTGGAGGAATAAGAATGGCAAAGATATACAT
>PPYF01100242.1_pt1 | contig 10994 bp, 8 predicted proteins | sample 1559871 | NCBI WGS metagenome assembly PPYF01 (sample SAMN08240021, study PRJNA423297) | Human gut metagenome, whole genome shotgun sequencing project.
GCAGGATTATTTGTGGAAACATTTCTGCCTCTGTTTATACTGTCAGCATATAAAAATTCCGTACATTGTAAAAGTATAGTAATCCTCGTAAATAATGCATCTTAATCCAGTCCATCAGAGCGCGAAATTTCCATAATAAAGTCGTGGCAAAATCATGTCAACTGGCAGAATAAGACTTGAAAGATTATGCAAAATAATGTAAACTCAAAGAGTTAAGATACGTAGACATTATGTCTGCCTGTAACGTTTAAGTATAGTATATTCCCATAATGGCTGGACGGTTGCAGATAACAGATCGGTTACTATAATAATTTGAGCATCTCCGGTTCGGATATCCGGAGGTGCTTTGCTTTGGAAATTGTGTGTGAGGAGTACAAAAGAAGTATGAGAAAAGATTCTGACAATGCAAAACTGTTGGAACCGGGGGAATTACCGTCCAAAAGAAAAATCCTGGTCGTAGAAGATAATGAATTAAACAGAGATATCCTCTCTTCTTTTCTGGAAGAGAAATTTGATGTTTTTCTCGCAGAAAACGGGGAAGAAGGACTGGAACTTCTTTCCGAGCATTACAGAGAATTATCAGTAGTGCTGTTGGATATCTGTATGCCTGTGTGTGATGGATTTGAATTCCTCAGACGCAGAAACACAGATAAATTTCTGTCAACCATACCGGTTATCGTTATGACCGGAAGTAATTCAAAAGATGTAGAACTTCAATGCCTGGATCTTGGTGCAGTTGATTTTATTCCGAAGCCCTATAACTTTAAACTTGTAATGGGCAGGATCAACAGTGTGATCAAGCTGAGGGAGTCCGTAATGGCACTGACTGCAGTAGAACATGATGAGCTCACCGGAGTTTATACCAGACAGGCGTTTTTCTATCATGCAAAATCTTTTCTGAAAACCAGACCGGGGGATAGATTTCATCTTGTAATTGCTGATATCAGAGATTTCAAACTGATTAACAGCAGTTACGGGGAGAAAGTAGGAGATGAAATCCTCTGCTATCTGGCAGGAGCTTATACAAAGATGCTGAAGACAGGTCTGGTATCCAGATATGGGAGTGACCAGTTCGTATGTATGACGTGTGATGACTGTGATCTGTCTTTGGAAACAGTGACAAAGATAGAAGAAGAAATCGCAGAGCATGCACCTGTTCCCAATCTTATGGTCAAATATGGAGTTTATCAGGATATTGATAAATCTTTACCTGTTTCTGTAATCTGTGACAGAGGATTTATGGCGATCAGAAGTATCCGCGATAACTATGAGTGTAACATTGCCTATTATACAGAGAAAATGAAACAGAAGCAGATGCAGAACCGTTTGCTGGAGAACAGATTTGAATCTGCGATTAAAAATAAAGAATTTGTGGCATATTTCCAGCCGAAATATGATGTAAAAACAGAGAGGATCACAGGAGCGGAATCACTGGTGCGATGGATCAACCCGGATGGTTCCATGGTAATGCCCGGAGATTTCATCCCGCTATATGAAAAGGACGGACTGATCGTGAAGCTGGATGAATACATATTCCGGTATGTCTGCGAATTTCAGCGTGAACTGATGGAGAAGGGGCAGGAGCTGATTCCGATTTCTGTAAATCTGTCGCGTACAAGCCTCCATCATTCCGATATTGTTGAACGTTATATGAAGATTGTAGAGGAGAATGGGATCCCGTTTTCCTGTGTGCCTGTTGAACTGACGGAAACAGCTACTCTGAATAATGTTATGATCAGAGATTTTACAGAGAAACTGGTAAATGTAGGATTTGCACTGCACATGGATGATTTTGGTTCAGGATATTCTTCACTGATCACATTGAGTGAATTACCGTTTAATACACTGAAGATTGATAAGAGTCTGATTGACTGTATTCACCAGCAGAAGGGAAGAAGGGTCGTGCAGCAGGTGATCATCCTGGCACATGGACTTGGCATGAAGGTGGTTGCAGAAGGTGTGGAGACTGCAGATCAGCTTGAACTTCTGAAGGAGATGGAATGTGACAATATTCAAGGATTCTATTATTCCAGACCATTGCCGAAAGCAGAGTTTGTTAAGAAGTCAGAAGAGAATTAGAAAAGAAAACAGAAAAATCATCATAAGGAACTTCCTGATAATATTTATCGGAGTTCTGTATGATGATTTTGTTATGTTATAGGAAATTACTCCGTAATGTTCCTATAACATAACTTTTGCTTTCTGATGAAATCAGATGTTTAATAGGTCACTGTATACTTTCAGTGCTCCGTCAGTGTCATGTGCAAGAACACGTTTTGCAAGGACTTTACCAAGCTGAACACCTTCCTGGTCGAAGCTGTTTAAGTTCCATACGAATCCCTGGAACATGATCTTGTTCTCGAAGTGAGCAAGTAATGCACCCAGAGATGCAGGTGTAAGTTCTTCACCTGTGATGATGCTGGAAGGACGTCCGCCCTTGAAGTTCTTGTTCAGGTTCTCATCTTTTTTACCGCATGCAAATGCTACGATCTGAGCAGCAACGTTTGCACAGAGTTTCTGCTGGCTTGTGCTGTTCTCGATATCTACGTCTACACCAAGCTGGCTCTTCTTAAAGCCGATGAACTGAAGCGGAACGATGTCAGTTCCCTGATGTAATAACTGATAGAAGGAATGCTGTCCGTTTGTACCTGGTTCACCGAAGATAACAGGTCCTGTTACATAGTCTACAGGTTCACCGAAACGGTTTACGGATTTACCATTGGATTCCATATCACACTGCTGTAAGTGTGCAGGGAAACGGCTTAATGCCTGAGAGTATGGGAGAACTGCTGTAGCAGGATATCCCTGTACGTTTCTCTCATAAACACCGATCAGTGCATCCAGCATATCCGGGTTCTCAAGGATATTTTTATTTGTAGCAAGCTTGTCTTCGGCAGCAGCTCCATCGAGGATCTGTGCAAATACTTCAGGACCGAAAGCAAGAGAAAGGATCGCACCGCCTACACCGGAAACGGAAGAGTAACGTCCGCCGATATAGTCATCCATAAAGATTGCTGTAAGATAATCTTCGCTCTTTGCCAGAGGTGATGTCTCGCTTGTTACGGCAAGCATATGTTTGGATGGGTTTAATCCTGCTTTAACCAGAGCATTCTTTACGAAGGCTTCATTTGTCAGTGTTTCAAGAGTTGTACCGGATTTGGACACAACGATGAACAGAGCATGAGCAAGGTCTACGGAAGCAAGAACAGCAGCTGCGTCATCAGGATCTACGTTGCTGATAAATTTAGCTTCCATCTTGGATGTGTTGTTTGCTTTAGCCCAATTCTCAAGAGCAATATATAATGCACGAGGACCTAAATCACTTCCACCGATACCGATCTGTACAACAGTTGTGAATTTCTCGCCGTTTTCGTTAGTAATCTCACCTGCGTGAACTTTATTTGCGAAGTCTGCGGCTTTCTTCTGCTGTGCAACGTAGAATTCACGTTTGTTGACACCATCAACTACTACGTCTTCGCCAAGCTGTGTACGTGCAAGGTGATGAAGAACCCTACGTTTCTCTCCTGTGTTGATCACAGCACCGTTGTATAATTCCTGGAATTTGTCAATAAGCTCAGCCTCATCTGCCAGTTTTGCAAGTGCATCCAGAACTGTCTCATCAACCTGTTTTGCAGCGTAGTTGTAAGTTAAGCCGGCTGCCATCGGTGTGCTGTATTTCTTTACACGTTCAGCACCTTTCTCGCCTGCCATGGCATCTGCAATATTTACATGACCTTTCAGTTCGGCAAGTTTGCTGTAGGAAGCAAGAGTGTCGAGATTTTTCCATGTTGCCATAATAATATTCCTCCTTTAAGTGACTGCAGCTGTATGGCCACAGTTATTAACTATAATTATACTGAATAATTGTTCTAATTTCAATGCACGAATATATGGGATTCAGAGATATTTCGGCACTGCTGCGTGAAAATTTTGTGAATATTTCTCTGGCTCGCTTTCGTTACTGTTCACACACCACTGTCCCGCGAGGTGTTTTGGCATGAATATGCCAAAATCCCGAGACATACAAGCCAAAATTGTAATTTTACAGGGAGATAATCAAAAATGGAATTTTGGGATATTTATGATGAAAATAAGAAACCGACAGGACGCACAATGAAAAGAAATGACTGGTGTCTGAAGGACGGGGAGTATCACCTGACCGTACTTGGTGTCGTCGGCAGACCAGATGGTACATTCCTGATTACCAAACGTGTGATGACCAAGGCATGGGCTCCCGGCTGGTGGGAAGTATCAGGGGGTGCAGCCCAGGCAGGTGAGGAATCCTGCGAGGCTGTCCTTCGTGAAGTAAAAGAAGAAACAGGACTGGATGTACGAAATGCGGAAGGCGGATATCTGTTTACTTATAAGAGAGAGAATCCGGGTGAGGGAGATAACTACTTCGTGGATGTGTACCGTTTTGTCATGGATATTGATGAGAGTGACCTGCACCTGCAGACAGAGGAAACAGACGGATATATGTTTGCCACTGTTGATGAGATCAAAGCCTTTGCAGCAGAAGGGAAATTCCTGCATTATGACAGTATAAAAAAGGCGTTTGAGATGTAAGGTATGGGTATAACAGTAATGGAAGCACAAAATAAAAACCATCATACAGGAATGATTTGACCTGTATGGTGGCTTTTTTGGCAATTGCAGAAAGCCTTTTTCAGACACGCTCTAAGATTATTTCATGGCGTTTCTGATTGCAGCCAGCAGTTCGTCATATTCTTCGTATGCCGGGATCTCCGGATAATCTGCCTTGATCTTGTCTGTACTGCGGAAGAGAAATCCTGCCTTGCTTGCCTGGATCATACCCAGGTCATTGTAGGAATCACCGCTTGCAATGGTATCGAATCCGATAGACTGTAAAGCTTTTACAGTAGTTAACTTGGATTGTTCCACTCTCATCTTAAAGCCTGTGATCTCACCGTTGTCTGCAACTTCAAGAGTGTTGCAGAATAAGGTAGGTCTGCCAAGCTTCTCCATGAGCGGTGCTGCAAACTGTGTGAAAGTATCGCTGATCAGAATTACCTGAGAGAAAGAACGAAGTTCATCCAGGAATTCCTTTGCGCCCGGAAGCGGATCGATCTTTGCGATCACATCCTGGATCTCTTTCAGTCCGAGACCATGCTCTTTCAGAATACCAAGTCTCCAGTTCATCAGCTTATCATAGTCCGGCTCGTCACGTGTGGTTTTCTTCAGTTCCGGGATTCCGCTTGCTTCTGCAAATGCGATCCAGATTTCAGGTACCAGTACGCCCTCTACGTCAAGACATGTAATATACATAATAGAAATCCTCCTTTGTGTAAAACCTCTTTATTTTTGAAAATCCTTTAATGCTTTATTTAGTGAAATCATTCTAACATATTCTGAGAGTCCTTGCAAATTTAATTTTTGAGTAGTTCAAAAGGAAAAATAAAAACGAGTATTGACATAAAAAAACTAAAGCCATATAATAGTTAGGCAACTAACGGATAGCAACCTAACTATTATATGGCTTTGCAATAGTATGGGTACTGATTTTAGGAGGTGCGGCGAGATAGACGAGGAAATGAAACAGAAGCTGAATGAGATGCATGTAGGCAGGCTGATACATATTTTATCCCATACAATGAAACGGCATAATCCGGCAGAGGTGATGGAGAATGACGATCTGACGACCATGCAGAAGCATGTGCTGAAATTTATCCTTCTGGAAACCATGCACAGAGATCTCTATCAGAAAGATATTGAAGAGGAATTCCAGATCAGGAAACCTACAGTGACAGGGATCCTGAAGCTGATGGAGAAGAACGGTTACATTTACAGAGAGAGTGCGAAACAGGATGCACGCCTGAAACAGATCATTCCCACAGAGAAAGCAGAGAAGATCCGTCCTGCAATCTTAAAGAGTATTGAAGAAGGCGAAGCCAAAATGCTCCGGGGAATTCCGAAGGAGGATGTGGAACTGTGCAAACAGGTTCTCTGGCAAATGTATGAAAACCGGAAAAAATCCTGCGATAGCAGGAATGATTTTTAACAGAAATAACGAGACATAAGGAGGACATTAACGAAGATGAATAAGAAACTTTTACGTTCAGTCCGGGAATACAAGAAGCAGTCTGTACTGGCTCCGGTCCTTGTAATCCTGGAAGTACTGATGGAAGTTCTGATTCCTCTGGAGATGGCGAAGATTATCGACGTAGGTATTGCAAACGGAGATATGAGCTATATCATCCAGCGTGGAGTCATCCTTGTTGCAATGGCAATGCTTTCCCTGTTCTTCGGCGTACAGGCCGGAAATATGGCGGCAGTTGCAGCAGCAGGATATGCGAAGAATTTACGACACGATATTTTTTATAAGGTGCAGGATTTTTCCTTTAAAAATATCGATCACTTTTCAACATCAGGTCTGGTCACACGACTGACCACTGATATCACAAATGTACAGCAGGCATACATGATGAGTATCCGCCTTCTTGCCAGGGCACCGTTTATGATCATCCTGTCATGGATTATGACACTGACGATCAACAAACCGATCGCAATGCTTTTCCTGATAGTTGTTCCTGTCCTTGGCGGTACACTGATCTTTATTGCGAAAAAGGCACATCCGCATTTCATCAAGGTATTTGATGAATATGACAACCTGAACAATTCCGTTCAGGAGAATGTAAATGCTTCACGTGTAGTTAAGGCTTTCGTAAGAGAGGACTATGAGATTGAGAAATTCCATGGAATTTCCAGATATGTTTATAATCTGTTTACTAAAGCAGAGAAAATCGTTGCATGGAACTCACCGGTTATGATGTTTGCCATGTATACTGTAATCATTATCATTGTTGTAATTGGCGGAAGAGGAATTGTTCTCGGTGGCATGGAAACCGGTGAGCTGACAAGTATCATTGTCTACGCACTTCAGATTCTCATGTCCCTGAACATGGTAACTTTCGTGTTTGTTATGATCATGATAGCAGAAGCATCCACAGACCGTATTGTAGAGGTTTTGGATGAAGTTCCTGAGATGCAGGATAAAGCTGATGCAGTAAAGAATGTGGCAGATGGTTCCATTGACTTTAATCATGTAGATTTCAGCTATGCAGGAGAGGGAGGACATCTTTCCCTGAAGGATGTAAATCTTCATATTAAATCCGGTCAGACAGTAGGTATCATCGGCGGAACCGGAAGTGCAAAGTCTACCCTGGTGCAACTGATCCCCAGACTCTATGATGTCACAAAGGGTAATGTCCAGGTGGGAGGCGTGGATGTACGCAACTACAATCTGGAAGTACTTCGTGACCAGGTTTCCATGGTACTTCAAAAAAATGTGCTGTTCTCAGGAAGCATCTATGACAATATTCGCTGGGGTGATGAACATGCCAGTGAGGAAGAAGTTCGGAGGGTCTGTAAGCTGGCCCAGGCAGATGGATTCGTCAGTGAGTTCCCGGATGGCTACGATGCAATGATTGTTCAGGGTGGTAACAACGTATCCGGCGGTCAGAAGCAGCGTCTGTGTATTGCAAGGGCTCTTCTCAAGAAACCGAAGATCCTGATCCTGGATGACTCTACCAGTGCAGTAGATACAAGAACAGATGCCCTGATACGTAAGGCTTTCCGCGAGGAGATCCCGAACACAACAAAGATTATTATCGCACAGCGAGTTTCTTCTATTGAAGATGCAGATCAGATCATCGTACTGGATGACGGTAAGATCGCAGGTGTGGGTACTTCAGAAGAACTGCTGAAGACAAATGATATTTACAGAGAAGTATATGAATCACAGGTCAAAGGAGGCGGAGATGATGAATAAGAAGAAAAAATTAGATCAGAACACCATCCAAACTGCCAAAAGACTTCTGAAATATATGACAGGAACCCATAAGATACAGTTTATCATCGTATTTATCTGCATCTTTATCAGTTCCGCAGCAAGTATTGCAGTATCCCTGTCCCTGAAATTTCTGCTGGATGACTTTATCATTCCGCTGATCGGACAGACAGATCCGAACTTTGCAGAACTCTATAAGGCACTTGCAGTCCTTGGCTGTATTTTTGCACTTGGTGTGATTGCCACATTTATTTATACCCGAATGATGGTTTATATCGGTCAGGGTGTGCTTAAAAGTGTCCGTGATGATATGTTCGAGCATATGCAGACTCTTCCAATCCGCTATTTCGACCAGAATACAAACGGATCTGTCATGAGCCTCTATACTAACGATACAGATACCCTGCGACAGATGATCAGTCAGGCGATCCCACAGGCACTGATGGCACTGTTTACGATCGTGGTTACCTTTATTTCCATGTTACTGTTAAGTCCGTTGCTTACGATTCTGGCAGTTGTGATCATCTTTATCATGCTGAAGGTTACCAATAAGATTGGTTCCAACAGTGGCAAATATTTCATCCGTCAGCAGGTATCTCTGGCAGATGTGACCGGTTTCGTGGAAGAACGAATGAATGGTCAGCGTGTGGTAAAAGTTTTCAACCACGAAGATAAATCAAAAGAAGAATTCGATAAACTCAATGAAGCACTTTTCAAGAGCTCCGCAAATGCCAATAAATACGGAAATATGATGGGACCGGTGATCGGTAACATCGGTAACCTGCAGTTCGTACTGACAGCAGTACTTGGGGGACTTCTCTCTGTAACAGGTGTGGGCGGCATCACCCTCGGTGTTATGGCTTCCTATTTACAGTTCACCAAGAGCTTTACCCAGCCATTCATGCAGGTGGCACAGCAGTTCAACGCCATCATTATGGCACTTGCAGGTGCAGAACGTATCTTCAGGCTCATTGACGAGAAGCCGGAAGAGGATGAAGGTTACGTAGAACTTGTTAATGCAAGAAAGGATGCCAACGGCAATATCACAGAATGCAAAGAGAGAACAGGCATGTGGGCATGGAAACATCCACATTCTGCAGATGGTTCCGTTACTTATACAGAACTGACAGGAGATGTCCGATTCGAAGATGTTACATTCGGATATAACCCGGACAAAGTTATTCTGAAAGACATCAGCCTCTTCGCCAAGCCGGGACAGAAACTTGCTTTCGTAGGTTCCACAGGTGCAGGAAAGACAACGATCACAAATCTGATCAACCGTTTCTATGATATTCAGGAAGGTAAAATCCGTTACGATGGAATCAACATTACCAAGATTAAGAAGGATGACCTGAGACGTTCTCTGGGAATCGTACTTCAGGATACTCACCTGTTTACAGGAACTATTAAAGAAAACATCCGCTACGGTAAACTGGATGCTACAGATGAGGAAGTATACGAGGCAGCAAGACTGGCTCATGCAGACCAGTTTATCAAAATGCTTCCAAAAGGATATGATACCATGTTAAGCGGAGACGGTGAGGAACTGTCCCAGGGACAGCGCCAGCTTCTCTCCATTGCAAGAGCAGCAGTAGCCAATCCGCCTGTACTGATCCTGGATGAAGCAACCTCAAGTATTGATACCCGTACAGAGAGTATTGTACAAAAAGGTATGGATAACCTGATGAAAGGCCGTACTGTATTTGTGATCGCCCATCGACTTTCAACCATCAGAAACAGCGATGCCATCATCGTACTGGATCATGGAAAGATCATTGAAAGAGGCGACCATGAAGACCTCATTAAGTTAAAAGGAACTTATTATCAGCTTTATACTGGTAAGCTGGAATTGTCATAAGGAACTATCAGAAAGACTGCAATTATTTCAGAACATGAATAATTGTGGTCTTTCTTTGCGGGCGTTGCGTTTTCTGCGTTATAATGCTATGATCGTACAGGTATGTGGATCACAGATGATGAAGTTCCGGTTTACGGATAAAAAAGAAAAATTATGCAGCAGCAAGGGAGAGATATACGATGGTAAAGATAGATCTGATCACTGGTTTTCTTGGTTCAGGGAAGACGACGTTTATCAGGAAGTATGCGCAGTATCTGATGGATGCTGGTAATAATATTGGAATTCTGGAGAATGATTACGGGGCTGTGAATGTGGATATGATGTTGCTTCAGGATCTGATGGGAGAGAACTGTGAGCTGGAGATGATCTCAGGAGGGTGTGATAAGGACTGCCACAGGAGGAGATTTAAGACGAAACTGATTGCTATGGGTATGTGCGGTTATGACCGTGTGATCGTGGAGCCGTCTGGGATTTTTGATGTGGATGAGTTCTTTGATATTCTTCATGAGGAGCCGTTAAATCGTTGGTATCAGATTGGGAATGTGATTGCAATTGTGGATTCTAAGCTGGAGCGTGATCTGTCAGAGGAGGCGGATTTCATTCTGGCTTCTGAGGTGGCAGATGCCGGATGCATTGTGATGAGCAAGAGCCAGGACGCATCACCCGAGGAAATCCAGGGTACGATTGAGCATGTGAATCAGGCATTGGAGAAGGTTCATTGCAGCAGGAGATTTCATTGTGAAATGAATGGTGTGGATACTGCTAATGTTATCCACAAGAATTGGGATGAGATGTCGAAAGAGGACTTTGACCGGATTGCATCCTGTGGATATGTGATGGCAAGCTACAGGAAACCGGAGTTTGAGGCAGAGGGTGCCTTTACTTCTCTGTACTTTATGAATGTGAAGATGACTGAGAAGGAGCTGCGGGAAGCAGCTGAGAAGATTCTGTCTGATTCTGAATGCGGGCGTGTGTTCCGGATGAAGGGATTTATGAGAGTAGACAGTGACAGCGAAGACGGCTCTGGAAAGTCTGCTCAGACAGATAGCGAAGAACAGCAGTGGATTGAATTAAATGCTACCAAGAATGAAATTACAATCCGTCCGCTTCATGTAGGGCAGGAGGTTCTGATCGTGATCGGGGAAGAACTGCAGGAGGAGAAAATCAAGTCTTACCTGAAGATCTGAGATTTGAACGCAGGTCGCGAAGTGACTGCGTTCATGAGCAAGTAGCGAAGCGGATTGCGAATGTCGTTACTGTTCACTCCGTTCACAGTAACGTAGCCAAAATTCATTCCAGATTGCCTGCGGCAATGGAATTTTGGCTTGT
>PPYF01114914.1_pt1 | contig 10993 bp, 5 predicted proteins | sample 1559871 | NCBI WGS metagenome assembly PPYF01 (sample SAMN08240021, study PRJNA423297) | Human gut metagenome, whole genome shotgun sequencing project.
TATCTATTCTGTTGTTATCTTTCTTCTCCAACACAGATTTCACAGGTTGACTGCATAATTGAATCTTCCCGTACAATCTCTCCGATAGAATCCGCTACAATTTTTCCGGATTTTGGATTCTTAACTGAAAGAATGTTTCCTTTAACCTTAGCATCCACTTCGGAATATTCAAAAGAGAGATCGGTTTCTTCCATGGTACAATCAATCAAACGAAGGTTCTTGCAGTAGCAAAGCGGCTGTGTTCCAATAATTTTACAGTGAATCAAAGTTAATCCTTCGGAATACCATCCCAGATACTCCCCTTTGATTACGCTGTTTTCGACGGTAACATTTTTGCTGTGCCAGAATGCGTCTTTGGTGTCCAATTCAGAATGATCAATCTTCATGTTTTCGATATACTGGAATGAATATTTTCCTTTCATCTTCAGATGATCGATCTGAACATCTTTACATTCCAACAGGAAATATTCCGATTCAACCTGGCTGTTTTTGATTTCAAGATCCCGGCATTTCCAACCAAACTCCGGAGAATGGATGGTGCAGCCATCCAGCTTCATCCTGTCACACTCTCTTAAGCATTTGATTCCACCCAAGATACTGTTTTGAATTGTTCCATCACTTGCATACCAGATTGCCGCACGGGTCAATTCATCCATGGAAGAATCTTCCATCAAAAACTTTTTGGAATGCCACAAAGGATAACGCAGAGAAAAACGACAATTTTTCAAAGCCACGTCACGGGATTCTTTTAATGCAGATTCCCCGTCTGCTGGTCCCGCAAAAATGCAATCTACAACCTGTGTGTCTTTTAAATTATAGAGCGCACGCTCCTGATCAAAAGTTTGACCTACAATTTTTTCATTCATGATTCATTGCACTCCTTCTGTACAAAATACTTTATTTATTCCCTTTTGAGGAAAATTTCTTATTCTGTGATTTATTATAAAACCTGGAGTGAACTCAAAGTCAATACCTTTCACGCATTTTTGCGGTAAAAATAAAAACTTCCGGCAAAATTACCGGAAGTTTTTATTTCAAATTAAGCTCTTCTCTTATTTGCTACTCTTACAAACAGGAAGGCAATTACTGCTCCAAAAAGAATCACTACTGCAATGGATGCAATCACTACAACTGCTTTGGAATCTTCCTGAGATTGCTTTTCAGAATCAGATTGTGCATTCTGCTCCAATGTTTCAGACTCATCTGTTGTGGAAATCTCCTCATTTTCTGTTGTTTCCTGTGCTGCTTCCTGTGCTTCCAGTTCCTCCTCTGTCATCATTGGCGGAACAGTTACAACCACATTGCCAGAAAGATCCAATGCAGTGCTCTGGGACTGCTCAGAAGTTTGTACAGACATTTCTTCGGTTTTGGCTGCCGCTGTCCACAAATCCTTTGATGTCACAATATATTTTGCCGCATTTTCAATTGGGAATACAACCGTTCCATCTTGGTTTACTACAGCTTCTGCTGTCTTCTGGAGAGTTGCTGCCAACTCATCATAGTATGCAAGATAGAGTGTCTGTCCTGCGTAATCTGCACCAACTGTGATCGTTAGGGACGCCGGACATGGCATTTGTCCCTGATACTGAACTGCAAACTGAAGCAGGTCACTGCCTTCTGCTGCTGCAGTGAGGTTATGCTGGGAAAGCATCTCCAGTGAGAAATCATAAAATTTCTGCTTATCCGGTACACTGCCGCCATTTGCGCCGTCAAAGGTCCACTGATAGTTTCCGTACTGAAGAGTAACACTGATTTTCTGCTCAATTGCATTGCGCAGAATGTCTGCATCCAACTGCTGTCCCTGCTCAATTGTAATTGCCAGTGTCTTCTGGGTGCCCTCTGTTGTCTGATTTTTATCGGTTTCCTGCTTTCCTGTGGTGTTTGTCTGGGAAACGGTAATCTGCTGGCTTCCAGAAGGTCTGCTGGTGTTCTGGGACTGATTTGTGTCGGAAGGTTTATTATTTCCGGAGTTGCTTCCAGAGTTATTTCCAGAAGAGTTATCCGATCCGCTGCCGTTATTCGAACCATCCGGTGTCAGCTTTGTATCGAGCATAACATCCTGATAAACGGTCGATTTTTGATTCTGATTCACTGTCTTCATGTAACCGCTGGTTGCAAAAGAACTGCTGTTCAATTCGCGGTCGGTCACGATGGTCGCCACCTGAACATTGGAACTGTTGGAAAGTGGACGCAGCTTGGAAACATAAAAGGTAATCTGTGTTTTACCGTTGCTGTCTGTCTGGACCGCTTTCTGAACATTTCCGCTATCACCGTCTGCCCAGTTGACAGTGATGTCTTTGTCACTGTCAACTGTCAGATCAAACTGCACACCGTAAGTTTCAGATGATACATTTTGAAGGGTCACTTCATACTCATTTTCAGCACCGTTGGAACGGACCTGAATATTGGGCACACTTGCCGCCGAGGAGACCAATGCTCCAAATCCTGCCATCATAACAGCAGTAAAACCGGCAACTAAAAATTTTCTCAAGTTCATGGATTAATTTATTCCCCCTGCAATGTAATTTGTGGCATCGATTCATCACTTGGAGAAGAGATCCAGCGGGTATCGCTTACTTTACGCTTACTCTGTGCATTATTCGGGTCATCGGTACGGTACAGTACTGCCTTGATTCTGGATGGCAGAATGCTGTGTGCGCATCCTTCGCCCTGGAACTCTTCTTCTGCCTGGATGTTTGGAACAAAGATCCAGATGCCGTTATTGATTTCTGCTAATGCGCCTTCTTCCAGAACCTCTGCAAAGAGGTAAACTTCTCCGTTGATTGGGCGCTCTTCTGTCTGTGTGCTTCCCTGTGCTATATCACCAACTAGGTACTCACCGAGAATCTGGATGGTGTTATATACCGGGTCACCGCGGTAGGTTCCTGCAACAATCAGGGTTCCTGCCGGAATCACTTCGCTGGAATCTTCACCATACTGGTAATCATGTGCCAGTCGTCCAATTGCTCCATCCATGAAGGCAATGCTGTCTCCCGGATAGCCAACAAAGTCAAAGTTTGCTTCGGTCACATTCTTCGGTAATCCCAGGATTCGGATTGCTTTGGTATCTTCGCAGATCGTGATTCTTCCATCATCTGCACCGCTGTTAAACAGCTGGAGCAGGTTTTCTGGTTTGGTAAGATCGGTCTGTTTTAAGTCGATGGTCAGAACTGTGGTAAAGTCCACGCCATTCTTGCTTACCTGTACCACAATCTGATTGGAAGGAACAGTTTCCTGCTTGTCTTCTTCCGGAATATTTTCTTCAGGAAGGTTCTCTTCTGGAAGATTCTCTTCTGGATGGGTTTCATCCGGAAGGGTTTCGTCTGGGAGTGTCTCTTCTGTTTCACCTTCCGCAGGAAGTTTCTCATCTTCAGATGGTTCTTCCTCAGACTGATCGCCTTCTGTTACAGACCCGTTTTCATTTCCATTGTTGTCTTCTGGAAGCTGAGGCTGCTCTTCTGTCAGTTCAGCATCTTCGCTCTCCTCTGTCCACTCATCTGTGGAAGTTTCCAGTATGGTATCAGCCTCTTCTCCTGCAAACAAGTCAGCAAAGAAGGATGCTGCGTTCTCTACGCTATCCACATTACTATCTACATTCTCTGCTTTCTCTTCATTGGATTCGCCGGAAGGATCTTTTTCTGTCTCTTCATCGGCTGGAGTATTCTGTTCTGGCTGCTGGGAATCCTCAATCACCGGATCAGATTCACCGATTACCAGTTCCGGCATATCCTTAAATAGGATACCTGCAACGGTCTGTGGCTGAGTAAAGTTAATCAGCATTGTTCCGTCTTCCTGACGCTGTGCGTTCCAGAGATCGCGGCTGATAATGTTGTTATAGCTGATCAGCACCTCTTCTTTTGTGCTTTCTGCCGCAACGTTGCCCAGAAGGTCAATTGCTTTTACCTGATAGGTAAAGGTCTTGTTGTTTGCCGAACCGATGGTATCAGTGAATGTGAGATCGGAACCTTCGGTAACAAATGCATATGGTTTATCGTTCTTTAAAATCTCGTAGCCCTGCACGCTTCCGGAAAGGGATGGTGTAATATTGATAACAACTTCCTTTTCATTTACAGATGCCTGCATGGATACGCTTCCAGACGCGCTGCCGCTGCCGTTCATTCTCTGGCGGCGGGACTCGTCGGAGAGGTAGTGAATCTTTCTGCTTTCTGTGCTGTGTCCGCGCATTGCAGAAATCGCTGCATCGGAAAGCTGAACGCCCCACTGGGTGAAGAATTCGGTCAGGTCGTGGCCTGCAACTTCGCTTGCAACCACTGCAAATCGTTCATCTCCGCTGAATCCGGAGCCTACACCGCTTCGATATGCCTTGTTCACTAAATTATAGAAGTTATCATCTGCATCGTCATATGCAAGGTGCAGCTGCCAGTACATTCCAAGCTGAACAAAGACATTGTTTGCAAGACCTTTTGCACCCGAAGAGGTCTTGTCAAAAATGTTTGGATAAAGATCCGACAATTCCAGACGGGAAGCTTTTGCATTCTGTCCTGCATCAAAGGTCTGTGCGAACAGAGAATAAATATTGTTGGTAATTTCAGCATGGCCTAAAGTATCCATGTTATGGCCGATCTCGTGTGCAATTCCCCATCCAAACAGGGATTCTTCACCAAAACCTGCCGAACCTGCCGGGATACCCTGAACCAGTGGTGCGGTCGAGCCGTATTCAACACCGATATGTTCTCCTGCTGCATACATGAAAGCACCGCTGAACATTCTCTGATAACGGATATTGTTTCTGGAAGCTTCGGTTGTGATGTCATCCACACCATGTGTGCGGTACATCAGTTCCATCAGCTGGTTCCATGCCAGAGTGTTCCGATACAGTCTTTCCACTTTCGCTTCGGTGGAAGATGCCCCACCGCTGATTCCGGACTGTACCTGATCTGCCGGCAGAGAAAGAAGAACATATGGCAGAGAAATTTCGGTCGCATTGCGGATATTGGTCTGAAGATTGTTAGAACCTAATGCTGCAACGTATGTATTGAGCTCTTCCACATAATTTGTGATTTTCTCTTTGCGCTGCTGTTCGGACATGCTTTCCCAATCCGACAATTCCAGCATTGGGATCTTGGTTACATTGCCTCTGATTTGCAGCTTGATTCGGTCAGCGTTGCTTCCAGAATACTGCAAGTACAGAGAGCCACCTTTTTCTGCGCTCAGGCTGGTCATGGTTGGCATGGTAATAACGTTTCGTCCATTCTGCAGAGCAATCGGAGTTCCTTTCCAGGAATTGGACTCTGCATAGAACTGAGTTGGTACCAATGTAACACTTTCGTCTTCTGGAATCTCTGCGTAAACCACGATTTTCTTTCCAGAATTTGCAACTGCTCCAATTGGCTGGAGGGTGTTGAGCACTCGAACATCTCCAGTTGTATCGCGGGACTGGATTCCATCCATCACAATGCCCAGTGCAGAAGTGTTATTCTGCAGCAGCTGTTCTGCCAGATTCAGCTCATCTTTCAGGATATCACTGTCAATATAGAAATCCTGTGTTGCATTGAGCTGTTCCCTTAACTGGTTGATTGTCTGTTCATCTACGCCTTCTGCAAGTTTTGTTTTGCTTTCATTTGCAAACAGAGCATCTATCTGATCTTCAACTCCATTGTACTCATAGAACGCAATTTCAGACAAAGAAATATTGGTTGGAGAACCATCCCACTGGTTTACCTCTACCGAGATCTTTTTGATATGGTCATTTCTTTCAAATGGGAGGATCGCATATTTGGTTTCAGACGGATTATTTTTTACATATGGACCACTGCCAACATTTCCTTTGTCGCTGGTCAGATAGGTTTTGTTTCCATCTTTGTCCCATGCTGTGATCGTGTAACGGTTCAAGCTTCGTGCGTACTGTCCATCCACACGTGGAACGTAAATCAGGTAGTTCATGCTCTGTTCTTCATCAAACTCAAAGATGAACTCTTTGCTTTCCCACCATCTGCGTGCAGTCCAGTGAGTAGCATAATCATTATCCGCTACAAACTTAAGATTAAATCCGTTTGGATACTGGGTTGTATCTACGTTTGCCGGGAATGCCATCTGGATGGATGTGATCTTGTCATTGGAGATTCTGCCCAGTTCTGGCAGTTCTGGTCCCTTTACCTCGATCTTTTCCGGTGTTCCGGAAGCGACCAGAGAACGTGGACCTTCACCAATATTATTGACTGCCGTTACATATACATCGTAGCTGACATCGTTTTCCAGTCCGCCCAAAGCATAGCTTGTTGCGGTGATCTCTGCATCCACCTTGGTGTAGGCAGTATCTGGATCACTGCTCTTTTTATAATACACACGATAGCTCAGGGCATCATCTGTTTTTCCCCAGGAAATGCTCAATGCCTGATCCTGTGGAGCAACTTTCAAATAATCCGGTGCACTTGGTACTTTATTTGGCTGTGGAGTTGCTGTCACTTCACTGGACAGCTTTCCGGTCCAACCATCTTCGGTATAAGCTGCAACCGCAAAGTAGTATTTGGTCAGATTTTCCAATCCTTCGATGGTAGCTTCCGGCACCGAAACTTTAAGCTCTCTGGTGTAGTTGCCCGAAGAGGTTCCGTATTTTACCAGATAACCATCTACGTTATTCACTGCTTTCCAGCTTAACTCAACCTGTTCTGCTCCTGCAGTTGCTTTGAGGTTTGTTGGAATCGAGTTGGTGATTTCTACATTATCCGGAACGATATCTTTTAAGAACTGGATATTTTCTACTACGGTATATCCGGTATCGCCTTCTACCTTTTCTACTTTGATGGTTACTTTTTTCACCGCAACGCGTTTGCCCAGATTGATTACAACCGAGCTGCTGGTCTTGTCACGGCTGATTGCATGTACCCCTTCCGGAGCAGATGCGTCAAAAGAAACTGTTTCTGTTTTCTCCTGTCCATTCTCTTCATAGGTTACTTCTACTTCACCTGTCTGTACCGCTCCATTTCCAGGAGGCGACTGAATGGTGATCTGTTCCATCTCAACCGGTTCTGTAAAGGAAATTGGAAGAACAATCTCTCCACTGGAGGAAGCTTCCAGTTTAACACTCTCGCCATTTTCTTCAAACAGATCGGACAGATTTCCTTCTACATTGATTCCCTGGCTTTCCAGCTCATTTTTAGTTTCCTGCTGGTCAACGATCGTTCCAATAATTGCTGTTGTTTCAAACAGAACCGCCTGTCCTTTTTCACCCTGATTATGATGGATGATTGCCAGGTCTTCAATATCAACCTGATTATCCTTGGTGATATCTGCATCAGAACTGTTCTGACCCAGCTGAGCTGTTACCTGATTTAAGTCCTGTTCGTTTATTTTTCCATCGTTGGTCACATCACCCAGCGAGAATCCACCTTCCCAGGAGCCAATCAGAATCTTTCTGGAATAATCCTTTAACAAAATTTCCTGTGATTCATAATCGGTATAACCCTCTGCCGAAAGAGCAACGGTGTAATTTTTATTATTTGGAAGGCCTTTGAATTCAACCTCGTAATAACCCACTGTATTTTCTGCTGTTAAATCTACATCATGTTCATTACGCAGGCTGACCAGAACAGTTACTTCTTTTCCATCAACAAGAAACGTTTTTGTTGATGGTTCTTTGGATAAGGAAATTTCTGCACAAACCTGCTGCCCTTCCTTTAGTTGCAGCTTGAAATTTCTTTGCTCCACATTGTTCAAAAGTTCTGGATAGTCTAAACGGATGGCCGCAGTCAAGTTTCCCACAGCTTGTGTTGCAGCCTTAGAAGATGTTTCTGCAAATACTGAAAGATTGGTCGCAGAAACTAACATTGCCGCTAACAATACTGCAGCAATTACTCTTCTCATCAAAGCCCCTCCTTTATGTAGTAAAAAAGTATATTTTTGCCTCACCTAGAATATCATAAATATTCCTAAATTTCCAGCATTTTTCGGTAATTTTTTTATCTTTGTATATATGACCAAAACTATTTCCCAGTCGTGATTCTCTTTTGTAAAGTCACAAATTATTTTATTTATTTGTTACTTTTGCTCTCCCTTTCTTTTTGATCTAACCGTTTTTTACCTTTGTCTTAAAAAATACAACAAAAAATACCGCCTGAAGCAATCAGGCGGTATTGGAACTACATATCAAAATATTTTATATTAATACAACAAACAGTGCCGGTAAAAAGAAAAGTAATCCTGAAACGACATTCGCAAAGAAGTTTGCATAGAGCTTCTCACGATCTGTCAGCTGTTCCTGTTCGGAAAGCTCCTCATCCACATAATCGATCATCTCTCGTTTTCTTTTCAAAAGACGTTTTTTCTTCTTTTCTTCTTTTCTCATCAAGCTGTTTGCAAATGGATTTCTCAAGCCATCCAATCTCAGATAGTTAATCCATGCAAGTGTCAGCCAGAATGCACCCACAACAAAAAAGGCATCCGGTACAATCGCGTAATAATGGCTGGAATTAACGGTTCGATCCCACAACAGCGCTGCAATAAGGCCGATCAGCAAACGAACAATCACCTTCTGCAAAGTAGGACGCAGCATATAAGGCTTTAAAACATCCTTTATATCCTTCATTCTCTTTTCAGACATCCTTTCTTTCAAGATATTTTCAGAACGAAATAAAGGGAGTTTTCATTCCAGCATAAAATGACAAAAGCAGTTGCCCGAAAAAATCCGGGCAACTGAAATGTCAATCATTTATTTGCTTGTTGCACTGTTATGTGCTTCTTCGCTGGCTTTGATCTCTTCTGTAGTAAAACCATTTGCGTTAGTTTTCCAGTTCTTCATCTTTTCGTTCTGGCTACCAAACATTGCATTCATTTTACTATATGGATCAACTTTTGTCAAACACCAGGTCGGGTTGTAGTAGAATGGGATTACCAGTGCATGATCCAGCATATATGCCTCTGCAACTGCGTATGCCTGATAACGTGCATCCAGGTCATCGGTAATTGCATCTGCTTCTTCTACCAGTCTTGTAAACTCTTTGTAGGTATCAAGCAGATCTTTGGTTGCTTCTGTTTCTTCTACATCATTGATCTTAGACTGGCTGGTAGAATAGTATGCGTTATCATATCCGTAAGTTTCCTGACCAAGGTAGTTCTGTGGGTCACCGTAGTCAGCACCCCAACCGTTAGTGGAAATGGAGTGGAGTTTTGGAGTGTAAACTTCTGTTGTAGCACTGGAGATATAGGTCTTGATGTTTACTACGATAAAATCATCACCCAGGCTGCTGGATACGGTCTGTTTGAATACATTAGCGCTATCCAGAGAAACCTGGTTAGCAGATGCAATGTAGTAATCCAGACCAACTGGGAAGGTTACACCCAGAGCTGTCAGTTCTTCGATTGCAGCCTGTTTGTATTCTTCTGCTTTTTCTGCATCCAGACGGATCATAGTCTCGCCATTATTTTCTGGCAGGCCCATTTCCTGTCTTACCAGTTCTGTATAATCAGTACCATCGGATGTATAGATCAGACCCTTCATGGTATAGAAGTTATTTTCGCAGTTCATTGGGTTAACTGCGTTAACTCTCTTATAGTAATCTGTCAGGTCCAAACCGTAGTAGATTGCTTTTCTGAAGTTTTCATTTGCAATAGCGGTATTCCAGTTGGTATCCGGAGTTCCGTCTTCTTTGTTCTTGCTGTAGTTGAAGTGAATCTGGTAGGAATATTTATCTACCGGTTTTTCTACCAGATAATCATAAAATTCGTTATTTGCATTGCCGCTGATGGTCTTCAGGTTACTTTCTGTCAGGTCAACGTAGTCAACCTCACCTGTCTGATAAAGCTGGAATGCAACGTCGTTGGACTCTACCATTTTAATGGTAACAGTGTTGAACAGGCTGCACTCTGTATCCCAGTAAGTAGGATTCTTGGTAAATACTTTTTCGTTGCCCTGTACATAGGAAGTCATGGTGTAGCAACCGTTATACCACATTGTCTCGTTGTTCATTTCCTGAACACCTTTGACACCCAGTTCATCAACCATTGCCTGGGACACTGGATACAGACAAGCATAGGTTGCAACTGTGTCAAAATATGGTTTTGGAGTGGTGCAATGATAAACAACGGTGTAATCATCCGGTGTTTCGATTCCAACCATTTCGCGGAACTTGGAGCCTTCACCAGCAGTCAGTGCCTGAGCTTCTTCTCCTGACAAAGTTTTGGTATATTCATAATACTCTTCTGCTCCCTGAATCATTTCCAGAGGCATCGAAGTATTTGCAGAATCGTTTTTATGGAAGTTCAGTACCCATTCGAGGGAGGTTGCAAAGTCCTGAGAAACACAATCTGCTTTTTCCTGTGCGTTTACATCGACCCATTTTACGCCTTCACGGAGTTTGAATGTCCAGGTCAGACCGCCATCTTCTGTTCCCCATTCTTCTGCCAGTGCTGGAGACAGTTCACCATAGGTATCTACTTCCAACAGTGGCTCTGTCAGGTTACACAGGTTTTCAAAGTCGGACGCCAGCTGGCTATGTAAGATGTTGAATGTCTCCAATTCTCTTGTTGCAACCTTTGGAATTACCAGATCGGTAATTTCATCAGCAGAGGATTGCGCATCCTGTTCGCCTTCTGTCTGTTCGTTTTGTGCTGTTGTGCTTTCGCCATCTGTTTTTTCTCCTGAAGTTTCTCCAGTGGAGCTGTTACAGCCACTCAAAACGACAGAGCTTGCTAAAAGCAAAGCAAACAACTTGGAAACTGTCTTTTTCATATTTTTCCTCCTTTACTCAACTGCCTTACACAGTTCATTCACATTGTTTTACCAATATTTTTTATGTTAAAAACTCAAAAACATGAGTTTAACATCACAACAAAATCACAATAAATTATTGTTAGGACACCACAGGATTTATAATTTGTAAATAATATATATTTAATTTCTTTATATTTATTAAAATATATACAAAATTTATAATTTTAACGCTTTACTATACTGCATTATTCCTTAAAATTTTGTTATTTTTCATGACTTTCTCATTATATTCTGTTTTAAAAAACAATGTGATTTATTTTGGAA
>PPYF01472737.1_pt1 | contig 10992 bp, 9 predicted proteins | sample 1559871 | NCBI WGS metagenome assembly PPYF01 (sample SAMN08240021, study PRJNA423297) | Human gut metagenome, whole genome shotgun sequencing project.
TATGAGTAGATCACAATTATTATTAATACGGATCAGTAACATGAACTTTTAATTCATAAGTTTCACCGATTTCACCTTATAGCCAAAACTGTTATGAATGAGAGAATTACGGGTGAAAGCGAAGATTGAAATAAGGTAAAATCATTCGTTACCGCTTTCACCTGTCTTATTAAAATATCCCTTGAGCTAAAACAATTATCATTATAGCTAATCCGGATATGCTTATAGCAAATCCGCTTTCAGGTATTAATGAGTGAACTGTGCGGATGTAATACTTTGGCCGCCAAGTCTTAACACCTTAGTTCTCATGTGTTAATACTTGAGTTGTTGCATCTATATATCCAGCATCTTGAAGCTATATATCCAACACCTTGGAGCTATATGTCCAACAGTCGGTATGAATAAACTCAATAGGTGAAATCGGGAAGGTTCAGTTTCACCTGAATTTCTCCCTTGCTTTCACCCGCTGTTACCTTATTCATCGGCATTTAGAGAATTGGGTGAAACCGGTGAACCGCAATTATCTTACATAGTTGCATTTATGAAATGTCTTGCCTACGTAAATTACGTGGAGAGGCACCAAAAGATTTCTTGCAGAAATTAGAAAAATGGGGTAAAGATTCAAAACCATATTTATAGCATATCTCCGAGATACTACATTTAGAGTTGTTCAAGTCGTCCAAAATGCCCTCTTTACGTCTCGCCAGCATCCATTCATAAACAGGTTCATGAAAGACGTTATTGAAGATACGACGGAATGTACTAAGAGTATATCCACCCAATTGTGCCAGTTCTTCCACTGTCTTTACTTTCTTATAGTTTTGAATAACGAAGTATTGGAAACTGTTTACATATTTAGAGAGTGGATGCACCAAGCTCGAAAGATCATAATCGGAATAATAGTATCCCAATACAAACGCCAATTCTTTTCGTTTCAGAGATAGCAAATCCCGACAGACTTTATCTCCTTTCAAATAAGTGATAGACCCATTGAGGAAATATTGCAGTTCTGGAATTATTTTTAATGGAGTATAAATAAGTGGAGGAGATACTTCCTTCATGATATGATTGAAACGGAAATCACAAAACAGTTCGGGCTGGATAAAACGATAATAAATACACTCACATTCAGTCATAGCAAGCATCTCAAACATAGAACCAATAGCCTGAAGGATAAATTCACCTTCCTTAAGCATTGTCCCCGCATATTCCTTACTATTGACCAGTATTTCTCCCTTCATCAAAAAAAGGATAAGATTTTCTTCACACTTTTGAGCCGGTTTATGAAAACCACGCTGATAAATCACATGAGTAATGGCATTACTCACCGCTTTTGGACATATTTGACAATCCCAGGTTCCTTGACAAATAGATGGCATACGCTGACTGTGTTTGTTTTTGTTTATGCTGCCAGCAAAAATATATGAAATCTTTCATATTGCCATAAAAAAAGAGAGAAAAGTGAAAAAGAGGTTAGCAAAAGTCATGGTAGCTGCATTGTTTGCCAATTTTAAAGTATAACGAACTTTCTTACCTGCTTCCCATGCAGCAGTTTCTTTTAATGGAATTACTGTATTTTCTGATTTCGAAATCTCCGTTTCTCCATTATAAACAGAATAACTTATTTTAATTTGGGCTGCATCTGTCATTGCCTGTGGCATTAACATTAAAATACCATTTTGTTGGTCAAGCTGAACAGCTGTCGTAGAACTTGAAACAGAAGCATTTGATGCAATAGTATAAGCATATTTTCCTGTTGTTTCACTGCCAGCAGTCCACTTACCTGTTTTAAATGAATAAACGCCACTCTCTGCAACTCCTTCAATTGATACAGAGCTTATTTTATACGTACTATTGTCAGCTCCAATTACAGAAAAATTGACTTGTGTAAGAGCATGAGTAAAAGTAAGCTGAAGAGCCTCTGCCATTTTCTTCTTATCATTAGCTTGAGCTACAACAAAATCCTTTTGGGATTTGACATCAGAAGCAATAGTATATTTCAAAGTAGGAAGTCCTGCCGAAACACTATATTCTGTTACAGCATCGTCTGTTGCATAAGCAAAAAACTGTACATAGTCATTTAGTGGCCAATAATATGTACCAGTAAAGATCCAATTCTCTCCTGAAGAAGTTACCGCCAATCCCTCAGGTATAATAGAGTTAGTTAATTCTAAGCCTTCAGAACTAATAATATTAGCACCAGTATTATAAGCATATACAGTAAACCCACTACTCCGTAAACCCGTAATATCTGTCACTGCAGCTCTTGTTGTTTTACTTACAATTGTATTAAATACAATTTCGGATTTTAGTCCAGTACTTTCAAACTCTTCATTTTGTGAGCAACCCGTAATTGCTAAAGCAGCTGTTACTGCCAATAAAATTTTCTTCATAACTGTATTTTTTAAGTTTATAATATTGTTATATTTTGTTTATAGCATTTATTTAATTCACGGGTAACTCAACATTATCTTCGGGCCCCCATTCATCAACATTGCCGCCCATTCCTCCACCTCCATCAGGATTCGGTGGTGTTTCCGGCTTATCAACCTCAATCTTATCATATCTTTCTCACTAGAAGTTTCTCTCTCTGATGTTGACATTCGCGTCGGCATTGTCATTTCCTTTACTTGTTTGAAAGCGGTGAAAGATGCCGTTACCTTATTGTCTCCCTTCCTTACCTCAAAGTAGATAGGTTGTGAGCTACATACTCCACGACCTTTGCCTATACAGTAACAATCGGATAATCCATCAATGCTTCCTACCACTGTTGCAACATACTCCAAACCTTTAGCCTCTACTGCAAAAGAATATTTCTTCACCACAGATTCCAACTTCCAGTCTAAGCGAAGCACTTCTTCACTCTTCTCTATTTCCAGCTCATCTATATTCAACACATACAATGAATCCGGTGACCAAACCATCTTTTCCGTTCCTTCAATCCCTAAACCATTACAGTTTCCCGTATAGGCTTCTATCGTTTCATAAGACTCTTCGCCCCTGATTCGTATAGATTCCGTGTTATAGTTGTAGACTACTACCGAATACCTCCCCGGAGGAACTTTCATTTCTCCACCTCGTACCGAAAGGTATTTATCTACTTTCCTGCCATCTCCGTTCTTCGGATAAAAAATCACCCGAACTCCCTCCGGCAGTTGATCTGTCACTCCATCCCAATCCAGCTTTATATCTACCCCACTTACGGGATAATCATCCAATATATCGCGACGGCTACATCCAGTTAGCATCAGCAGCGAGGACAAAAGCACAAGAAACCCGTATCTTGTATTTCGCATTACGCCCTCCTATCTCTTTGTTGTTATCAACCATACCAAAGAAACTTTCGCCTTGGTAGGACCAATAAAGTTATAACGTCCACTATTTGTCCATACAATATCTCCCTCATAAGGAGTATATTTTTTATATTCTGTTGTCAAATACCCTATGCCAAGACTGAATTCAAGGGAAAAATGCCGTGCCAATTGCCGTGCATATCCATAAGTCACTCCCGCAGCTCCGTAATACTTACCTTGATAGCCGTCTCCACGCAGCTGGAAGTCATATATCCCGCCTTCAGCATAAAGTCCGATAAAATGTCCGGTCAATCGGTCGCGTTTCTGACGGTTTCCCAGCCAACAACGTCCTTCCATCCCTCCCGAAAGGAGCTGATAGCAGAAATCATGTTTGCTATTCAGCCACCACGGACATTTATATTCAGTATTCAAAGACCACCTCTTGCCTATCGGAATTTCCACTTCTATATTTGGCGCCAATGCCAAATCATATAACAGATTATTCTTCACTGCAAGTACAGTTTGGCTTTTCACCGGCCCTTCTGCCTCCGATATATCGACCTCACAGGCCTGTTTTTTTTCACTTTCTCCCACAGGCTTATCAGGTTGATCTTTCGGAAGCGCCTCTTCCTGCTTTGAAACAAACAACCCGGAGACAGAAGATACCGGTTCAAAAGCCTCTTTACCTAATTTCGAAGTTTCTCCGACAATCGTAATGACTGATCGCCGCAGCTCTGGAAAGATATTGTGAACAATGTATCGGTAAGCAATTCCCCGATTCAATTTTCGCAACAGTTGCTTTCGTTTATTGACATCATTCTTATGATAATCAATCAATATCAGCACTTCTTCCCGGTCTGGTAAGTTGGAGTCGGATGCCACCAACTTACGAAACTCCGACCAATCCTCTCCCTCTGAAAAAAAATGAATCTTATCAACACTAACATCCGAATTATACCGTTGTAAGAATTCCTTTATCGAATCATTTCTCCGAGCAGCCAAACTTCTATTATAAGATTCATCACCATCAGGAGAAACAAAAGTTTCCACATTCAGCGCTGTTATATATTTCGTATTCAAATTTCCGAGAAGCAAAGAATCTAAAATTGTAATTACCTGATTATTATTTTTATAACTAAGATCCACTTTCGCTTCATTCGCATCAAAACATATCACTGCCCGCCGGATTGTATCATTCGCAACAGCGAAAAATGGAATCGAAGCATACCCACTTTCTGGAAGGCTTAATAAAGCCATAAGAATAGTCAATATATAGATACCATGTTTCATTGTCGTTCGTTTCTAATGACAAATATAGAAGTTAGAAAACAAACCGAATCATACTTTTAGAACAAAAATCAAGACATGAAAGATTCTGTGAAACGATTGAAACGATTTTGCAAGTTTTGAGAGTTTAAGGTCAATAATAAACAGAAAAAGGAAGTTCTGACAAGCGGCTTTTCCACATACACATGGATGCCAAGCTTCATCGCCTCTATACAAATCGGGAAATAACTATGATCGGGAGTCGCCAGGAATTTTCTACGAGATATTTTATACCCACCCAAAAATTTCATTGAAGAAATCATGTATCAAAGTGGGTTTATGAATAGATCACATTTCTATAAGGAGTTTACAAAGCGGATGGGAGTGGTACCTAAAGACTACCGTTTTGCATAATAAAACGTCTTTCTCTATATGATTGCGAAATAAACTACGCATAATTGCGGTTAAAGACACGACATCCACTTTTGCATTAAAACGCTCTTCTAATGACTCTTTTATTTCCATTCGAGTAAAATAATCCGGTTCTTGAAGCTTTACACAAATATCAATATCACTATCCTCTTTCTGCTCACCACGAGCCACAGAACCAAAAAGTCCTAACTTTTCAATTCCATATCTCTCCCCAAATTCTTCCTTAAAATTCTGGAGAATAGCGATTATTTCATCTTTTGTTTTCAACTGACACTATTGTTATAATGCAAATATTAAAATTAATATTGGAATTAGCAGATTCTTAATCATATTTTGTAGTATCACTAATTAAAATAAGATGCACAGGTCATCGAATTTTCATCGATCCCCTGTACACCTACTACTCTAAATTCTACTTCAAAACATAAATAGCCTAATTATGCTGCCGAATCCATTATTAACAATCATGTTAGTTTTATCCATCAAAAGTACAGAACATAATTACGTAAATAGTTCAGAAGTGCCCAGAACGCCATCATCATTGCCAATACAAACAAAACGACAAGTCCGATTGCCAAAGCAATCCAATGTTGTGAATGATCATCAGAATATTCTTTATGACCATCATTAAACTTGTATATTGTCCGCACTGTCTGCGCTCCTGCCAATAACCCGAACACTCCGGCAAAAATACCATTATGAATGTTTCCACCGCCACGAAGTGCCCGCTTATCAATTAAGAATTGAGGCGTCCTGCTCGCTACCACATACAAACCGGTAGCTATTAAAGTAGAAAACATCATACCGACTCCCATCATCCAATACATCAAGATACCCACAATGACACCTAACCAGATTAATTTCTTGGAACCATCAAAATGACGTTCTTCACCACTATTAATCACATCAGTCAATGAGTTTAAGCGTTCTATGACATCAGCGTCAGTAGGACACATACTGATAACCTGATCAATCAAAAGAACAGATTTCTTAATTTGCTTCATCTTTGTCGGCTTTCTGAATTCATCATCATCTGTTTTTTCAATCACCGTCCAAGTAGCGAATGCCTCATCCATCAGTTTCCACGCCTCCGTTATCTCTTCATCCGTCATTTTCTCCGGCATTCCGGCTGCAAGGCGTTTATTCAACATTCTTTCTACCGTAAAAACCTCTTTATAACGTGCGCCCTTATACCATACAAAAAACATATGCCCCACAATAAATAAAACAACGGCAATATACAAAATCAGTTGGAGAACAGCCAATATCTTTACTCCCAAAGGAACTCCGTCATCCGCCGCAGCATCAGCTATTGCATCAGCTCCACTACCGCTTTTTACAAGTGTCAATCCATTAAAGGCAGCATCTTTTCCGCCTTTATCAAGTCCGGAAAACGACAACTTATCATCTTTATAAACGACTTTGCATTGACCGGAAATCCCGGCATCAACCTCCGGACGTCCGCCTACAAAAGAAAGAGTCAGTTCATTCCCGTTCATACTCTCGACGTAAAACTCATAAGTTGCCATCAAAGATTCCCTTCCACCGGGTTCCAGCATATTCACTTCCATAAATCCATTGCATCTGGCATTCTCATTATAAGGATTCAATTGCCAATTACCATCACAATTCAATGTGAACGCAACCTTTAAATCGCCTTCTTTATTTGCTCCTAGCCAGTCACCGCTAAAAACATCTTCCTGCGCAAATGCAGTCATCGAAATAACCATCATTACAATGGCACACAAATACTTTTTAATATTCTTCATAATATAATAAAATTAATATTTCAACACTTTGGCTGCCACGTTCTTAAATTGCGGCATAGCAAGCCCGATAGAAGCTCCAATATAAGTCGGATCACAAATTATGTACTTCTTTCCGCTTACAGTTATATAATCTCCGTCAATGTTTTCATCAAAACAGACCGCTGTTGCCATGTGATTGGGATATTCCAACAATACAACATCAAGCCCCATAAGAGTACGTACCAAATAAGAGTATAACACAGCACGGTCTTCGCAATCGGAATAAGGATAGTAGAACAGCTCATCCACAAAGAAAGGCTTTTCATAACCAAACTGGTCACCATCTGTCTTATAATCAAAAGCTGTCTGCACGAAATTAATCAGTATATTAGCGGCTTCCGATTGTTTTTTCCCTTGTACGGCAGCTTGCAATGATGGAAGCACCGTCTGTTGTACTTCCTGACTGACAGGAGCTCCCACATAGACAGAAAAGTCACATTGCGGATAATCCTTATAGAAGGAAATAAGTCCCGGATTTACTTTCGAGCAGACTTTGACGGATGGATAAGCTTTCGCTTGCAACGTTTTCTCCACGTAAGTTCCTGAAAAGGGTTGAGGAGCAGTGATATTCATATTTACCGGGTTCTTCGCATTGGCGAAATCACGGTTGTAAGTGTAAATAGAATTAGTTTTATCCGGGGTAGTATCAAACCTGTAATAGTTTACTCCATTCAAAGTTATAAAACAGGTAGCATAAATCATGTTACCCGAAGCATAGAATAAAGTAAGGCGGTTATCCATACGCGCCACCTTAACCCTATATCCCGATTGAGAAAGGAGAAACATTTGCATAAGAGCTATTTCATCGGAATGAGTACTTCCACATAGTTCAGTAGCAACTTTCCTCGTCAACAGCAGATAACCATAGTCATTCAGGGCATTATCCTTTTTAAAAGCCAGACAGTCGTCTATCAAAGGCTGATAGTTGCTACGCGATAACGTCTCCCATCCGGCAGAAATATCTTTCTCTGCAATCCCTTTTAAAGTGAGCCGGTTCTTCAATGAAGCATTGACAACACAATCTTTACTGTAGAACGAAAACTCTACACCGGAAAGTGAGCGTTTGACCGGAACGGTTTCTTCAGGCTTCACTTCCGGTTTTATTTCAGGGAGCACCGCAAAATCCTTTTCCGGTTCTACAGCCACATCTTTACCTCCCGGTACAACCGGAACCTGTGTTTTCCCCTTTGAAGGAGAAAATGTCGCACTTGGAGTCACTGTCGGAATGGGGAGTCGTGTCACCTCCCCTACTTTAACCTCTTGCGGTTTTGTTGCCGGCTTCTTATGGTCAAAGCTGACCGGTTTTACAGGCTCCGGCCTTTGAGGACGTGCCACCGGCTTCTGCAAGTCATACTCTTTCCAGGTTTCTTTCAGAAATTCGGCAAATTCCTTATTCTGTTCGCTCACAAAATCATCAAACTCTTTTTGCTGCTGCTTCACAAAATCGTCAAACTCCTTCATGTCTTTATCTATTTGCGCAAAAAGACTAAACGGCAAACACAATGAAAAAACTACCATAGATAGTATTCGTATCCTATTTTTCCTCATTTCCTTATTATATTTTGTTGTTCTGTTATCTGCCAATCCACATACAGCTTATTATTCCGTATATCTTTGATAAAGGGGGAAATGGACAAGACAGCGACAACCTTCTCCCGATACAAACCACAACCGGAATCAGTGCCGCCATTGAAACGATCGTCCACCTGCTTGACATTTACATTAGAAAACGGATATAACAACAGTGCCTTCACCAAAGAAGACATATAGGCATTCCAAAAGGCATTCCTCATATCCATCTTCTCCAATCCGTCCTGACCTCCGAAACTGGCATCTTCATACCAACAGCCTTCCTGTGAAGAACAAATTTCAACTCCGTTCATATATGAAATTATTTGAGGAAATGACTGTGTTCCCTTAAGCTGAAACCATGACTGGTCTGATTGCTCCCTACAACTATCCGATTCCAACAATAAATTGAATTTCACCTCTTCTTCCTCAACCCTTTCTTTCGTAAACAAAAGCATCAACTCACTAATGGAATGATAAGAAAAATCGCAACTATCATTCGATGGAGTAAAAGATACCTCCAGAAATTTCTCTCCAAATATAGAAGTATATTCATGCTCAATCCGGTAGGAAACATGTTGAACGGGATGTTCGATCACTCCCAGTACAAGCATTTTGTTTCTTTGGTCTTCGTATGTATTACTGGCAGTCTCCATGGTGGAAAAAACGTCCGAGAGAAGTCTCAATTGTACCCCTTGCTGCAATGAATACAGATAAGCCGCTCTTTGCAAAGCAAGCATCCTTGCAGCTTCGGATTTCATACAAGGATCAGATATACCAACTACCCGGCCTTTCCGTTGAGAAGACTCATTTCTTCTTCAAATACCTTTTTGAACTTTTCATATTCAAAGTCAATGCGCAATTTGTCATCATTCTTAATACGATTTGCCATAGCATTCATGATTTCCTCTCCTGCCAGTTCAAGAGAAACATATACTTTGTATTTACCATCAGGAGTCTTCATGGTTTTTTCACAAATTACACGCGTACCGCTCAATTCCTGTTCCACTACCGTACGGGTCAATGATTGATAACGACTTTTGCTTTCATCATTTTCACCTTGCTGATAAGAGGAAACATAACTATCGGTTACCGATTTCACTTTTGCATTGATAGCAGTAGCAATTTCAGCCCGGGCCTCCGTCATCGCTTTTTTCTTTGCAATAGACATATCCGTAGAAAGTCCCATCGAACTAGCTCTAAAATACTCTTTGTTCGTTTGAAATTCCGGTCCCGAACAAGGAACATTAATTTCTACGTCCTGTTGCACTGCCGGTTGCTGCACTGTTTGTGTTACAGGTTTTGAACTACCGCAACTTGTCATAACAGCAATGATTAGCAATGCTGTTCCCAATAAATTAATTCTTTTCATTTCAAGTCTTTTTTAATGTTAATATATGATTCATTTCAAGCCTCTCAACTTCACTATATTATTTTTGAAATCCTTCAATTGCAGCAGTGCCACAGATTGCAACTTACTTACCTCAATAACCATCTCCGTAGGCAGATCAGGCACAATGAGCGCAGTGACTCTGCGGTCATTGAACTTAGACCCCAGTTTGAGACTGACAATCGGAGATTCTTCACCTTTTTCGTTTATAACCGTCAGATTTCCACTATATAAGTCCACTTCGCAATCGTCAGCATTTGTATTCACAATCTTAAGATGTATCCTCGATTTGTCTCCCAAAGTTGCAAGTTTGTCAAATTCAACAAAGACACCATCCAACCATTCAACCCGAATTGCCTTTTGATTCTCTGGTTTGGCGGACTTAACCGGAACCAAAGGAGCAGGAATAACTTCCGGCACCACAACAGGGACAGATATAACCGGATCAGCTTCTTTTTCCGGTACGGAAGAACCGACTACCGGAACAGGAACATCCGGCAACATCTTCTGTCTTTCCGGAATCTTTCCGGTTCTGTCGAATGTTATTTTCTTCAATTCACGTGCAAACTCCCGGTTCAGCCGTTTTATCAATTCACGCGCCGCCATATTCTTGCCTTGAGAAGCGGACTTATTTTCAGGTACTAATGTCCGTTCATCATTAATAGAATAATTCAACATGGTTTGCCCCGTCCGGTTATTTTCTATTTTAATCCCCAACGTAGAAAAGAATTCGATGAAGTTATACAGTTCACCCGGAACGGTATTGCCTTTACGACACTTATTATCCAATGTAACGATAATGTCGGCTTCAGAAGGAGATGCAACTACGTTAAAGAAATGATTGTTCAGCAAACTCTTCACAGTTCGTTCCACCGCCTCTATATCGCTCTGCGCACTTCTAACATAAGCAGAAGTCTGTGTCTGCACCGTGTTGATAGTCAACGTTGCTCCGGGAAGAGAAGAAAGCATTTGTTTGAATAAAGCTGCATAACTTCCCTTCCGGAACAAGCTGAACACATCATCAATTAATGAAATTCCAATTTCCTGCTGTGCCTGTTTAGAAGTAATATTGCGCACATAAAGAGCGGCAACTCCCGATTCGTCGGTGGGAGACATGGAAGACAAATCTCCCGACCCGGAAACAAACTCGGCTTTCAACCGGATATTCCTTAACGGATTTCCATTACGGTAAACACCTATAGCAATAGGCTCCCTTATACCTTGAAACGGCGTG
>PPYF01603111.1_pt1 | contig 10991 bp, 9 predicted proteins | sample 1559871 | NCBI WGS metagenome assembly PPYF01 (sample SAMN08240021, study PRJNA423297) | Human gut metagenome, whole genome shotgun sequencing project.
AAAATCGGTGGAGCTGCATGACAAGGTCATCGGGCATTATCTGAACATAAAACACTATCATTAAGTTGGAGTCATTACCTGTAAGGAACAAGTTGCAGGACGGGATGCGTGCGCAACTCCTTGACGGTAAATTCTCCGGCGATAGCCGCAATTACAATATCGCCGTGACTTGCCGAAAGCGAACGATCAACCACCAGAAGGTCACCATCTCCAATTCCAGCATCCGTCATGGAGTCACCGCTTACTTTAATGAAATATGTGGCGTTAGGGTGGGCTATCAAAAGCGTATTGAGATTTAACCTATCTTCGACGTAGTCTTGTGCGGGACTAGGAAAACCACAAGGTACTCGCTCCGCAAAGAGAGGAAGATGGATAGAAGGGACAATCTCTATGGGATAAAAAAACTTCATAATGAGAGACTCAGCAAAACTGTATTTATATACAGTATCACTGCATTTTTCGCACATTCAACCTTCTTCTAAGCAGTTTTCTGGAACCATTTGAAGTTGCGAGTAATTTAGGCTTACTGTATGGGCTATAACCTGAGTAAGTTTGCATTTGTGCTGCTTTTTAGATAATTTAGATAACTTATCTAAATACCGAACCCGTATAGGCGAAAATGACCGAAATTGAGATTTATGAGCGTATCAGACAAGTATTGGTCGATGCGCCTCGCAATCAATACACCGCAGAGTTACACCTGCAAATGATTAAATATGCTGATGAATTGAAGAACATCACATCTAAAGAGTTCTGTGAAGGGGTTGGGCTACGGAGCAGCTTCGGCACGGAGTTCAGCAAGATGCGCAACTTAACCCAGCGCTTAAAAGCAGCAGGGCTCAATACAGCAAAGATCTAACAGATTAGATACAAACTAACTGTATTGGGATAGCTCTCGGACACTAAAAGGAAGAAAATGGCCGTTAACAAATTTTTTTATTATGCCTCCCTCTGCAGCCATAGCGATGGAAGTCGAGGTTGGACGGTTTCTATTAATTCAAAGGACGAAATATTATGAATATCCAAATAGATACTGTTCGTATCAGCGGATTTCGGGGTATATGTAATATTGAAGTGACCTTACCGAGAGTTACCGTTTTACTAGGGCAAAATAATGCCGGAAAAACATCGATTGTAAAAGCTCTACAACTAGCATTGGGGGACTACTCACGGTACTTAGCTGACGAAGATTTTCATATAGGCGAAGATGAAAAACGCCAAGAGACGATTACAGTAGACCTTCGATTTATAGCTGTTGATAGTGATGCGAGAGCAAGAGAGTTTTCAGAGAACTGGCAACAGGCATTTGGCGATAAAATTCAGTCAGAGCCTGATGGGAAGCAATTTGTAGCAATACGTACTACTGCAAAACCAGATCGAGTGAAAGGCGGTTATATTGTTGAGCGGTTCCATTTGGATGAGTGGCCAGAACTTAGTGGGTGGCAAGACGTTCGAGTTGGCAGCAAGAACAGATTGGGCAAACGATTGGAGTCTGTACCTTTCATTTCGATCGATGCACAAAGAGACATCCATAATGAACTAAAGGAAAAATCTTCTTTTGTTGGTCGTGTGCTATCCAGCGTTGAGTATGACGAAAAAGACGTGGCTGAACTAGAGCGGCTGGTAGCCGAAGTTAATAAAGAGGCCATAGAAAAAAGCGAGCCGCTTAAACGATTGAAGACTCATCTGGATAACATGAATCAATCGTTTGAGGGTTCAGGCCAAACAGAGCTTACCCCATTTCCAAAGAAGATTCGTGACCTGTCAAAGCGGTTTAGTGTGAATTTTGGTGAAACGGATAAAAGCTCATTTTCTATGGAATATCACGGCATGGGTACACGCAGTTGGGCATCCATGTTAACAGTAAAGGCCTTTACCGAACTGCTGGCCAAAAATCACGAAGAGGAAGCCGAGCCATTTTTCCCAGTTATGGCAGCTGAGGAACCAGAAGCACATCTACACCCGAACGCGCAAAGGACATTGTATAGACAACTCGTGGATGTGCCAGGACAAGTGATTATAAGCACTCACTCGCCGTATATTGCTGGCCTAGCCGAGTTGCACGAAATTAGATCTCTGAGCAAACGGAAAAATTCAGTCCAAGTATATCAGTTGAGAGATGAGTTTGAAGATGATGATCTGAGGAGATTGAAAAGAGAGGTAGTACACTCCCGTGGTGAGCTCTTATTTTCCAAAGCAATAGTCCTCTCTGAAGGAGAAACCGAAGAACAAGCCCTCCCCGAGCTATTTGGAGCGTATGCTGGAAAGCATCCCTTCTCACTTGGAATTAATTTTGTTGGTGTCAATGGCTCAGGGGCAAAATATCGTCCATTCCTCATTTTGGCGAAAGACCTTAACATTCCAGTCTTTATATTTAGTGATGGAGAGCCTAAAACGATTAAAGATCTCAAGAAAAATTATGAAAAAGTTTTCGGAGTTACTGATATCGAGAAAGCCAATAATATCACAATACTTGACGGGACTGATTTTGAGGGATATCTATTAAGTCAGGGCCTTCGCGATTTGATAGAAAAAACTATCAATGAAGTTGAAGGTGAGGATACCATAGACAAGTGGATTGAGAAAAAAGACGGCATGCTTTTAAAACGAGTCAAAACTGATAAGCCAAGTTGCCAAACCTGTCATCAGCATATTTTTGAGGATGTGCTACGAGATTACAAGGATGATGCTGGACGAATTCGCGCAATCCTTGAAATTCTTGATTCAAGCAAACCGCTTTATGCTAAGGCAATTACAGACAACCTGATTAAATTGTCAGCAGATAAGTTTCCTGAGAAGATCATTGAATTATTCAAAAAAATTGAATCTGGAGTCTGATATGAATCTATCAAATGCTCAGCGTCAGATTATTGAAGCTCCAATAAACTCTGCTGTTCAAGTGCTTGCATCAGCTGGCTCTGGTAAAACACGTGTGTTAACAGAGCGTGTTCGGTATATTTTGGATAAAACTAAAAAAGAAGGTATCATCGCTCTTACCTTCACAAATAAAGCAGCGGAGGAAATGAGTGCACGTTTAGCTGATTTCGAGCAAGTAGAAGATAGGGTTTGGATCGCTACGATACATTCTGTCGCACAGCGTATTTTGGAGAAATATGGACACACCGTTGGTTTACCCACGGAGTTACACATATATGATAGAGATAAAGACCGAATGGAAGTCTTCATACAGTCTTTACGTGAAGATGGCATTAATATAGATGAGTATCTAAATATCACTGATTCAAGAGAATTGAAAAGCAGAGAAAAAAATCTGCAATCCTTTATGGATATTTTCTCGAAAATAAAACGAGAGTTGTTGACTGACCTTGAAGTTGCCGAATTATATCCAAATAATAATATTTGGAAAATATACCAAGACTATCAATCTGCACTGCTTAATAGTGGCGGCATCGACTACGATGATATTTTGGTATATGCACATAAAATTCTACTAACACATGATTGGGTCGCAAAAATATACCGATCCCAGTATAAACATATTTGTGTTGATGAAGCTCAAGATCTTAATAAAGCGCAGTATGAGTTTATCAGGGTACTTTGCGGTGATGCTATAAAAAGCATTATAATGGTAGGAGATCCTAATCAGATGATTTATGGGTTTAACGGGTCCTCGAAAGACTATCTCTGCACCAACTTTGTAGATGACTTCACCCCACAATGCTTTGAACTTAAAGAAAACTATCGTAGCACTAAAGCCGTTATACGTGCAGCAAACAAGTTGCGGCCAGGCTCACAAGCAGAAATTGATTATGCCTTAGAAGGCGGTGTATGGATTTCAGAATTTGATACGGAAGAGGATGAGGCTGCGGCGATTGTTGCTACTGTTAAAAAACTTTTGGATTTGAGAGTTAACGATGAAATAGAAGGTGAGATTTCACTGAAAAATATGGTAGTGATTGGCCGCAATCGTTTTGTTTTTAGTAAGCTTGAAAGTTCTCTTAAAGACAATTCAATACCTTACTCTTTGAGAAAAGGTGAAAGACAGCTTGAGCCTTCAACTAGATTCGGCAAGATATTAGATTATGCCATTCGGGTGAAACTTAACTCTAAAGATTGGGTGGATGGGAAGAAGTTATGCCAAATATTGAATATTGCTGAGCCAAAAAATTGGACGACCTGTGTATTGCAGGAAATAGCTGCTCAAGTTTCATCATCAGTTGACGAGTACTCTGATGTATTCGCAAAACTTCTTTTCGCTGTCGATGGATTGGATATAGAAAATCCAAAAATCCCTAAGCTTGTAAAGGACTTTAACTGCCTTCTCACTTCATTGGTTGAAAGACATAGCAGTATTTCTGACGGTAAAATAGAAGATGTTAAGCTCAGCATTGAAGAACTTGATGAATTTAATCGCACATGGACACGCTTTAAACGGAAAGGAATTGGGGATTCCCTGGTTGCATTTCGCAATGCGTTAGCTCTGGGACAGCTTTCGCAAGATACCCTTGAAAACGGCTTAACATTAAGTACCGTACACACAATGAAGGGTCTTGAGAAGGATATCGTGTTTTTAATTGGTATGTGTGAAGGCGTTTTCCCAGACTACAGAGCCAATACAGTAAAAGAACTTGATGAGGAAAGAAATAACGCATTTGTCGCAGTAACAAGAGCCAAGCGATGGCTTTATATATCTTATCCTAAGCAACGAATGATGCCATGGGGCGACAAAAAATTTCAGCGAAAATCTCGGTTTGTAATGGAGATGGAATCATGAGCAGCATAGTTCTGCAAAATGGTGACGTGAAACTACCTCAACCTATTTATCGTTACCCAGATTAATGGCAAAGTTATATTAATCAGTTAAACAAACTGCATATACTGCTGGTATATGCAGTTTCATTCATCATTTTAAGGAGTTTAAATTATTGATACTTATATTGCCTCCCTAAAATGTGACTCAATTATTAGTATAATTCACTGTCCAACATTGGTGTGTATAAATTCTAACTCACAAGAAATGCACACACACAATAATTAAGATGCTGATGAAAAATAATTATCTTTTGGTTTATATCATTCAAGCTAAAATTGAGATGCGAATATTATCAAAACCCATACATCCATACATCCATACATCCATACATCCATACATCTTGAATAATTCCATTGAATAAAGGGCTAACTACATGAATATATTGTCAGAATTACTCAGAAAACTGATGCTTGATGAAAAAAAAGTGATGAATAATAATCCGGTTAAGCACCCCACATTGATCGGAAGCATGTATGAAGGGGCCACCAAGAAAATACTGAAAAAAATAGACTTTTCACATCCTGATCTTAAGGTCGTATCAGGAATCATCACATCAGGTGATAATCACTCTGGACAGATCGATTGTATGGTCGTTATAGGTGAAGGAGAGAGAATTACAAATACTGATGACTTTTTTTATCCGATAGATAAAGTGATAGCAGTTTTTGAAATAAAGAAAAATTTGTTTTCACGTGAAATAGATAACGTTTATCAGCATTTGAATGCAGTCTTCCAATTATCTAAATTAGATTATCAGGTTAAGCAAGACGAGGGGACTCTTAATTTTAACACTACCAGACCAGCTCAGGAGTTTGTTAATCTTTTTGGCGTGTGGCCTTGTCATTATGAAGAAAATGATAGTCTACCACTACATCAACGTGTAGTGTATCAAAGCCTGGTTAGAGACTGGCTCACTCCATTACGAATTGCGATTGGTTATAATGGTTTCAAAAGCGAAGACGCACTTCGAGCAAGCGTCCATAAGATTTATGAAAATAAAGAATTCCAACCCGGATATGGCATGCAAAATATGCCAAATTTGCTGATAAGTGATGGATACTCATTAATTAAAATGAATGGGATGCCTTATAAGGGATTTTGGAATGAAGAGCATGGATGGTGCTGGCTGGGTTCAAGTAATGCAAACCCAATTTTACTTATCATGGAGTTATTGTTTGACCGTGTGCAACTTTTATTGGGAATAAAACCTGACAGGGGAGACGATCAAAATGAGGAAGTTCTCTACCCTCTAATTTTGAGTAAACCAGTAGTTGAGAGTGAAAAGTTGGGATGGTACACATTCATTATACAGGCTCCCGTCCCTGAAAGACAGGTATCTCAAACACAATGGTCACCTATACGACTATCTCTTCTTGAAAAAGATCTTCTGGGTCTACTACATAAACATGGCCCGCTGGAGATAAAAGGTGATATACTCTGTGAATATAAATCCAAATATGAATTAGATAATGTTTTCGAAGCTATTCAGTCACTTTTAGATGCTCGGGTTGTTTTGGCTACTGATGAACAATTGTATATATGTTCCGGAAAATGGTCTGTAGCTAAAGTATGCGGTAGCTTTTATTGCGGTGATAATAGCGATGAAAGATTCGAGCATTGGGTCAAACTGAACACGACCCCACCTTGGCAGATGGGGAAAATTTACATAATCAGCCCTTCTCCTTATGGACCGCCAACGTTATCGACAGAAAAGGGTTTAAGCACTAAATGACATTAATGATTCGACGATAGCCTGCCAGGGCATTCAGAAATATGGTATAAAGAAACCAATGAGTCTTTCTTTCGCTCTTAAACTACTTCAAGAGAGGATCGAGTTTCGTCGCCGCAAATATGGTAAATTTCGAATATACATTAATATTGTTGGTATGTCTGAAAACATCCATGAGTGGCCAACGTGGAAAGTGTGTGACTAGTCCGCCAAGCAGAGTTTTCTGATACAAATTATAGGTCAATTTTTTTGTCGATGTCATCTATTGGATATAATGGATTGTTATCTCCATCAAAGAGATCATCCATATGGATTTGAGTGTCCAAGGCTCGCCATATAAGGCTTACAGGAGTCATCTGGTATTGATCACGTTCCAACCTATTTGCTTCTCGTAGTTTCGGAAACCATTTAAGTGGAGCCCCTACGATCCTTCCATCTGCCAGTTCGACCCAAACCATGGAATTATCAAAAGATACATTAACAGGGAATTCGAATGCATGCTGCGGTTCAGATAATAGTGTCATTTTTATACGGTCCGACTGCTTAACTGAAGCAGTAAAAGCTGAATTACTTCTGTTGCGTTCGACATTAGCACTTTCAAGCATATGCTGCAGTACGGTAAGTTGCGGACTGAGGCAATGCTCTTTCGTCGCACTGATAATGTTACGCTGGAAAGATCGCCAGCTGATTTCTTCTCTAATCGGGTCTGTAATCATCTGGCGCTCTTCACCTGTAGCGTTTCCCACCTCCTCAGAAAGTGCTTTAAGGGAGTCCATAGCAACGTCAGAATCAGCATAAAGAGTTAGTATCTCGCCACATGTTAACTTTCCCAACAACACCGCTCGTTCATATTCTTCTGCCAATCCCATGATTGTGCTATCAGATACATGATTGCTCCTGATCCAACTAACAATATTTTGTAGCGCAGCGACACGCTGAATAATGGCCATAGCCTGGCGGTTACAGTTTGTTAAGCGTTGAACTCGAGTAGTTAGAACATCGTCAACATTTACGATAGCGGACTCATCAATGATCTCCCTCAGCAGTTTTGAACGCTGGCTAAGGGTTGCTTCAATTCCTGAGTAAATCTTGAACGTTTCGTTATGCCCTTTAATGACATATTCAATAAGCTGTACGTATCGGTTACGGGTGACAACCACTTGATGAAGTGAGGTAAGGCGACTTTCCCAGTACCTTGTATAGGCAGTTTCGATACCGCTAGGGAAAACATCCAGTGGCGGTATTGCATCGCCTATTTTCCCGTGCTGGGCGGCAACCATCGTCTGAAGTTTATCTGTCGAAAGAGAATACAGATGCCAATTCATCAAATAAATCTAACTCTCATGAAATACCAGTTAACTAATACTGCTATCAACCTTCAAGTTTTTCCAGTATCGATTCAGTCGACATGTCAGTCCGTTCAAAAAAAACACTCTCCAGCGAGAGAGACAGATTGCTTCATATGCTACAAGCATATGTAAAAAGCCTTGTTTAATGCTGACTAATGAAGAAATACTTGATCACTGTATAAGGCCAGTGTTTTTGTGGCGCCGAAGCCGACACCGATCGTCAGTCCGGTTCCACTGAGAACATGCCCACGCAGCTGCCTGCCAAAATCCTCCAGATCCATACAGTGGCTAATTCCCCGGGCATCCAGGAAACATTCGTCAATTGAGTATTGTTCGACGCGGGGCGACAGCTCTTCCAGCAGGGCGACCACACGGTTACTCAGGCTCGCGTAGAGCTCGTAGTTGCTGGAAAAAACGTACAGTTTTTCAGGAAACTGCGCCTCTTTGAGCTGGAACCAGGGGGTTCCCATCTTTATACCCAGCCGTTTGGCTTCAGCACTCCGGGCAATAACGCAGCCATCGTTGTTACTGAGAACGACGACAGGTTTGCCGCGCAAATCCGGCCTGAAAACCTTCTCGCAACTGGCGTAGAAGGAGTTGACGTCTGCCAGGGCGAACATCAGTCTGCCCTCCGGGTTTTATGAATGAAGGCCGTCACCACGCCGAAAATTTGCAGAGTTTCCGGATCCGGGTACAGGGAAGGGAAGTCCGGGTTCATCGCCTGCAGGGCTGGCCGCGGCGTCAGAAGCAGGCGTTTTACCGTAAATTCACCCTCAATTTCCGCGATAACAATATCCCCGTGCCGCGGCTGTTCTGCTTTATCCACGACCATCAGATCGCCGGAATAGAGGCCAATATCAGTCATTGAGTTGCCAATCGCTCTGACAAAATAGGTGGAGTGGCGCCGGTGAATGCAGTACTCATTCAGATCCAGTTCAGACTCAGTATAGTCTGCTGCCGGTGACGGAAAACCCGCAGGGCATCGCTCTGTGAACAAAGGAATTTTTACTATGCTGGCTTCTGATACTGCAGGAATGAACTTCATCGTTTTTTCCCTCGCTTAAGCTGTGTATATATACAGTGTGCGCCGGGAGACCGGTAGAGATCAAGGGGTGAAAGTCCCCGACCATTGAAGGACCAGCAATCCACAAGGTCCCCGAGTCATGCGTTGCATACCGCGAGGTATGGGGCGAAGCGTTGACAGGGGTGTTGACAGGCCAGCCATTGAGCCACGAAATGTATATTAAATTACCGGGTGCCGACGTTGTACTGTTAACGGAAGGCAACATCATAGGGTGCGATACTGCGAGTGCCACATGGACCCGGCGGGGTCTGAGACCCTGGCATGTCAATACGATCTCTACGCGGGAACCGGGAGATCTCCCCTCTGACCATCTGCCAGTGTCGGAGATGGCCCGCACCGGGAAGACGAGGAGTCATAGCCGGTGATGTACGGAGAGGAGAAGTCGGACTCGCTCATAGTAGCGGCGAAGCAGGCGAACAACCCGAAAGGAGCGGAGTCAGTGGAGCGAAGGAGCGGGGCCAAGGGGAACGCGGAACAGCCACACATGCGCCGGACACAGAGCCGGGAAAGCATGTCACAGAGGCTGTCACGCGTGCGGGAAGCTGCGAAGCAGCGGAAGAAAGAACGGTTTACAGCATTGTTCCACCTGCTGACAGTCGAAGCACTGGAAGCCGCATTCCTCTCCCTGAGCAGGAAAGCGGCCGCGGGAGTGGATGGCATCAGGTGGATGGACTACGCCGGAAACATGAAGAACAACATAACAGATCTGCACCGGAGGCTACATCAGGGCAGCTACAGGGCGCAGCCCGGCAGGCGTCACTACATCCCAAAAGCGGATGGAAAACAACGCCCGCTCGGCATCGCCTCGCTGGAGGACAAGATCGTCCAGTATGCGCTGGTGAAAATCCTGAACGCAGTCTATGAAAACGACTTTATGGGGTTCTCATACGGGTTCAGACCCGGGCGAAACCAGCACGATGCACTGGACGCACTGGCCACAGGGCTGGTACGCACTAACGTAAACTGGGTACTGGATGCCGACATCAGTCAGTTCTTCGACAGGGTGAGCCACGAATGGCTGATCAGGTTCACAGAGCATCGGATCGGCGACCGGAGGGTAATCAGGCTCATACGTAAGTGGCTCACAGCCGGGACGTCGGAGGAGGGTCAATGGCGAGCAACGGAGGAAGGCACCCCACAGGGTGCGGTCATCTCACCGCTGCTGGCAAACATATACCTCCACTACGTCTTCGATCTGTGGGCGCATCAGTGGCGACGTCGCTATGCCACAGGCAATGTGGTAATGGTCAGATACGCCGATGACATCGTCATCGGGTTCGACAAACGATACGATGCCCGGCGCTTCCGTATAGCCATGCAGCGCAGACTGAGGAAGTTCGGACTCACGGTTCACACGGAGAAAACCCGTCTGATGGAGTTCGGCCGCTTCGCTGCCGAAAACCGTGCCATCAGGGGAAAAGGCAAACCAGAAACGTTCAACTTCCTCGGGTTCACGCACATCAGCGGGAAAGATCGCAACGGCAGGTTCATGCTGATACGAAAGACCCGCCGGGATCGGATGACGGCAACTCTGAAAGCCATCAAAGACGGTCTGCGAAGGCGCTGGCATTACTCAATCCCCGAACAGGGAAAATGGCTCAGGAGAGTGGTTCAGGGATACCTGAACTATCACTCGGTACCGGGCAACTTCCCCACCATGCAGAAGTTCAGGACACACGTAACAAACCTCTGGCGCCGGGCGCTCAGGCGCAGGAGCCAGAAGGATGATACGACCTGGACGAAAGCAAACAAACTGGCAGCCGCATGGCTACCAAGGGTTCGGGTTCTTCATCCATGGCCTGTGGAGCGGTTCACCGCCAGACACCCGAGGCAGGAGCCCGGTGCGTAAATCGCGCACGCCGGGATCTGTGCGGGGGTATCCGGTAACGGGTATCCCTACCGCGACATATTTAACAGCGTGACGATAATCCAGATCGCCTGCCGGGTAATAGTGCCAACTTACTGATTTAGTGTACGATGGTGTTTTTGAGGTGCTCCCGTGGCTTCCATCTCCATCAGTTGTCCCTCCTGCTCAGCTACTGAAGGCGTGGTGCG
>PPYF01017333.1_pt1 | contig 10989 bp, 11 predicted proteins | sample 1559871 | NCBI WGS metagenome assembly PPYF01 (sample SAMN08240021, study PRJNA423297) | Human gut metagenome, whole genome shotgun sequencing project.
CATTAAAACAAGTAAATTTATTTTCTTAAATCATTGATAATACTTGACTTTGGGTAGAAAATACGCTGGTTAAGTTGCCAGCGTATTTCTTTTATCGAAAAATTACTATTGATTATTCTTAGTAACATCAATTACTAAGTGTTCGTTAACAAAGGCCATCATGCCTAAGTCACTTAATTCACGACCGTAGCCAGACTTCTTCACGCCACCAAATGGCAATTCACCAGAGGTAATCCAGCGGCCATTGATGACAGTCATACCAGTTTCAATTTGAGCGGCCACGTTTTGAGCACGTTTGATATCGTTAGAGATAACAGATGAACCTAAGCCATAGCTAGAATCATTTGCAAGCTGAATGGCATCGTCATCATCGTCAACTACAAAGACTTCTGCTACAGGGCCAAATAATTCTTCATCATAAATAGGATTTTCTTTGTCGATGTTAGTCAAAATTACAGGTCTGAAGAAGGCACCTTTAGAATCAATCTCTGGATATTGGTAAAAAATCTCGGCTCCTGCGTCAACGGCCTTTTTAACCTGAGCTTCTAATTTTTCCTTAGCACGTTCGGAATTCATTGGTGGTAAGGTAGTATCGGCTTCAAGTGGGTCACCCGCTTTAAGATTAGAAAAGACGTTTTTAAGCGTATGTAGCACTTCCTCATAATGAGATTTTTCAACAATAATTCTCTTGGATGAAGTACATACCTGGCCATCGTTGTAAGTTCTAGCATCGCCTAAAACGTTACGCAATACTTGCGGATCTGCATCATCTAAAACGATAAATGCGTCATTGCCGCCAAGCTCCATGGTTGATTTCTTTAAATTTTTACCAGCAGCTTCGGCAACAGCTGAACCGCCACGTTCTGAACCAGTTAATGCAACGCCTTGAACTCTAGGATCGGCAATAATATCGCTTAATTGATCATAGGTTGGATAAAGGTTAATTAAGCTGCCTTCAGGAGCACCAGCACGTCTGATGATTTTAGCGGTTAAAGCAGCAGAACCTGGAACATTGTGGGCGTGTTTCAGTAAGATTGGGTTGCCCACGATAAAGTTAGGAGCGAAGACCCGAATAACTTGATAAAGTGGAAAATTCCATGGTTCACAAGCCATAATAACGCCAGTTGATTGCTTCAAATAATAGGCATTGCCTAAGTCTGATTCGATTGGAGTAGGAGCCAACATTTTGACCCCGTTTTTGGCATAGTAATCACAAATTGAAGCACATAATTCAACTTCTTCTCTTGATTCGCGCAAAAGCTTTCCCATTTCCAAGGTCATCATTTTGGCTAAGTCATCTTCGTGCTCGCGCAAGGCATCTGCTATCTTGTGTAATTGACGACTGCGGGTCTCAGGATTTTCATGACGCCATTTTTTATATAAAGCGTGTGCTAAGTTAATGGCATCGTCAATTTGTGCGGCAGTAGAATTGTCATAGCTTGCAAATTCTTCGTTAGTATATGGATTAATTGATTGATATCTAGACAAAATAATTCCTCCAATAAGTTTTATGTTTAGCTTTAATAAGTTATGTTTCTATTATAAAGCGTTTACAATGAAAACACAGCTATTTGTGCTTTTAGTTGTAAAAAAGTCATGCTAAAATGAAAAATAATTTTATTTTGTAAGTTTTAAACATTGAAGGGACAAAAGCATGAACAAACAAGTTTCAACTGCTAAGATTTATTTAGGCACTCCATTTTACAATGATGATCAACGTGCTAGAGTTGATAAGGCTCGTGCCTTGTTAGAAGAAAATCCGACAGTGGTCAGAGTGCATTTTCCATTTGATCAAAATTTTGTTGATCCGGATGAAAAGAATCCTGAAATTGGTGGCATTCGCAGCATGACTTGGCGCCTTGCCACTTATAACAATGACCTGGAAGGTCTAGTTAACTCTACATGTGGCGTCTTCTTGTATGACATGGACAATGTAGATGATGGTAGTGCTTTTGAAATTGGTTTCATGCGTGCTTTGCATAAGCCTGTAGTCTTGGTAACCTTCACTAGGGATCCAGACAAGGATAAAGTGATGAACCTGATGATTGCTCAAGGTGTTACTACAATTATTGATGGTAATACTGAACTGGACAAACTTGCTAACTTTGATTTCAATACAGTACCTGCTAAGCCAGTTACTGGTTACAAGATTATCTAAAAAATCCCCAATTTTGGGGATTTTTTGTTAGTCATTTAATTTTTTTAGTAATTTTTTAGCCTGATTTAGCGTAATCGTGTTGCGGTTGATTCGGGCAAAAGCACAGGCATCATGCAAATGTTGGATAGCAATTGCTTTCTTTTTTGACTGATCAATATCATTCATGCCTTGCCGCAGTAGGATGCGTGCCATGTAAAAAATCACGTGCTTCTCAGCGCCAATCTTATAGGCATAGCGCAATAATGCATTAGACTCACGATACATTTTTCGTTCGCCATAGAATTCACCGGCATCACATAAAATACTTAAGGCATGCATTGTAGTCAAAATATTATCGATCTTGACGTCCATAATGTTCTTTAATACTTGACTATAATAGTGCTCGGCTTTCTCTGTTTCACCTTGTTTAGCATAGATTTGACTACAACCATTTAATGCCAACAAGCGGTAAATATCATTTTCAGGCAATTCCTGGGTGGTCAAGATATTGTTGAAATAAAAGAGCGCACTCATTTGATTGCGATCACTTCTTAGAGCATATTGTCCGCGCAAATAGTGATAATGAATCCGATTTGTTTGGCGTTTTAGATCTACTTCGGGGTTGATTTGTGAAAGTAAAGTAAAAATTTTACTGTAATCAAAATTGATAAAAGCAAAATCCGCTTCAAACAGGATATGCGCGATATATTTGTGCTCACTGCTGTCCATAATATCGCTAACATCAATATCCATCCGTTCACAAAGCTGCTTAAGAATTTTAAATGAAGGTACCTGTCCGTTGTTTTCAAACTTACTTAAGGTTGACTGCGTGCAAATGCCGCGGCAAAGTTCAGTTTGCGATAGCCTTAATTTTTTTCTGGCTTGAACAAATTTTTCTATGTTGATCATACTTAATCTTGTCTCTTAATAGTTTGATATAAAAAATCGAGCGATTCGTCTACATAATCGGGACCATAAGCCATGGCGTGACCGTGACCAGGAATTACGAGGAGCTGTACGCCTAAGTTTTTGTCAGCTAAGAACTTAACAAAATCCAATACTGTAGCTAGTGGTGTCAACTCATCTGCGGAATTAATCATCATTAATTGCTTGAGATGGCTATAGTCAAATGACTTAGCGTCTAATTTTTGTAATACAGCCTCATCTTCAGTACCTGTGTAGGTTAATGTGAAGTACTTGTAGAAAGATTGTCTGATCTTTTCAGGATCGGTAATGCCAAAATCGTTAGCGGCATCTGGGGATGCTTTAGTATCTTGATGATCTTTAATCCAGTTTGAATATTCAACTGGAGCAGACCAGGTGACAGTAGGGAAACCGTATTTCCCAGCAACCTCAATTGCCATTTCACCGCCAACGCTGGCTCCAATTTGAACAATGTTTTTGACATCGTCTTGATCAGTGTATTCAGAATTCAACAGCCAGTCGACAAAGTGCAATGCATCTTCATGAGCAGCAGGAAAGTGGTATTTAGGTGCTAAGGAGTAGTCGGGGATGAAGGTCATAAAGCCCGCATTAGCAAAGCGAATACCTAGATTTTTTACGCTTTCTTTATTACCTCTAAACCAGCCACCGCCATGCCAGAAGATTAAAATCTTGGTATTAGAAGATGTATCATTAGGATAGTAAATATCCGTTTTTAATTCTTTAGTCTTGTCAAAAACAATATCATTCTTAATTACAACCATAAGATGCCTACCTTTCTAATAACTTATTAACTTTATTATATAGTATCTGCCCAAAGTAGCTAAAATAATAAAACTTTTTTTAGATTTGCATGTTTACGGTATCTGGACTGGATTTTTGTTAAAATTGAACTACTAGGCGATGAAGGAAGGCGAGAAAATGCATCTATCGACTAAGGCTAGTCGTAAATTAATCAATATTGCAACTATAGTTTGTGGAGTCGCAATCGTGTTGCTGGTGATTTATTGGTACCGCTTGGGGATCTTTACCGATCAAGCTAAAATGCGGGCTTATCTGGCTAATAAACAAATTGTTGGTCCGATTATTTTCGTGTTGATTCAAATTGTTCAGGTAGTTATTCCGATTATTCCTGGGGGCGTGTCTTTATTAGGAGGCGTGGTCTTCTTTGGCCCAGTTGCTGGGTTTATTTATAACTACGTGGGGATTTGTATTGGCTCAATTATCAACTTCTTTTTAGCTAGACACTACGGCCGGCCCTTTATTTTGCATATTGTTTCGGAAGAAACGCTTGATAAATATATGAAGTGGACAGAGAATCAGAATAAATTTAATTGGTTCTTTGCATTATGTATTCTCGCCCCAGCAGCTCCCGATGACGTGCTTTGCCTGCTAGCAGGATTGACTAAAATGAAGTTTTGGACTTATTTTTGGATTATTATTTTGTGTAAGCCATGGACAATTGCGGCCTATAGTATAGGCCTACAGTTTGGTGCAAAGTGGCTTTTGAAGCTGATGGGTAACTAATGCTTGAATCTAAGAGAATATATTTGAGACCTTTTGAAGAAAGGGACGCGCAACAATTACTGAAGTGGGGTGGCAATCCCCGCTACCACAAGATGGCTGGCTTTGAGGAATACCGCAATCTGACTGAGGCGGTTAATGGCGTGAAGCAATATATGTCGCGTCCTGAAAGTTATGTCGTTTGCTTGCGCAAGAACAATGAAGTGATCGGTCTGGTTGAATTGTATGAACGCGGCTTAGATGAAAAGAGTGGCCTATTAAAGACTAAAGAAGTTGGCTTTTTGCTAGATCAGTCGTTTGAAGGTCACGGCTATATGACTGAAGCTTTACGATTGATTTTGACCTATGCTTTTAAAAAGAAAAAGCAAGTAGAAGTCTGGGCTGGAACTTTTGCCGATAATGAAAAATCACAGAAATTGCTTAAAACACTAGGATTTCAGTATGTTTATACTGTCGATTACACACAAGTTAGTGCACTTTTTTCGTTTAAAGAAAAATATTATTTGCTCAAAAAAGAAGAATGGCTTAAAATAAATGCAAACACGAAATCCTAAGACTGCTTCAGAGAGTTCACGGTTGGTGCGAGTGAATGCATAGTCGCTTCCAGATTTCAATAATGTGGGCAATTAATAGTTGCACGGTTTGACGTCGTTACTCGTCTGGTAAAGAGGTGCAGTCTAGATAGACTGAAGCTGGGTGGTACCGCGAAACCGTGTAAGAGCCGATTCGTCCCAAGTGTAGGGATAAGTCGGCTCTTTTTTTATGCATATCATGGAGGTTTTATATGCTTGATATTAAGGTGATTCGTGAGAATCTTGACTGGTCAAAGAAGAAATTGGCTACGCGTGGCATTAAGCCAGAAGAATTGGATGAATTAGTTGAAATCGACACTAAGCGTCGTAAGGATTTGACTAAGAGTGAACAATTAAAGGCTAAGCGTAACGACGTTTCTAAGCAAATTGCAGAAAAAAAGCGTAACAAAGAAGATGCTAGCGATGCAATTGCTGCTATGCGTGAAGTAGGTAAGGAAATCAAAGACTTAGATAAGGAAGTTGCGGAATTAACTGAAAAGCAAAACTACATCTTGCTTAGATTGCCTAACTTCCCAGCTGATTCAGACCCAATTGGTCCGGACGATAGCTACAACGAAGAAATTCGTAAGTGGCACCCAACTACTGAATTTAACTTTAAGCCAAAGGCTCACTGGGATATTGGTACTGACCTTGGCATCTTAGACTGGGACCGTGCTTCAAAGGTTTCAGGTGCGCGTTTTGTTTACTACATTGGTGCAGGTGCACTTTTGGAACGTGCCGTATTCAACTTCTTCCTTGATGAAAACACCAAGGATGGCTACACCGAAGTTATCCCACCTTACTTGGTAAACGATGCTTCAATGCAAGGTACTGGTCAATTCCCTAAGTTCCATGAAGATGTTTACACTATCGTTGACAACGACGATCCAGATAAGCCACGTGACTTGACTTTGATCCCAACTGCCGAAGTTCCTTTGGTAAACTACTTCAGAAATGAAATTATCCACGGCGACAAGCTTCCAATTAACGTAACTGCTTTATCACCAGCATTCAGAAGTGAAGCAGGTTCAGCAGGACGGGACACTCGTGGTTTAATTAGAATGCACGAATTCCGTAAGGTTGAAATGGTTAAGGTATGTAAGCCAGACGAATCATGGGATGAACTTGAAAAATTGACCCATAACGCAGAACACTTATTGCAAAAGTTAGGCTTGCCATACCACGTTGTTGCTTTGTCAACTGGGGATGCAAGTTTCACTAGTGCTAAGACTTACGACCTTGAAGTTTGGATGCCTGCACAAGACAAGTACCGTGAAATCTCAAGTTGTTCAAACTGTACTGACTTCCAAGCTCGTCGTGCACAAATTCGTTACCGTGATGAAGACGGCAAGCTTCACTTGGCACACACTTTAAATGGCTCAGGTTTGGCTGTTGGTCGTTGTGTAGCTGCTATTTTGGAAAATTACCAAAACGAAGATGGTTCAGTAACTGTTCCTGATGTACTTGTTCCTTACATGAATGGTATGAAGAAGATTACTAAAGAATCAGGTTTAATTTAATTCCTAAATTTAATTAAAAAATGAGCACAATAAAATCGTTATTTTAGTTGTTGTGACTGACAACTTAAAATAACGATTTTTTTGCATATAATTTAAGCCTGCTTTTTTGTTGTGATTAAAATAGATGAATAGAATAAAACCGCGTAATAGAAAGACTATAAGTTAGAGATAAAACATAACTTAAGGGGATTGAGAGACTATGACTTTTAATAAACATGACTTTGAAGGTAAGCAACGTTTTAGTATTAGAAAATTAAGCATAGGTGTTTGTTCCGTTTTGCTTCCAACTTTGTTGTGGACGATGAATACAAGTCAAACGGTTCATGCGGATACTACGGATCCAGTAGAAACAGAAGAGGTTGAGTCGGCTAAGAAGACTACCACAGATACTGGAAATGATCAGACTACGACAGCTGATAAGAATGATAACGATACTACTGCTCAAAAAGAAGTTAGCGGTACCGATCCTTTGACTAGCAAAAATTCAACCGAGCAGAATTCAACTAAACAGGCAGAAGATAAAAAAGCTACTAGTCCAGAAGATACTAAAGATGTTTCTACTCAAAATAATAAGGAAGTTTCTTATAGTGCTTACAATAAGAGCGGCGATCCAGGTCAGCAAACTACTTTCACTCAAGGCACCGACAGTTATCAGCCAAACTACATTATTTCCCGCTTGCAAACAAATGCTGATGGCTTAGTGAGTGGCAAGCAAAATGCTACTATTCGCGTTACTGTTCCAAATGGTACGCTTGGTGCTCAATATGATGCAGATGTTAAGTATTACTACTACGAATTGAATGCTAATGTTAATGTTGCGCAAAAGGTGACGTTTGAATTTGTAGACCAGTACAACAATAATGCGGTTGTCGGTCAAACTTATTCACAAGAATTTATCCCTGGTGTTCAAACTAACCTCAACTTTAATATGACCATTCCAACTGATCCAGAAGGTTATGGTTACGAATTAGCAAACGGTGCGTCAATTCCAGGACAATGCACTTTGCCTGCTTTTACGCAAATCTTCCTAACGCATCAGTTTATGAAGCTCGTCCAGTTCACACTGTTTTGTATATTCCAGTAAAACAGCAAGCGAGAACAGTAACGGCTAAATATGTAATTGCTGGTGGTGACAAAAATTGTCAACAATTTGCACCTGATTCACAAATACAGGTATTCTATGCCCAGACTGGTAGTTTAAATGTTGCTAATAACACGATTACTTATGGTAATTGGCAATGGGATCAAACAGCAGGTGATTCAACAACGCCAGGATTTAAAGTGATTTCTGGTTCATGGAGTCTACCTAAAGAAGCTGGACAAACTTGGCAAGTTAATGTTCCTGATCCAGGCAAGGATTATGTTGTTGTAAATATACGTATGGTAAAAATAGTACTAATTTAAGCTACACTGCTAAAGATGGTGACTTGATCTTTGATCAAACCCCAGGCAATGTCGGTGAATACCACGTGGAATTATCTGCGCAAGGGTTGGCTAACATTGAAAAAGCTTTGGGTACTAACTACGCATACCCACAAGTAGCAGCTGATGTAACTACTAAGGGTACATTAACCAGGGCGAAGCTACTGTTACCCTGAATAGTGGTGACAGCAAGACTTATGATGCTAAGCAAACCTTACCAAGTGGACTTAACTTGAATAAGTACAACGTAACCTACGATGCGACGGTTTACTCCGCTGATGGTGAAGCTCAGACACTTAAGTTAACTGCTGACGATTTGCAAATTGTTGGTAATGCAACGAATGTCGGTACTTACCAAGTTAAATTGTCACAGGCTGGTCAAGAAAAGCTTAAGCAACTAACTGGTAATAATGGTGCTAACTACAAGTGGACATTTAAGACAACAGCTAACTACATAGTTACTGCAGCCACTGCTGACGCAAAACTTAATGGCTCTAACCAAAAGACATTTGATGGTACAGCTGTAACAACTGCACAAGTTAACAGCAATGGTCAAATTTTAGTTCACTTTACTTTCCCAGGTCCAACTACCGAAAGTACGTATGCTCTGCAAGACGGTGATTATATTTGGAATGCTGGCAGCGCACCAGTTAATGATGGTACTTACACGATTAAGCTGAGTGCCAATGGTATTGTTAACTTGCAAAAAGCCCTTAACCAATACGATGGTCAACCTGCAACGATCAACACTCAAGCTACCAACTTCTGTGTATTCACTCCAACTGGTTTAGTAAGCGGTGAAACGTTGAATACTGCTAACCTAGCAGCTGGTGATTATGAATGGGTCGATGCCAGTGGTAAGCCAATTTCTGCGCCAACAAATGCCGGTACTTACTACATTGCCTTAACTGCTAAGGGATTGAAGAAATTGCAAGATGATAATCCTAACTATGCAGTTTCTGAAAGTGGTCAATTCACTTATGTAATTAGTCCAGCTGAAGAAAATGTAACGATTTCTGGTAGTCAAGAAAGCACTGTACCAGTAATTGATGGAACAAACTTTAAAGTTAATGTTCCAATTGCTATTACAGTTCCGGCAGGTTTGACTTATGAATTTGCAAATGGAATTCCAGCTGAATCTGGCGTTTATGTAATTAACTTAACTCCAGAAAGTATTATTGCCCTTGAAAAAGCAAATCCAAACTACAAGCTGAATATTTCTTCAAAGGCTAAGTTTACTTTGGATGCAACCTTAACGATTGAATTTGAAGATACTCAAGAAGGTAACAAGCAAGTTGGTCAGACAATTACTAAGTCTGGCGTTGCTGGCTCAACTGTTGATAACCTTGATTTGAAGCTTCCAGAGAACTACGAGTTAGCACCAGATCAAGAATTGCCAACTAGCTATACTTTTGACAAGGCATTAAGTCGGAACTTGTACATTAAATTAGTTCACAAGACAGCAATCGTTGATCCAACTGATTCAGCAACCAATCCTACTAAGGATGAAAGCTGGTTCAAGAAAAATGACCTAGTTAAGGATGTCACCCGAACCATTAATTACGAAGGTTTGAGTGAAGAACAACTAGCTCAGATTTCAGAAGATCAAAAGAAACAGACCGTTGAATTTATGCGGACTGCCGTATATGACTTGGTTACTGGAAAGCTGGTTGCCAATAGTGAAGGCCAATGGACTGCGGTAGATGGTAAGGATACATTTGCTGGATTTACGCCGAAGGAATTTGCTGGCTATACCACAAATCCTAACAAGGTTGAACAAGTGAAAGTAACTGGCAATGATAAGGATAGTGAAGTCACTGTTACTTATACTGTCAACACTCAAACGGGGAAGATTTCTTACGTTGATAGTGATGGCAAAGAAGTAGGGCAACCTCCGCTTAGTGGCAAGACCGGTGAAACAGTAGATGTAAATCCACAAGTTCCAGCAGGATGGAAGATTGTTTCAGGACAGGATATTCCTAAGACAGTAGTTGCAACTGCTGATGGCATTCCAACTGTAACTGTAAGGGTTGAACACGACACCATTATTGTTACTCCAGAAACTCCACCAAGGGATGTTCCAACAGGCCCAGTGCCAGGTGATCCAAGTAAGAACTATGATCACTTGGGTACTTTGACTAAGATTCCAACTAGAATAATTACAGTCATTACGCCTTCAGGTGCTAAGCTGATTATCACTCAAAAAGTAACGTTTACTAGAACTGCAACGTTTGATAAAGTTACTGGCAAAGTTACATACAGTGAATGGAAGGTAAATGGTAGTGCTCAATGGGATGTAATACTGCTCCAACATTTAGTGGCTACACTGCTTCACAAAGTGAGGTGGCAGCGGAAAAGGTTTCAGTAGATACGGCTGACAGTAATATTGAAATTACTTACAAGCAAGATGAAGTACCAGCTCCAGAGCCGAAGCCAGATAAACCTGACAAACCAAATAAACTGGCAAAGCCTAATAAGGAAAGTGAAAAGAAGCATAATCATTCTAAAGCAAATAAGAAGGGTTATGACTCTAATAACAATCCTAAGTATGAAGGTATGCCTACAGGTCGAAAGAAACGCGCTAACGGCTCAGTTAAGGCAGCAGACGCTGAATCTGGCAAGAGGACAATAGGGAAAGCAGAAAGAAAGCAATTAGCTAACAAATTAAATGCAAAACCGAAGTCCGTGCAAGACTTATTGCCTCAAACTGGTAGTGAACACAAACACACACTAGGCTTGATTGGTACATTACTCGCTGGTTTAGGTTGGATTAGTTTACTTGGCGTTGAAAAACGTAAGAAAAAAGATGAATAGACACTAAAAATTGATCATCTAAAGATATAAAATGAGACGTTTATCGAATGATTATATT
>PPYF01298570.1_pt1 | contig 10989 bp, 10 predicted proteins | sample 1559871 | NCBI WGS metagenome assembly PPYF01 (sample SAMN08240021, study PRJNA423297) | Human gut metagenome, whole genome shotgun sequencing project.
TCCAACAAACTGTCGAGATAATTGTACTAACTTACAATATCAGCTACATCCTACAGAGATATGGATTCAGCTTCTTCAAGTAGCACCACGCGTATAAAACTATTTTGGAAAAAGAAAAAAAGAAAAGGCCTGCTCGCGCAGGCCTAATTGGTTTTCATCTACTTTGGAGGAGTAAGAATGAATGAAATAAAAAAGTGGGAGTACTTGTAACGAGTTCTACCAGCTCGTTACATGTTTATCATACAGGGTAATTCTCAATAAAGGGTTTGGAATTCCTTAACAAAGAGTAAAGAATTGCTTGCGGATCTATAAAGACCGAAAAAGGCCTCTTCAAGCAACAAAAAAGCTCACGCAACGCACGTGAGCCGAAAGGGATAGATATGAATCGACTATGGAGTCAGTCGATATTTTTCATTTACTTTGGAGGAGTATGAATGAAAAACAAAAAGTTGAGTGTAGTAACAAGCTCTCGCTTGCTACGGTCATTATATTATACTGGAAATGTGAACAAAGTATGAAATTTAGCGAAAAAATTCAAAAAAAGCCGAAAAAATTGCTTCGCCCCTGGCCGGGCTTGTTAAGATAGAGGGGAATTTTCTTTTTTAGGGGAAAAATTGCAGAAAAAAGGCCGGAAGGAGGGCCAATGGGCAAAAAAGACAGAAAAAGCGGAAAGAAACTAGTCAGCCGGAAGAAGCACCATTTTCACCGGAAGCTGCGCCTGCTGATTTTTAACCTAATCCTGCTGGCGGGCCTGTCAGCCTGTGGCTATTACTGGGCCTATCCGGCTTACAGCCAGTGGCAGATGAAGCAGGCCATGCTGGCGGCCCGGCCCAAGCTGACCAAGGCCAAGGACGGAACCAGCACCAGCCCGGCCTGGCACAAGCTGACAGCCTACCGGAAGGCGATCCGGGACAATTACAGCTTCGTCTATCAGGCCGCCTACCAGACCCCGAAAAGGACGACGGTGGGCCAGGACGTGGTCATCCCGGGCCTTATTTCGACGCGGAGCTATGACTACCAGGCGAAAAAGATTACTTCAGCCAGCGCCATGACCCCCCAGGGGATCGCCGTAGTCTACAATTATCTTTTGATCACGGCCTATGACGGCCAGCACCGGCATGCCTCGGTCATTTATGTTTTAGACAAAAAGACGGGGAAATTTTTGAAAACGGTCCGCTTGCCAGGCCGGCAGCACCTGGGCGGGATTGCTTACGACCCTAAGGGGATGCAGATCTGGCTGACCGGGTCAAAGGACGGGCAGTCAGCCTTGATGTCCTTCTCCTTGGCCAAATTGATCGAATACGTGGCCAGCGCCAAGACCAGCGACCAGCTGGTTTATGATCATGAGATTCCGATCAACTCGATCGCCAAGGCCTCAGCTCTGACTTATTACGATGACCAGCTCTTTGTCGGCTACTTCAATGAAAATGGCCATGGCAAGGTCGCCAGCTACAAGCTGGCCCGGTCCGGCCAGTACAAAAACACCATCACCACCAGTGAGATTTCCAGTATCAATGAGTCCGTTTCCTGGTCTGACCCGGACGGGACGACCAGTATGAACAAGCAGATCCAGGGCCTGGCCATCTACGGGGACAAAATTTTCCTCAGCCAGTCATATGGCAGCCAGGATTCCAAGCTCTACATCTCCCCGATCACGGCCGTGAACAACCTCGACGAGTCAAATGCCGAGCAGGTGGTCAGGATGCCGCCTTACTTAGAGCAGATCACAGTCTATAGGGGCCAGCTGCTCTGCCTCTTTGAATCGGCCTCCAGCCAGTATGCCCGCCAGGATATCACGGTCATGGACCGGACCCTGTCGGTCAATATCAACGCCCTGCTGGACAATAACTGATAAATAGCGAATATCAAATAAAGGAGACAATAAAAAATGGATAGCCAACTTGCTAAGAAAATCATCATCGACGTGCAGATTTCCGGCTGGTCCTGCCTGATCCCGGCCAGCGGCCTGCTCTACCTCTACCAGATCACTCATTACGCCAGCTTCTTGTGGGGCCTGGCCCTGGTCGTTTTGTACGCTGCCTACGTGCTGGCGACCGCCAAGCTGGACAAGTGGCAGTCCCCAAGCTACGTTTTGCGGATGAGCTTGATCGCGATGTTCTTCGTCGGCTTCCTGCCTTCAATTCCGCTTTTGTTCTGCTACAGCCAGGAGCGTAAGGCCGGATTGAAGTAGTTTTTTGCAAAAATATAAGGTTAAGGACTAGTTTTTTGTGTTTTTTAATACGTTAAGAAATGGTAAAATGTCAGAAGACTGAAGACTGTGAACGATGAATTATGTGTTACAGTTGACTGTAATCAAAAAGTAAGTTGTGTTGTTTCATTCTGTTGGGATAGCAGACTCTGGTGAAAAGAAGAGGAGATGAGCTTAATGGAAAACAAGACACCAGTCAGCCGGGGGAAGGTCATCCGGTCTTTTATCCTGCGAACCCTGCTTTACAGCCTCATTTTATTAGGCTTGATTTATTTGTATGAATATTGTGGCTTGGGTTCAACTGGCTTTATTTACAATGAATTTTAGGGGAGTTGAGTGGAAATGAGAAATATTGTCAAGACGATCGATGAGATCGCGCAAAGAGAACCAGACCGGGTAGTTTACGACTACCTGGGTCAAAAGAACACCTACGCTGACTTGATCAAGCGGGCTAACAGCTGGGCAGCCTTGTTAAAGGAAAAAGCACCGGCCAAGGTACCCGTTATGATTTGGGGCGGGCAGACTTTTGACATGCTGGCTTGCTTCTTAGGTTGTGTAAAGAGCGGGCACTGCTACGTGCCAATCGCCGACTATTCTAACGCTGAAAGAATCGACCTGGTCAGAGAAGTCTCTGCCTCCCCGGTCTTGATCGCCATCAGTGACTTGCCGGAAGTCGACCTGGGCGACTTGACCCTGCTTAAGCCGGACGACGTTCCGGAAGAGGGGACAGCGGATGAAGCTGACTACGTCAAGGGCGATGAAAACTTCTACATCATTTGTACTTCCGGGACGACCGGTAAGCCTAAGGGGGTCCAGATCAGCCACGACAACCTGGTTAGCTTCGTTGACTGGGAACTGAAGGACTTTGACCTGCCGGACCATCCGCGCTTTTTGGCCCAGGCTCCTTACTCATTTGACCTGTCAGTCATGAGCATCTACCCGGCCCTGTTGAGCGGCGGGGAACTGGTTGTTTTGCCTCACGAAGTGACGGAAAACTTTGCCCAGCTCTTCAAAGCCTTGCCGGAAACCGACGTAAATGTCTGGGTGTCAACTCCGTCCTTTGCCCAAATGTGCTTCCTGGACCGGACTTTTGACGCAGACCACCACGCCAGCCTCAGCCACTTCCTCTTCTGCGGAGAAGAACTGCCCCGCAAGGAAGTTGAAATGCTCAAGAAGCGCTTCCCGGACAGCCGGATTTTTAATACCTACGGGCCAACGGAAGCGACCGTGGCAGTCACGCAAGTGGAGATCACCCCGGAAATTCTGGAAAAATATGACCGCCTGCCAATCGGCTATGTCAAGGAAGATACGGAAATCACCATTGACCTCAGCCAGGGCGATGACGGCAAGAGCGGGGAAATGATCATCGCCGGCCCGTCAGTTTCCAAGGCCTACATCAATAACCCGGAAAAGACCGAAGAAGCCTTTTACCAGGAAGACGGCGTTCAGCACTACCGGACCGGGGACGTGGGCTACTTTGACGGGGACCTGCTCTTCTACAAGGGCCGGATCGGTTTCCAGATCAAGTTCAACGGCTACCGGATCGAGCTGGAAGAAATCAACTTCTACATGAACCAGAATCCGCTGGTCCGCCACGCGGTTGCTGCCCCGATCTACAAGCCTGACCACACGATCAAGCAATTGGTAGCCGTGGTTGAGTTAAACGACGGGGTCAGCCGCAAGTTCGATGAAGGGACCATTACTAAGCAGATCAGAGACGGCCTGACTAAGGACGTGATGCCGTACATGATCCCGCAGCGCTACCTTTACCAAGACGCCCTGCCGATCTCCCAGAACGGGAAGGTCGACATCAAGGCGGTCATCAAGGAGGTTAACCAGGCGTGATAAATCTGCAACCATATGAAAACCCGCAGTACTTTGTCTACCTGTTGATCGCGCTTTTGCCTTTGATCATCGGCCTTTACTTCGGCAAGCGCTACAAGTGGTACGAAGCCCTGGTCTCCCTGGCTTTCATCTTCCTCATCTTCGACGCGGACAAGTGGCAGCAAGGGGTAACCTTGATCTGCTATATCGTCTACCAGTTCCTGGTGACTTTTGCCTACCAGCACTACCGGAAGAAGACAGGGAAGGCCAATAAGACCTGGGTCTTCTGCCTGGCCGTGATCCTGGCTATCCTGCCTTTGGTCGGGGTAAAAATCTGGCCGATCGTGCCCCACAAGCAGGGGATCGACTTCGGCTTCTTAGGGATTTCCTACCTGACCTTCAAGACGGTCCAGGTGGTCATGGAGCTGCGCGACGGGACGATCAAGCAGGTGGATCCGGTCATATACGCCCGCTTCCTCTTGTTTTTCCCGACCATCTCCAGCGGCCCGATCGACCGCTACCGCCGCTTCGTCAAGGACTATGACAAGGCACCGAGCCGGGAAGACTACATTAAGGACCTCTCTTACGCGGTCAGATACCTCTTCCAGGGCTTCTTGTACAAGTTCCTCCTGGGCTGGTTCTTCGGGACCTACTGCCTGCCATACCTTGAGCAGCAGGCCATCCTGGCCGGGCGGATGTATCCTTTGCACCTGTCCTGGTGGCTTTTAGGGGTCATGTACTGCTACTCAATGTACCTGTTCTTTGACTTCGCGGGCTACTCCCTCTTCGCCGTGTCGATTTCCTACTTTATGGGCATCCACACGCCGATGAACTTCAACAAGCCTTTCGCGGCCCACAACATCAAGGAATTCTGGAACCTCTGGCACATGACTCTGTCCTCCTGGTTCAGAGACTTCATCTTCATGCGCTTCACCTTCTTCGCAATGAAGAAGCGCTTGATCAAGAACCGGAACCGCTTGTCGCAAGTGACCTACCTGGTCAACTTCATGGTAATGGGGGTCTGGCACGGTTTGACCTGGTACTACATCGTCTACGGTCTTTACCACGCCCTGGCCATCATCATCAATGACATCTGGCTCCGCTTCAAGAAGAAGCACAAGCTGGTCAAGCACAACAAGTTCACTGAAGCGGTGGCAATTTTCGTGACCTTCAACGTGGTCTGCCTCAGCTTCTTGATCTTCTCAGGCTTCCTGAACAACCTGTGGTTCAACGTGCCGCTGGGCAAGTAATTTTTTAAAAAATCAACAGAAAACAAAACAGAAAAAAGAAAAAGATCTAAAGAAATAGATTTAACAAGAAAGAGGAAAATTATGGATATTCAAAAGCAAATCGTTGACATTTTAGCTGAAGCAACTGGTGAAGACTTCTCAGACAACATGGACCAAGAACTTTACGAGAGCGGGATCATGGACTCTATGACCACTGTGCAGATGCTCTTGACCCTGCAGGAAACCTTCGACATCACCGTTCCGGTTTCTGAATTCAACCGCGACGACTGGAACACCCCGAACAAGCTGGTTGAACAGGTGAAGAAACTGCAAGATGAAGAATAAGACAAAACTTTGGCTGATCTTTGGGCCAGTCATCTGCGCGGTGCTCTTGCTGATGGGGATCTTATCCCTGCCTTGGGAGCGGACCTTCTCAAAGGGCAGCCTTTTCCAGGCCGCCGCTTCGCAGACCACGACTGTCTTCAAGGGCAAGGCCATGCGGCAGAAGGCCTATAAGCAGGGCTATGTGCCTTTCTACGGGTCAAGTGAACTGTCGCGTTTTGACAACATGCACCCGACTGTCCTGGCTACCAAGTACCAGCGTTCCTACACGCCTTTCCTGCTTGGGGGACCGGGCAGCCAGTCCCTGGCTCAATACCTGGGGATGCAGGAGGCGCCAAGCAAGAAGGCCGTGGTGATTATTTCACCGCAATGGTTCACGCCCCAGGGGCAGAACCCGGATGCCTTTAGCCTCTACTACTCGCCTCTGCATGCCAGCGACTTTATTTTGAACGCTAAAGACACGGAAGCTGACCGCTACGCGGCCCGCCGCCTTTTGCAAATGCCAAGCGTGAAGAGTGAGCACGTGATCCACCATGCCCTGCTGGAAATCGCGGCCGAGGTGGGGATCTCCAAGAAGGAGCGCTACTACCTCCGCTGGCGGCGGCAGACCTACTCCACGGAAGACAAGTTCTTTACTTCCCTGCAGCTGCGCGACCGCCTGCCAAAGATTGAGCAGCAGGGGGCCAAGCTGCCGGATACCTACTCTTACGAGGGCTTGAAGAAGGCCTCAGAGAAGGAAGCCAAGAAGGATACCAAGGGCAACCGCTTTGGGATCCGGACTAGTTTTTACAAAAAGCGCTTGAATGCCAAGCTGCTCAAGAAACTGAAGGGGAGCCAGAAGAAGTTCAACTATGTTGAATCCCCGGAATACTCGGACTTCGAGCTGCTCTTGAACCAGTTCGCCAAGGACAAGACCCAGGTCCTCTTCATTATTCCGCCAGTTAACGCCAAGTGGCAGAAGTACACTGGCTTGTCACAGAAGATGTATGACACGGCTACGACTAAGATCAAGCACCAGCTGATCAGCCAGGGCTTTGACAACATCTATGACCTGTCCAAGGACGGCAAGAAGAAGTACTTCATGGAAGACACCATCCACCTGGGCTGGAACGGCTGGCTGGCCGTTGACCAGGCAGTCAAGCCTTTTATGGAGCAGAAGTACGCGGAACCGGAATACGCGATTAACGACTACTACTTGACCAAGACTTGGCGGGAAAAGAAAAAGCTGCCGACGGTGGATTTGACGAATAAAGACGTCCTGGCAAAATTAAAAAAATAAGCTTTCGGGGCGAAAAGATTGTCCGAAAGCCAGTTTGAGTATATAATCTATCTTGTGTCAAATGCTTAGGCTGTTTTCTCCGGTAGCGAAAACAGCCCTTAATATGTGGTTTGCTTTGGCACGCACTGTGTGAGCCTGATTCCAATGTTGGTGGAATTGGGCTTTTTTGTTTGCCTATTCAAGCCAGTCGTAGCTGCTGAGGAACTGTTCTAGCTGGTAGTCGCTGCCGTCTTCGCTGTCCTTGAGCAGCTGGGCTATCCGCTTTTTGCCCAGTTTTTTGACCAGCAGCTGTTTGACGGCCTGGTTGATGATAGCGTCCCTGTCTGTCCCGCTTTGGTCTTGGTAGGCCTAAAGCAGGATGGCCAGTTCGTCGTCCAGGTTGAATTTGACTTTAGTCATGTGGTCCACCTCCTCACTCTTTTTAGGGAAATTATAACATTCTTAAGCATTTTTCTGCCCTTAGGGGGAAGAAAATTGACCTGGATCAATTTTTCTGAGAAAAAACCTGCTATACTTAAACTATCAAAAAATAAGTAAGTCCTATGGGGAGGTAACAATATGGTTAAAATGACTTTTAGTCCGGAAGCTAGAGATTTTTTGCAAAAAAAGCTGGGAAACAAGGCAGTCTTGCTCCTGGCTTTAAATGACGGGTCCAACAAGTACTCACTGCAAGGCGGGACTTGCACGATCGGGGCTAACTTCCAGTTCGTCGCCCTGGACCAGGCAGACGCGGACTACCAAATCAAGATCGACAACGATTTAGGTCTGGACTTGTACACGGGCCAGGCGGAAATGGGCTTCTTGGATGACAGCTTGAGCGTTGGCGAACAGTACGGGATGCTGTCCTTGAGCGACGGCAGCGGCTTGATTGACAGCGCAGTCGGCGTCAATGTTTACGAGCCAAGCAAACTTACCGCTGAACAGATTCAAAACGGCGCCAGCTGCTAAGAACGTGAAAAAAACATGACTTCGGAATTTTCCGGGGTCATGTTTTTTGTTTTGCTTGACAGAAGCTGGGAGAGGGATTAATATGACAACATGTCATATGACAAGTTGTCATATTTTTGCATAAGGGGACGGATAGATGACAGTTCTTGAATTGAAAGACGTCAAAAAGTACTACAAGATGCCGGGAGGGGGCCAGTACGAGGCCTTGCGCGGGGTCAATGCGAAATTTGCCGCCGGGGAAATGGTCGCCATCGTCGGGGAATCTGGGTCAGGCAAGTCGACCTTGATGAACACGATCGGGGGCCTGGACTCTGACTTTGAAGGGACCATTTTATACGAAGGGAAGAACCTGCGTGATTTTTCCCAAAAGGAAATGGTTAACTACCATAAGAAATCAATCGGTTTTATTTTTCAAAACTTCAACTTGATCCCCCACCTGGACTTGATCGACAACGTGTCAATCGCCATGACCCTGTCCAACGCGGATGAAAAAAAGCGGCGCGGCCGGGCGGAAGAGCTCTTGACCCAGGTGGGCCTGAAGGACCACATGCACAAGAAGCCCGATCAACTGTCCGGCGGGCAGAAGCAGCGGGTGGCCATTGCCCGGGCTTTGGCCAATGACCCGGACGTGATCATCGCCGATGAACCAACCGGGGCCCTGGACGCGGACACGACTGACGTGATTTTGAACATGATCAGAGACATCGCGGCTTCAGGCAAGCTGGTCCTGATGGTTACCCACTCAGACAAGGTGGCCAGCCACTGCAGCCGGGTTCTGCGGATCGACCAGGGGCAGATCGTCAGCGACCAGGAACAAAAGCCCCTGGACCATCACCTGGAGCAGAGAACTGAAGTTAAGATCCAGCAGATGAGCCTCTTTAAGGCGATCTCTTTGGCTTTTAAGAACATGAAGGCCAAGTTTGGCCGCAACGCCCTGGTTTCAACCGGGATGGGGATTGGGATCATGTCCGTAATCCTCATGCTCAGCCTGGGCAAGGGGGTTACCTCTTATTTCAGCGGGCAGATGAACACCTACTCCAACCCCCTGGTCGCGGAAATCCAGAAGACTTCCAGCCAGAAGATGCGCCAGCAGGGGATGCAGGCCCAGCAAACCGGGGACAAGGCAGCCCTGGCCAAGCAGCAAAACAATATGGCCTCTTTGTCCGGGACCAGCAGCGCTTCGGCTTTTAGCAAGCAGGACTTAAAGAAGCTGGAGAAGATCGCCCATGTCAAAAAGCTGCAGAAGGGCTACAGTGCGATTTCCCTGGGGACCAACCAGCTGAAATACGGCAAGAAGACGGCGAGCATGATCTACCTTAAGACGGTCAATGATGGGATCGCCAAGTCAGAGGTCAAGAAGGGCCACTTGCCTAAGGCTGGCAGGGACGAGGTCATGATCGACAGCGGCAGCGCCGACAACTTGGGCAAGAAGATCTTAGGCAAGAAGGTCAAGGCAAGTTTGCAGATCGGGACCAAGACTATCACCAAAACGGTCAAGGTAGTCGGGATCTATGAAGCTTCCGGTTCCGGCCAGGTCAGCACCCTGCTTTTGCCCTACAGCGACTTGGCAAAAATCTTCAAAGACAACGGCTTGACCTTGAAGGCAAACGTGGTCTACTTGACGGCAACGGACAAGCAGTACACTTCTTCTATCAAGCAGGCAGCCAAGGACAAGGGCTTTGCCGGCTCAATGCAGGAGCAGATGACGGAAATGTTTGACAGCATCTTGAGCGTTTTGACTTACGTTCTGACGGCTATCGCGGCAGTTTCCCTTTTGGTTTCAGCTATCATGATCCTGGTTGTCTTGAACATCTCGGTAGTCGAAAGAACCCAGGAAATTGGGGTCATGAAGGCCCTGGGTGCCCGGCGCAAGGACATTCGGCGGATCTTCTCTAGCGAAGCCTTTTTGCTGGGCCTGGCTTCCGGGATTGTCGGCATTGCTTTGACCTGGCTTTTGGCCCAAGGGATCAACAGCTTAACCAAGTCAGCCTTTAAGGCGGCCGTGGTCAGCTTGACCCCGCAATACGCCTTGACTGGCTTGCTCATCAGCATTGTCATCAGCATGATCGCCGGGATCCTGCCAGCCAACCACGCTTCCAAGCTGGATCCAGTTGAAGCTTTGCGGAAGGAGTAAAAAATGCCCAGCCAGACTTTTTTCAACCTGCCTAAGGAAAAGCAGGACCGGATTATGGCAGCGGCCCGGGAGGAATTTTTTACCCACAGCTTCGATGAAGCTTCCATCAACCGCTTGATCAAGGCGGCGGGGATCCCCCGGGGGAGCTTTTACCAGTATTTTGCGGATAAGGAAGACGTCTACTTTTACCTGGGTGGCCAGATCAGCCAGCGGATGATCGAAGGCGCCCGGAAAGAATTAGCTGCTTGCGGCTATGATCCTTTTGCCCTGGCCAGGAAGGTCCTGCCCCAGTGGCTAGATGAAATCTTCTATGGGGAAAACGCGGCCTTCTTCTACCGGAAGATTGACATGCTGCACTCCCAGCAAGTGCCCCGGCCCAAGCGGGCAGAAGACCCGCTGGCCTGCCTGTCGGCTCAGGAAATTGCCGGTTTGACAGCTAAGGTTGCTTTGCAGGACCGGACTGACTTGAAATTTCTCCTGCACAGCCTGCTCTTGGCCTTCATCAGCTGCCTTAGTGAAGGAGCAGAAGACTATGAAGCCGGCCGGCCCGTCGATACGGCCAAGCTGGCCCAAGTCCTGGACCGCCGCTTGAGCTACCTGGAAAATGGCTTTAAGAAGAAAGCAGATTGAAATAAGAGCAAGAACTAAGAAACCGTGGATTTGATCCGCGGTTTTTCTTTTTTACCAGGAAATAACATTTTTTTGAAAAAATTTTCCGGTAAAAATGACCTAAAAGCGAACTAAAAGACTGCTTCTCCCAGATTAAGCCAGATAAAATTAAACAAAAGGCAAAAGAAATAAAAAATAAAAATGACAACTAAGCCGTGTGTTCACATAATAAACCGAATAAAATGACAAATTTGACGAATCAGAAAAAGCTAGTATACTAATATCTGTTGCCGCGTGAGACAAACAAGTCTCGCGGAGGCAAAAAAGAAAATATCAAAAAAACTTGTTGACAAGAAGTCAACAAGCGAGTAAGATATAAAACGTTGCGTCACTAAGACGCAAGTTGGTACTTTGA
>PPYF01494684.1_pt1 | contig 10989 bp, 8 predicted proteins | sample 1559871 | NCBI WGS metagenome assembly PPYF01 (sample SAMN08240021, study PRJNA423297) | Human gut metagenome, whole genome shotgun sequencing project.
GGGCGGATGCCCTTTTCGTCTCCGATTCCATCGCCAGGCAATGGTGCTCGCTCGTGCCTCGCTGCACTCCATTGCGGCGATGTAATCTTCGCCTTGTGGCCATGAATCGGCGGCTTGAGTTTTCGCCTGCTTACGAATGGCTTAAATGGATAGGTAAGCCTAGTACGCGCGAGCGCGTCTGCGCGGTGCAGGGAGGTCATAGAGCAGTGTTGTTACCGAGTTTTCGTTGGTGGATTTAATTAGAATGTGCCATAGGAAGCCCTGGGAGGCGCCTGTGAGGCATTTTTATGGTTTCTGTGAGTCCTGGTGCTATTTTTTGTTCTGTGCCGCTATACGAGTTGCCTACCCGCATGGACGGGGCAGGCTGCTCATCCCGGGGGCGTAGATAATTCATCCCACTAGCCCGCCTGATAGCCCCACTCAAAAATAAGTTATCCACATGATGCATATCACATAAAAATGTTTCCTGGTCACGCAAAATACCCCCTTATCTTGTCAGGGGTATCCCCTATGGTCATTACAAGAGATTTCCAAGCATCTTATCTCTATAGCTCGCAGAAGAGGAGGAGGAAAGGCCATGGCTGAGAAAACCAGCATCGACGATGGTGCCCTGTACCGTGCCTACAAATTCCGCCTCGACCCCAACCAGGCACAGACAATCGCGCTAGAGCAATGCGCAGGCGCATCACGCCGCACGTACAACCTCCTCACCACTTATAACCTTCAAATCCTCGAAAACAAACAGGAATATCGGAGAACCCGTGCCGCCGAAGGTGCAGATCACGAGACGATCAACGGCGAGCTTAAGAAACTACGTGAGAAAGACCCGGCCTACCAGTTCCTCTATAAGGCTCGTGACAAATATACGCCTGGTTATAGGTCGCTGTATCTGACTCCTGAAGTCAAACGGCACCGCGCTGCAAGCAAAGCCATTGCTGCCGGCGCTGACCCCGCTGTTGTCTGGCCCGAGACCGAAGAGTATTCCGAACCATGGCTACATAACATTAATAGCCGAGTGCTCGATTCGGGTCTGCTGAACGCTGGAAAAGCCTGGAAAAACTACAAAGAATCCCTTATGCACCTGCGTGCCGGCGCCCGAATGGGTGTCCCTCGTCGCAAGCGTAAAGGTGTCAGCCGCGACTCTTTTACTGTCGACCGCGACCCGAATAATAACGATGTCGGAGCCTACGGCACCCCCTACAAGAAGGGCACACCTGAATTTGCGCGTCGTGCGGCGCTGATGAAGCGCCGCGGCATCAAGACCGCCCCGACCATTGAGGACTACCGCCACGTACGCCTCTCACACCTGGGCGTTATCCGCACTCACAACACCACAAAGCCCCTGGTGAAGGCCGTGCGTGCTGGCGCTAATGTCAAATCCTACACGGTCTCCCGTGCCGCTGACCGATGGTACGTCTCCATCCTCGTTAAGCTGTCCCGTACCCCGGTGACTCCTACCCGTGCGCAGCGTGCCGCTGGTGCTGTCGGTGTAGACCTGGGCGTGCGCTACCTCGCCGCGCTCTCTGACGAGCAGGCCCCGCAGCGTTTCGCACGGTACCCCTCCCTGGAGTTCACCGGTGATGGTGCGCCTACACTGGCTAACCCCCGCTGGGCACGTGCCGCTGAGAAGCGCTTGGTACGCCTGCAGCGTGCCCTCGCGCGTGCCCAGAAGGGCTCTAATCGTCGTGCCCGTCTTGTGCAGCAGATTGCACGGCACCACCACCTGGTAGCCTTGCGCCGTGAATCCGGTCTACATCAGGTTTCTAAGCGCCTGAGCACCGGGTATACCCTCATCGGGCTTGAAGACTTGGCTGTAGCGGGTATGACCGCCTCAGCTGCCGGTACCGTTGAGGCACCGGGTAAGAATGTGCGCCAGAAGGCCGGGCTCAACCGGTCCATTCTGGATGCCGCTTTTAGTACGCTGCGCCGTCAGCTGGAATACAAGGCCAGCTGGTACGGCTCGCAGGTACAGATTATTGACCGTTTCTTTGCATCTTCTCAGACGTGTAGCGCCTGCGGAGCACGAGCGAAAACCAAGCTCGACCTCCGTGTGCGTGTCTTTGAGTGCGCAGCCTGCGGTGCGCGGATTGATCGTGACGTGAACGTGGCACGTAATATCCGTGCGGAGGCCGTGCGGATGCATGAAGCGCAACAACTCGCCCCCGGCACGGGGGAGAGTCTAAATGGACGCGGAGCTACAGGCTCTGATGCTGCTGGTTCGGTGGTGTTGGGGGCTGTGGCGTTGGATGCGTCAAGGCCAGCCGCCACTGGCGGCGGGTCACCGTAGGCGAGTAATCGTCTACTCATCCCTTTTATATGTGTATACGTGTGGAAACTGAATATTTTTAGGCTTCTGCTAGGCATCGTGCCTTGTGGCTAAGTGTATTCCCTGTATGTGCGGGGATGAGCCGATGGTGACGAAATTATCCATACGATTAGTTGCGTTTTCCCCGTATGCGCGGGGATGAGCCGTGCTCGACTCGACATTGTGGTGGCTGGTAGACGTGTTCCCCGTATGTGCGGGGGTGAGCCGAGGTGACACATTGAAGTTTCTAGACAGCGTGCGTTTTCCCCGCATGCATGGGGGTGAGCCGCGTGCTTCTGAGAAGAGTCAGTCTCAGGGTCAGTTTTCCCCGCATGCATGGGGGTGAGCCGATGACCAATAGGACCAACACCCAGACCCCACTGTGTTCCCCGTATGTGCGGGGGTGAGCCGCTGCTGGTGTTAAGCTCAATACACCCACTCAAAATGCACCCTTTTGTATAGCTTGATGGTGAGAAAATCATGTCCTTCAATCCCCCACTCTGCAGCCCTCAACGGATTACTCTAGCCAGGGAGCTTTACGGTATCCGTAAGAGCGAATTGTCGATGCGGTTAGGGGTGAGTGCTCGGACTATCACCTGCTGGGAGTTGGGTCTTCAAGCCCCCTCGGCGGGTGATGTCGCTGGGCTCTGCCGTGTCTTTGGGGTGACCCCTGAGTTTTTTGAACCCCAGTTGGATGGGTTGCCTGTGGCTTCTGGTCTTCCGCATTTTAGGTCTTATCGGTCTGGCATGCAGACCCTTGCTCTTCAGGGGCGAGCCTACCTGCAGCTCACCCAGGATTTGGTGCGCACCCTCAGTGGCTATGTGGACTTTCCTGCGCTGCATCTTCCTGATATTACGGCGGATCCTGAGCTTGCGGAGTCGATTGTTCCACAGATGGCGGCGCAGCAGGTTCGTCGTGTATGGGGGCTAGGGAGCGACCCCATCGCTCATGTTCTCCGGGCGGTTGAGGATCATGGGATCTGTGTTGTCTTTGCGCCCTTTGAGCATGCGTCCTTGGATGCCTATTCGGTGTTCGGTGGCGGGGTCCCGCTCATTGTTCTGAACCCGACTGTGGGTGATTACTACCGGCAGCGCTTCGACGTGGCTCATGAGCTCGGGCACCTTGTAATGCATCCAGATGCAGAGCCCGGTAATAAAGTGATTGAGGCGCAGGCTGACGCTTTTGCTTCTGAGCTCCTGGCTCCTAGTGAAGTGCTCCATGATGAGCTGCCTACCCGTATGGATGGGGCGGGCTGGCTCAAGCTCAAGGAGTTGAAGGAGCGTTGGGGTGTCAGTATGAAGGTGCTGCTGGATAAGGCGTATGCGCTGGGTCGTTTGACGGAAGAGGGGTACCGTGCAGGTCTGAAGTCTCTGTCTCGAAATGGGTGGAAGCTGTTGGAGCCCGGGGCTATTTCGGGGGTTGAGGAGCCCTCGCTGATCCCCCACGCTCTTGATCTTCTGGGTGACGTGGGGGTAAGCCCTGAGGAGGTCCGGGAGAGGTCACGTGTTCCACAAGGTTACTTCGGTGTGATGGCGGCGCGGCGTCCGCTTCTTCCCGTTAGGGCATAGGTGAAGGCTTCGGTGTTGGCATGGATTTGCATGTCGGTGCCGAAGCCTTTTGTTCTTTCTACTGCTGTTTTTTGGCTTGTCAGTGCTGTTATGTGGGTCGCCCGTTTAGTCGGAAAGTTGGTAAGTCGGAAAGTCGATATGTTGGAAAGCCAACAAGTCGGCATGTCGGAAAGTCGAAAAGTCGGAAAGTTGGTATACTTATTTCCATAGTCCACCCCATAGAATTTGGAGAGCACACTATGAGCCTTATCATCGGTGTCATTAACGCTAAAGGTGGCGTCGGTAAGACCGTCACCAGCATCTACCTCGCCTGCGCCCTGAGCGCCAGTGGGCACGATGTTGAACTCTGGGATGCAGACCCTCAGGGATCAGCAACCGACTGGGACCTCACCGCCGCAGAAAACGGGTCCGCACTCCCCTTCACCGTGTCTTCGGTCAACGTTGCGCAGCTGAAGAAGTACCCTAGCCGCGCTGAGATCACCATCATTGACTCTCCCCCGCTGAATGAGTCCATCATGAACGCCATTGCGCAGCGAGCAGATGTCCTCATCATCCCGGCAGCACCGGCAGGCCTGGACATCACCCGTGTCTTCTCTACCCTTACCTCCATTCCTGAAGGTAAGCCCGCTGCTGTGCTGCTCACTAACGCGAACCCGCGCACCGTCCTCTATCGTGAGACCACGGAACTGCTGAGCGAATCCGGTATCACCTACCTGGACACCCCCATCCGCCCCAAGCAGTCCATCCGCGCCTCCTACGGTGCAGAACCCCACGATCTTGCCGGATATGATGATGTAGCAGCCCAGCTTCTCACCCTCCTGAACCTGCGAAAGGACTAACCCCATGTCTCAGAAAAATTCAAAGCTCAACGTCACGGTATCTGACTCCACCGAGCAGGCCATCAAGAAGCGCCCTGGATTTGAGCAGGCTTTCAAGAACACGGCCAAGCCTGCCGAGCCGATGAAGAAGGTGACTGCTACCGTCCCGCTAAGCGCGCAGGTCCGTCTTAAGGTTCACGCTACCCGCACGGGTAAGACCATTAATGAGCTGATTCTCGAATACATTAACCAGCTGGAAGACTAACCCCCCCTCTGCCATAGCCGGAAGTCGCTGAAGATACAGAAAGGCCCCCTCCCCTAACCCAGGGAGGGGGCCTTTAGCGGCAATTATTGAAAGCGTGGACCTCGTTAGAAGAACAGCGGTGCGGCAAGACCGGCGAGCGTTACCACCATCGAACCGGTAATGAGGTAAATATTAGGATCAACGCGCTGAGGCTGGCGTGCAGTAAGCCCGATACCGGACATCAAGAACACCACGCCCAGGCAGAAGATCGCGGCACCATACGCGCCGTAGAATCCAGCAGCAGCAGCGGTGGCCAGCAGCAGCTTCAGATTCACCTTCTCCAAAAGAGCAGCCTCATACTTGGTGTGCATCCGGTAAAGCGCCCAGACGATGAACGCGGTAGCGAACATCCAGCCGCCCTTTACTCCGGCGGCAGGTACCGGGGTGAAGAAATAGCCGCTGCCGCTGGCAGCCACCAGACCCAAAGCGATACCTCCCACCACGGAGGCAAGAGCTTTCGCTTGAGGCTCCACATCAGAGATAGACCCCACCAGGATGTACCGTCCGCACAGAATCAAAATAGCTGGCGGCAAAACATACGGGATCACTGAATCTGCAACCCCCATAAGCGTCAGCGCCCACGTGCAGACAGTAACAATCAGCCCAGTAAGCACATAACGGGCAAAGCGGTCATCTCGCTGAGCATCTTCAGAATCCATGCAGGGGTTCCTCCTTTTCCTTCTCTGCACAAGCCCCCGGGTTAGAGGGTGACATACCAGGTAATGTGGTTCCTCGTCTCTTCCAGAGAACAATCGTCCGTGTGCTGGTGTGGCTTCTGCTTCTTAGAATTCACCATCTGCTTCTGAATGGGGCAGTGCCACTTCTCCCATCCTTCAATGCGCAGGTAATCATGGTCTCGGTCAGAGTCCTTCACCTGCACCTTATCAGGCATGATCGTGTGGTCCAGGTCAGCGTAGTAGCCAAGGCCCTGCTTCCACTTCTTCAGCAGTCCCTGACGCGTGAAACTAGCCTCCAGCTCATCCTCGACTTCAGGGGAAGTGCCCTTGATGTCCAGGTGCTCTCGCCCCTGAGTATCAGTCCACGTATGGCAGGTGGCTTTCAGGGGAATCTGCTGATCAACTGGCTTGTCAAAAGACCACTGGTAACCCTTCCCGGGGTCATAATCCCGCTGGTAGATGATGTACATGCCCACTAGAACGACTAGATGCGCTACCAGAACGTACAGCACCACCGTTTCGGTGATGACGGCACGCACCACCTGGGCGCCGAAAATCAGGCGAGCCAGATAGTCCGCACCGAGAAATAAAGCAACAGAACCTCCAACGGAGACCAAAAGGAGGTTAAAGATTTTGTCAGTGTTATGCATTTAGACCCTTTCATAAAGCAAGGGGGGCGGGGACCACCTGAGTGGACCCCGCCCCCTCTTGATGGTGTACAGCAAGTATCGTTAGCGCTACGCGGCCTTCTTCAGCGTGTGCTTCACCATTTCGGGAACCAGACGGGGAACTTCCACATGGTACGAGGCTACCGCTACTGCATTAGTGTTCAGAGTCCACCAGTCATCAGGCAGCGAGTCAATCCACGCTTCCCAATCCTTCGTACGCCAATCGTACGCGCGCTCCTCATACTCATCCCAGTTATCGCCGCCAAGTGCCTCAATAAACAGAGACTTGTCTTCCATGGGGTTCGGCTCATAGCCTTCCGGGCGGTCTGCATCCCAGAACTTGATGAACTGACGCCAGTTCTTCTTCGTCACGATGAACGACTCTTCGCCATCAGGGCCGAAGCGCTCCTGATCTGCCACGTAGGAAGAATCCTGCACACGCTTCCAGAACGTCGGCATATCAATCTCACCACGCTGCAGCAAATCTGCCAGGAACTCGATACGGTCATGCTTCGGGCCAAAAGCACCACGCGGAAAACCATCACCGAAAGGCAACAGACGGCCAGCATGGTAGTCCTCCATGTTGATGGTCTCCCACGAGAAGCCGCCCTCCTCCTCGTACTGGTCAGGCTCCAGGCAGGGGTACCAATCGCTGTCGTACACCATGCGCATCAGCTCAGCTGAACCGTCCTCACCTTCACGGGTGTAACGATCAACCAGACCAGCACGAACGTACTTCTCCTGCTCCTCCGTCAGATGGTACTGTCCCCCCTTGCGGCGGAAACCCAGCTTCTCGGTCTCGATACCAAGCTTCAGACGGCTCTTGTGCACTGCCACAGCAGATTCAATCATCTTCTGGCTCAGCGGCATGATCTCCACCAAACGGGTCATCGTCTCGTACGGAGTGACAAGGTTCAGAGTGCGCAACGTCTCTTCACAGCCGCTGGGATCTTCCTTGTAGATTTCTTCCTCAAGCAAGTCGAGCTTCTGATCCAGCGACATGGTCGGAATCTCTTCACGCAGAGTATTGAGCCAGTCATTAGCAGACTCAGAATCAGGCGCATCATCCACACGGTACTGAGCCATCTTCAGCAGCCACGCCATGTACTCATCCACGTTGAAACGCTCCGTGTACATCGGCTCCATAGCCTCGCAGCGTTCCTTATTGATCTGGCGACGCTTCTCTTCCAGAGCCTGGTAGTACTCCAAATCGTCCAAGGTCTTCTGCTGCTCTTCGGGGGTGAGGCTGTTCCAGTACTCTTCCTCAGCAATACGGTTCTGCTCGTTCGCATCAGGTGCAGGCTGCTGCGGCAGGCGGAGCGCACCCGGGCGGCCATACTGGCCAGTACCGAAAGCATCCAGGGTGATGGCGCCGTGCTTCTCTTCACGCAGAGGGTGGTCGCTGTTCAGCCACTCACGGGCCTCACTGATGCTGATGGGCTTGGTCAGGCGGTACAGGCGCACCTCCTGGTTCAAATCGTTCAGGCGCATCTTCTGCTGCTTGAAGGCAGTGCGGGCTTCCTTCTCGTTCAGGTAGACGTAGATGTAATCGCCGCATTCCTGCCACCAGGGTGCATCCAGACGCGGATCCTCCCAGATGAGCTCCTTACCGTCCTGACGCTTGTAACGCGGGCGACCCTTAGGAGGGTTGTTCACCTCCTTGCGGCCACGGTTGACGTGCACGAGGTAGCCGTACACGCCGGGCTCGCCCTCCAGCTCGTTCTTGAGGGTGATGTCGGTATCCGGTCGCTCAACGGCCCAGTGCTTCTCGTCGTTGAAGTAGGCGATTTCCTCATCGGTCATGTTGTCGAAGAGGGTGCAGTCAAAGAGCATGCGCGGATCCAAGAAGGAGCGGCCAGGAGCCTCATCACCGAACGCATTCTGCACAACGGTGGGAAGGTCCTTGGGCATGCCGTAACGGCGCCACTTGAGGGGGTGGACGGTCAAATCCTTCTCCCACGGGGTTTCACCGGTGACACCAGGGGCACGGGTATGCATCAACTCAGCAGAGAGATCCTTACCCTTGACCTTCACACGGTGCTGCTTTTCGAGAGAGTCATAGGAATAGCGAGCGCGTGCGTTTCGTTCTGCGTGGTACTTCTTCTGGTAGGCCTTGTAGTTGGCTTCGGATTCGGGGCTGCGTGCCATGGTGGTTTCCTTTCTGTGGTGGTTTTTGTTGTGGTTCTACTGTAGGGGTTTTTGGGGTGGTGGTTTGGTTGTTTTTTGGGGTTTGTCCCTTTGCTAAATTTTCTTGCCGGTTTTGGTCATGGTTTCGTATTGGCTGCGGAGGAGGGTGAAGGTCTGTCCCTTGGGGGTGGTGATTTTGACCATCCTCGGGTCCCTGGCGTCTTTTTTGGTGTAGCCCTTGGCGAGTTTGCCGCCCTTGGTGAATTTGATTTCTCCTCGGTGTTGGATGCCGCCCTTGCCGGAGTTGCTGACCGTGTAGGTGTAGCCTGCCTTGGGGTCGGTGAGGTCGTTGGGGTGGCGGGTGGATTCTACGTGGGTGCTGTAGGTGAGGTCGCCGGTTTGCTTGCGGAGGGTTTCGGTGTAGGTGTTGCCCCTGTCGATGCTTGCTTCGCGTTCGCTTGCGGTCTTTGCCTTCCTCTTGCGGACCTTGTCCTGTCGCCTCATGCTTTGCATGTTGCGTTCGACGCGGTCGGGGCCGCCGCCGTGGTTGCGGATTTCGCGTTGGGTCTTGGGCTTGAGGCGTTCGGGGAGTTCTTCGATGTCCTTGCGTGCCTGCTTTTCGGCGCGGTCTCGTTCTCGCTTGTTGTCGGCGTCGAATTGCTGCTTGCCGTATTCGTTGATGGACTGTTGGCGCAGGTTCTTGATCGCTTCGAGCTTGAGCGAGTCTTGGATTTGGAGGATGCGGACGGCTTCTGCTTGTGCGTCCTCAATGTTGTTGAAGCTGGTTTTGATGTTGTATTCCTTGATGAACCTTTTGGTTAGTTCGTTGTGCCTTTCGCCTTTCTTTGTCTTGTTCAGGGTTTTTTTGAAAGTGTTGACGTGGGTGTATGTTCCCCTGCCGTGGGCGTCGTTGTCGGCTTCGGAGGCTTCGTAGAGGGTGTCGAATTCCTCTTGCTGTTCGGCGAGTTCTTCGTCGGTGAGGCCGTTGGCGTCTTGGGTGTGTCGCCAGTCGCTGCTGCGCATTTTGCCGCCGTCGCGTGCGGAGGGTGAGTTGTCGCGGGTGACGGGGCGGCGTTCGGCGGGGGCGCCTGAGGCGTAGTAGCCGTCGTAGGCGGTGGGGTTGTGGATGTACCCGCCCAGGCCCTTATCCGAGTCGATGTCGATGGTTACGGAGAGGCGGTAGCTTGACGAGTTCTTTTTACCCTGGATGATGTGGACAGACTGGTCGTAGTCGAGACGTTCACCGGTGGGCAGCTCTAGGCGGTTTTCGCGGGTGATGACTTGTTCGCGGTAGACGCCTCGTTTGTTGGACTTTTCGAGCTTGCCTTCTGCGTTGTGCAGCACGATATTACCGTCGGGGCAGGCGCGGTCCCAGCTGTCGATGTTGGACTCGGCGAGGTCTTCGTCGGTGTACTGTGCCTGGCTGAAGAGGCCGCGTTCGAGGCCGTTCTTGTTCAGCTCGTGTGCGAGCCTTCCGGCACGTTTTGCGTCCTCCCAGCGGCGAGCGCCTTCTTCGTCCTGGACTTGGATTTGGTCGAGGTCGGCTTGGGCGTTTTTGTAGAGGAGTCGGGCGTATTCGCTGTTGGGGTTTTCGTCGTGGAGTTTTTTGGCTTCTTCGAGGGCTTCGCGGACTTTTGCTACTTCGTCGGCGTGCTCGTGTCGGCGTGCTTTCGGGCTCATGTAATACATACGCTGACATGCTTGGTATTCCTCGAAGGCGGCGGTGAGGTTGTCGTAGTCTTCGTCGGTGAGGGTGCCTGCTTTTTCTTTGCTCTCGAAGTCGTCGAGGGCTTCTTGGTAGGCGTCTTTGGCGTCGTTGTAGCGGGGTTCGTAGTGGGTGAAGCAGCGGGGGTTGGGCTTGACGTCGCACATGGTGGGTGCCTTTCTTCGTGGTTGGTTGTTGTGTTGTATCCGCCCCCTTTGTTGTTCCGGGGTGTGGTTGCCGGGGTGTGGATACGGGGTATTCATTCCTATGAAGGCACCTCATTGTGTGCTGGAAACCTCACGTGGTGGTGGATTTTTTTGTGGGATGTCTCAGTGGTTCATTGTGCGGGGGTGGGGGGCGGCGGGGTTCAGCCGCCCCCTTGTGGTGTGTGGTGTGGGTTTATGCCCTCAGTGCGAGGGCGGTAAGGATACCGGCTGCGTTGATGAGGGTGCCGGCTGCGAGGATCAGGTTGGGGTTGGGGGTCTTGTTGCGGTTGGCAATGAAGTCGCTGATCAGCACTGTGACCGGCAGGACGCAGGCAAAGGCGGCCCAACCTTCAGAGAGGAAGACGCCGGAGGCTGCTGCGGAGCCGATGACGAGCTTCGTGTTGAGGGTGTCCATCCAGGGGTCCTGGACGGTTCGGCGCAGCCAGTGCAGTACGCCCCATCCGGTCAGGGCGGAGGCGAGCATGAATCCGCCGGTGATTGCTGACAGATAGTCAGGCAGGGTGAAGCTAAGGCCGAAGGGGTAGAAGCCGCCGCTACACAGAACCAAGATTGCAGCGATGATTCCCATGCTTCCCAGAAGGGCGGTGCC
>PPYF01594188.1_pt1 | contig 10989 bp, 10 predicted proteins | sample 1559871 | NCBI WGS metagenome assembly PPYF01 (sample SAMN08240021, study PRJNA423297) | Human gut metagenome, whole genome shotgun sequencing project.
CATCATTGATATATCCATACTGACGGCCATCCGTTCCCATCAGGGTACTGTTATAATAACCTTCCAGCCCGGCATCTGCTGTTTCTCGCGAAAGAGTAAAACCGATGGTATCACAGGCAAGTTCATCAAAAGGATAGATTCTCAGATAATCTTCCTCAAACCAGACTCCCTGTACATTTGCACGTTCTTCCAGTTCTTTCTCGGAAAGACCGCTGTCCTCACCAGGGGAAGCATATTCTTCAAATGCTTTCTTCTGATCCATTGTTATTTGTTTTTTGAGGATCTGGTACTGGCTGGAGCTTGTCGCAGGATCTGTAAGTTTCTTTCGGATATCATCCTCATCAATACCCAGAACATCTACAAGTGCCTTGACCGTCGCATCTACATAGTCATGCTTTTCATCATTGACTTCCTTACAGTCCAGGATCACTGTATAAACCTTCTGACTTGTAGCGAGGAGATTTCCGTTACAATCATAAATATTGCCTCTCTTGGCCGGAAGTACACTGCTCTGATAGGACTGCTGTGCCTGCAGAAGCACTCGTTTTTTATACTTGGTTCCACTGGTCGCATTAATATACGTAATACGTCCCAACAAACAAACTAAAGCTAGTATTACTACTGCAAATAGTCCTACTAGCTTTCCCCGCATGGTATGATTGATTTTTGGTTGAGGTTTCTTACGTTTCCTCTGTCTGGTATCGCTCAAATTCTCACCTCTTACTTTCAGGGTACATCCTGATACTGTCTCACATAACTGCTGCTTGGCACACTGTAAGTCTTCTTCTGACTGTCAGTGGGATAGTTCATTCCCAGACGGCCGATCGCGGTTTCTCTGATCTGATCCAGATCAACTTCCGATGTCACCTGACTTTCATATGCATCATTTTCTTCTTTAAGCTGAGCCCATTCGGATTCCAGGCCTGCTACGGATTTAATCCTTCCTGTCAGCTCTGCCTTCAGCTGAAGATAGTTGACACAGCAAAACAACACTGCCACACTTACAACTGCCAGGAACGTTACAAATCCACGTCCCATACTCATTGCCTTCTCACGGTTACGCCTGGTCTCACGACTTATTCTCTGAGTGCCGGCTGTTACTGTGCGTGTTGTACTTCTATGCTTCACAGACTGCTCCCGGGAAGCCGCCGGTCTGCGTCCCGGCACCTCCTGCAGTCTCTTTACTGTATTTCCATCTATATACATCCCACGGGCATTTCTTGCATTTACTTTGCCTTTTCTGTTTGTAACTGCCCTGTTTGTCCTTTCCATCTACGCCCTTCAACTCCTATATTTCAGTCTGAAAATCTCCGCTCAAAAATCCTCAGTTTTGCACTTTTAGATCTTGGGTTTTCTTCCTGTTCTGCTGTCGTTGGAAGAATAGGCTTTCTGGTGATAACTTTTCCTTTGGATTTTTTGCCGCATACACACACCGGAAAGTCCGATGGACATGTACATGGATTTTCGTTTTTGCGGAAGATCGTCTTAACAATACGATCCTCTAAAGAATGGAACGTGATAATACATATTCTTCCTCCATCATCAAGGAGATCAATCATTCCATCCAGTGATTCTCTGAGAACATCCAGTTCTCTGTTTAACTCAATGCGAATTGCCTGAAACGTCCGCTTCGCCGGATGTCCTCCGGTTACCTGCATCTTCATCGGAATAGACTGACGAATGATCTCTGTCAGCTCTCCGGTGGTGCGGATCGGACTCTGCTGTCTGGCCGCCACAATGTGCTTCGCTATATTCTTTGCAAATTTATCTTCACCGTAATCACGAATGATACGGTACAGTTCTTTCTCTTCATAACCATTGACAATATCAGCGGCTGTCCTGCTCTGCCTCTGATCCATCCTCATATCCAGAGGTGCATCTGTCCGATAGGTAAATCCCCGCTCTTCATTGTCCAGCTGATACGATGAAACTCCCAGGTCTAAAACAATTCCGTTGACTTTCTGGATTCCCAGGCTGTGAAGTTCATTAGCCATGTAACAATAATTGCTGCGAATGATCGTCACTCTGTCCTCGTAGGCGGCCAGCCTGTCACTCGCAGCAACTATTGCATCTTGGTCCTGATCTATGCCAATAAATCTCCCCTTGGCAGAAAGTCTGCGGCACACTTCACTTGCGTGCCCTGCTCCTCCCAGCGTTCCATCCACGTAGATCCCGTCCGGCTTAATATTCAAGCCGTCAATGGTTTCTTCCAGTAATACAGACTTATGCTTAAATTCCATATCCGTCTCCTGTTGGATTTCTTTCCGGCGTATTGCTCAGATGATGATATCCATATCCCGCATACTCTCTGCGATACTGTCCATATCATCATAATTGCAGTTCTCGCTCCACTTTTCCTTGCTCCAGATCTCAATCCGGTTCAGGTTTCCTGTGAGTACCACTTCTTTCTCCAGACCGGCAAATTCCCTTAGCGGCTGTGGCACAAGGACTCTCCCCTGCCTGTCCAGTTCACAGTTTGTGGCACCTGCTACAAAGAAACGTGTGAAGGTTCGCGCATTTTTATTTGTAAGTGGTAAGGCTCTGAGTTTCTTCTCGAATGTTTCCCATTCATCCATGGGATAAACTGAAAGACAACCATCCAATCCTCTGGTCATGATAAACTCTTCTCCCAAAAGTTCTCTGAACCTGGCGGGAATGATCAGACGCCCCTTCGCATCTATTACATGATTGTATTCTCCCATGAACATAAAACTCACCTGCTCTCAAGAGTACGATTTTCCCCTTCGTACATCTCTGGTGGAGCTGTCAAGTCTGCCACATTCTCTCCATTCCCCACCACTATTCACCACTTTCTACCACTTATGAAACAATTCTACCCCATTTACTGTTAAATTACAAGTGGGAATCTGAGTTTTTTTAATGCATGCAAGCCTCTTTTTTTCTCTGAAAAAAGGAAGTTTTCTTATGTTTTTTCAAGAAAACTTCCCTTTGGATTTTATTATTTATCGCATCTTTTGTTTATTTAGAATCTGAAATCGGTTTCTGTAATTCCTCGGATTTTTCAGGATTGGCTTCCTCTGATGGTTTCTCTTTTGCCTCTGCAAAAACTTCCCGAAACTCATCCCTGACATCTTCAAAGCTCTGCATATCTTCATAGCCTCGCGAGGATTTTTCCTCCTTTGCATAACGCTCTTCCAGCCGACGTCTGTGAATCTTTTCACGCTTCTTGGAAAGAATACGCCTTACAGTCGCAACGATGCTGAATATCACAAAAATCCCTGCTAAAACCGGCACAAAAACAGAAATCTCCGTTCCCGGAATATAGATTCTGTCCGTACACAGAAATTCAATTCCTGCTTTTCCCAACGCGTATCCGGCAAAATATCTCATAAAGATCTCTCCCTGAAATTTCTTCCGTTTCGTATAAATAAGAAGCACACACAGCAGAAAAAAGCACCACAGACTCTCATAAATGAACAGCGGATGCACCTGAACATAGGAAATATCTCCTATCTTCACTATGTTTTCCTGCATTTCTGCCGTCAGCCTTGCACCGCTTAAAGTCTCTTCCGGAAGCTGCATAGCCAGAATGCTGTCTGTATATCTTCCTGTATACTCTCTGCTGAAAAAATTCCCCCACACTCCGATCATCTGGCTGATGACCACACCAGGGATGATGGTATCTGCCATTCTTCCAAATGACAGCTTCCTGATCTTGCAGAAAACAGCCAGGGCTGCTATACCGCCAAAAAGTGCACCATACATAACCATTCCGCCCGTACGGATATCCCATAATGCCCGCTGAGGTTCTTTAGCAAAAATTTTCCAGTGCAGAGCTATATAGCATAGCCTGGCACACACTACGCCGAACAGAACTCCCGGGATCAGTGCTTGCAGATAAAGGTTCTGATCCTGATTCTGTCTCTTTGCCTGCAGGATGATAAAAGAAAGCCCGGCAAGCATTCCGACTGCTATAAAAATCCCATATATGGTAATTTCAAACCCAAAAACCGAAACAGTTTCACCCACATATCCAAGGTTAATACCTAAATGTGGAAAACGAATCGACATATTCATAAACACCTTCATTATACATTAAATCTGAATAAGATCACATCTCCATCCTGAACAATGTATTCTTTTCCTTCCATGCGGACAAGACCCTTTTCTCTTGCTCCTGCATAGGAACCACAGTCAAGAAGATCTTTATAATTAACAACTTCTGCCTTGATAAATCCACGCTCAAAATCTGTATGGATCTTTCCGGCTGCCTGAGGAGCTTTTGTGCCAATCTTGATCGTCCATGCACGTGTCTCATCCTCACCTGAAGTCAGGAAGCTCATTAATCCAAGAAGACTGTAGCTTGCTCTTACAAGTTTCTCAAGACCGGATTCCTTAAGTCCCAGATCTTCCAGGAACATTTTTTTCTCATCATCATCCAGTTCGGAAATTTCTTCTTCGATCTCCGCACAGATTACAAATACTTCGCTCTTCTGCTCTGCTGCATATTTACGCACAGCCTGTACATATTCGTTGGACTCTCCGTCATCTGCCAGATCATCCTCGCTTACGTTTGCGGCATAGATCACCGGTTTCCAGGTCAGAAGATTATAGGTTCCCATCCAGCCTTCTTCATCCTCTGATTCCAGTTCCATTGTAATCGCCATCTGTCCGTCCTCGAGATGTGTCTTGACTTTCTGAAGGAAATCAAGTTCTTTGGCAGCTTCTTTGTCCATACGAGCGGTCTTGGTCACTTTTGCAATTCTTCTCTCCAGAATCTCAATATCTGAGAAGATAAGTTCCAGATTGATGGTTTCAATATCTCTGAGCGGATCAATGCTTCCATCCACATGGATGACATTCGGGTCCTCAAAGCAGCGCACTACATGAACGATGGCATCTACTTCACGGATGTTTGCAAGGAACTGGTTTCCAAGTCCCTCTCCTTTGGATGCTCCCTTTACAAGTCCTGCAATGTCAACAAATTCGATCACTGCCGGAGTGACCTTCTTTGAGTGGTAAAAATCTCCCAGAAGTTTCAGTCTTTCATCCGGTACCGTTACAACACCCACGTTCGGATCAATGGTACAGAACGGATAGTTTGCAGATTCTGCCCCTGCTTTTGTCAGGGAGTTAAACAATGTACTTTTACCTACGTTTGGCAGTCCCACGATTCCAAGTTTCATATCTCTATTTCTCCATTTCGTTATTATTGATTATATTTTCTGCTTCATTCTAGCACACACATTATAAAAAGTCTATCTGTAACTACGCTGTCTTTCAGTCTCTGGACATGATCATAAGCAGTGTGCCGGAATCAAATGTAACTTCTGCATTCGCCTCTCTGAATTCATTACTGACAGTCAGACCGCTGTCTTCTGTCCTGAGGCGGTAACCATCCAGCGGATATTTGAAGCCCTTAAGAGTCAGATTGCAGACCTCTCCTCCTATCGGAAAGAAAGAAACATATTTTCCAAACTGCTCTTCTTTTTTGAGAATCGTTCCATTCTCAATCAGGCACATATAATTATATTTATCTGCCAGAATAATCTGTACATTCTTTGATTTTCCCAACATCAGAAGACCGAAATTCGCCATCAGATGGTCAATTCGGTTTCCGGTTGCGCCCAGGATCATAATTTTTCCGGCACCATGCTCTATCGCATAGTTCACCGCTGACTGCGTATCGGAGTCATCTTTTTCCGGCTTTAATCGGAGAATTTCCGTATTTGTGAGAGTTTCCATATATGCTTCGCCTTCTTTTGAAAGGCTGTCAAAATCTCCCACTGCAATGTCCGGTTTCAGGTCTGTCCCCATAAAAAATTCCACACCTCTGTCCGCTGCAATGATACAGGTGTGTTCTGTTCTGTTTTTTTTCAAAAAATCGAGGGCAAAATCTTTTTGGATATTGCCCCCGCTTACGATGATCGTATCTTTCATCTCGTGCCTCAATTCAGTCTTTCGCTGATATTTTCGATTTTTTCCTGTATTCTCTGAACATTTGATGCAAGATCTCCATTAAATACATAGGAACCTGCCACAAGAAGATTTGCTCCAGCATCCATCACTGTCTCCAGAGTAGAATCGTTGATTCCACCATCCACCTGAATGTCTACATCCAGTTCTTCTTTGTCGATGATCTCCTTGAGCTCCTGGATCTTTTCTGTGCATTCCGGAATATATTTCTGTCCGCCAAACCCTGGCTGTACAGTCATGATCAGAACCATATCTATCTCATCCAGCAGATGACTGATGTCATTGACCGGAGTTGCCGGTTTGATGGACACGCCCACTTTGACACCTGCATCACGGATCAGTTCGATCGCACGCTCCAGATCCTCACAGGCCTCTGAATGTACCGTGATAGAATCTGCACCGCAGTCTACAAAATCCTGAATATATCGCTCCGGTGCACTTACCATAAGATGCACATCAAAAAACATTCTGGATTCTTTTCGGATAGAACGGATCACCGGCATTCCGAAAGAAATACTCGGCACAAAATCTCCATCCATAACATCAATATGGAGCCATTTCACTCCCTGTTTCTCCAGTATCTGAATCTGTTCGCCCAGACGGTTAAAATCCGCTGATAAAATAGACGGGCACAACTGATATTCCATTTAATATCTCCTTTTCTCTTTTAATTCTTCATATAAACTAAGATAATCTTCATATCGGATTCTACTGATCTCGCCCTCTTCAAGAGCTTCCTTTACTCTGCATCCTGGCTCATGAATATGCCTGCATCCCTGGAAACGGCACTGTTCATCATACCTTAAGAATTCCGGAAAATAATCCTTAAGCTCCTGCTCTTCCATATCGGTGAGATACAGCGAAGAAAATCCCGGAGTATCCATAAGAAATGTATTCTCCCCCACAGGGATCACCTGTGAATGACGGGTTGTATGTCTGCCTCTTTTAAGTTTCCTGCTGATCTCTCCTGTCTCCATCTGAACACCAGGCTGGAGAAGGTTCGTCAGGGAAGACTTGCCGACACCGGAAGGTCCTGCCACAACCGTAGTTTTTCCTTTAAGTATCTGGTGGATCTCTTCGATTCCTTCTTCCTTTAGTGCACTGGTAAGAAGTACCTGATATCCGCAGTTCTGATATGTCTGATAAAGTTCCTGTGTTTCCTTTTCTGAGGCAAGGTCCTTTTTGTTAAAGCATATGATTGCCGGGATACCTGCCTGCTCCATCATGATAAGGAAACGATCCAGAAGCATAAAATTCGGCTTTGGATCTTCCATCGCAAAAATCACAAATGCCTGATCCACATTGGCAACTGCCGGACGGATCAGGGAATTCTTACGGGGAAGAATCCTGATCAGATTCCCCCTCCGTTCTGCTTCATCCAATATTGTGATCTCTACATTATCACCAACCAGAGGTTTCTGGTTGTCCTTACGGAAAATACCCTTGGCTTTGCATTCATAAAGTGCATCATCTTCTCCGTAAACATAATAGAATCCTGCAATTCCCTTAATGATCTTTCCCTGCATGGATTACTCTGCCTTCTTGAAAGTCAGCGGATAAGATCCCAACTGCTGGAAGTTTCCATTGATCAGCTCTGATACATATAAGGTTCCTTCACTTACACCCGGAACACCTGTGATATCCAGAGTATATGGGAAAGTAATTGCCTCTCCGTCAACCACTTTCGTTGAAGTAGTCTCACCATTTGCCTCCTGGATCAGTTCCAGACGAATTGCTCCGCCCTGATATCCATTCGGAGTATTCAAAGTCTGTGTACATTTCCATACTTCCCCATTTGCAGCTGCGGTATTCTGCTGAGCCGTATTGTCTGCTGCAGCCGTATCCGTTGTTATGTCTGCTGCTGTTGTATCTGCCGGTGCCTGGTCTCCACAGCTCACTACAATAGCCATTGGTTCATCCGGATCGCCATATGCAGTGTCATCATCCTCTGAAACTGCTGACGGATCCTGAGAAATAACCTGACCAGCCGGTACCTCTGCACTCTGCTGCTCTGTAACCTGAATATCCACCCATTTGCCAAGTGCTGTAAGTGCCTCATTCTTTGTCATTCCTACTACATTCGGAATCTGTGCAGTATCACCATGATCCAGACCACGACTGACAGTCAGTGTAACAGAGTCTCCTGCTGTCATGCTTGTGCCTGTTTCCGGAGATACGCTCATCACATATCCTGGTTCAACAAGCGGCCATCCGCTGTCATCAGCCTCACTATATTCTTTCTGTACAGTTACAGTAAGTCCCATATTCTCGAGAGTCTGCTGTGCATCCACACCTGTCTGACCTGAAAGTTCCGGAATTGTAATTTCCTGCTGTCCCTTGCTGATATGATATTTGATCGTTGTATACTGCTCTACCTTGGTTCCCGCCGGGATATCCTGAGAAGAAATTCTTCCCTTTTCCTGTGTGGAGTTCTCCTCTCCGATCATCTGTTTACCAAGTTTTTCTTCTTCCAGAAGTGTAGCAGCCTCATCCTCTGTCTTACCTACCAGATTCGGAACTGCTACCATTCCATCCTGGTCTGCTGAAGCAGTTTCCTGCTCTGTCTTCTGTGTATTTTCCGTTCCATCACTTCCTATGATACCCGATACCTTGCCGATTACAAAAATTGCACCGACTAAAACTGCAGCTCCTGCCAGAAGGGCAACGATCGTAACTGCTGTGTTAGGACCTTTTTTCTTCTTGGCGGATTTTTTGCGTTTTGGAGCTTCCTCGTAATCATCATCGTCCCGGTCATAATCTGTATCATAGATTTCCTCTTCCAGATCATCTACTTCCGGCTTCTGTGAAGAGGTACGTGGAGTACTCTTGATTTCTCCCAGCTCTTCATCTGAAATAACAACTGTCTTAGCCTCATTATCTACTGAGGATAAAGTAACAAAATTACCCTGCGGATCGATCAGGGAATGCTTCAGATCGGCGATCACATCTTCCATTTTTTCGTAACGGCGCCCAACACTCTTCTGTGTACATTTCAGAATGATCTGCTCCAGACTGTATGGGAGATTTTCGGTATATACACTTGGCGGTACCATTTCTTCCTGAAGATGCTTAATCGCAATTGCAACTGTCGTATCTCCGTCAAAAGGAACTCTTCCTGTGACCATCTCATAAAGAGTGATACCAAGAGAATAGATGTCACTCTTCTCATCACTGTATCCGCCCCGGACCTGCTCAGGTGAACTGTAATGTACAGATCCCATCACATTGGAGCTGATCGTATTGGAAGAAGCCGCTCTTGCAATTCCAAAGTCTGTGACCTTTACCTTACCATCTGTAGAAATAATGATATTCTGAGGTTTCACATCACGATGAACAATTCCATGATTATGTGCAGCTTCCAGTCCCATGGACACCTGAATGGCAATACTTGTGGCTTCCTTGATGGAAAGCTTCCCTTTCTTGGCAATATACTCCTTAAGAGTGATTCCCTCGATCAGTTCCATAACGATGTAATAAACACCGCCATCATCTCCTACGTCAAATACATTGACAATATTCGGATGTGTAAGACCTGCTGCTGCCTGTGCTTCGCTGCGGAATTTACGGATAAACGTTGTATCCTCTCTGAATTCCGGCTTTAATACCTTTACCGCAACAAAGCGGTTGAGCTTATGATCTTTTGCTTTATAGACATCCGCCATTCCGCCGGTGCCTATTTTCCCTAAAATTTCATAACGTTCTGCTATGATTGTTCCTGTCTTTAACATTTTTCTACCTCATTCGTGAATGGTTCTACCAGTATCACTGCAATATTATCCTTACCACCATTCTGGTTGGCTTCTCTCAGAAGTCTTTCACCCTTCTGTGGCAGTTCCTCGTTCTGGTTCAATATAATTTCTTCAATCTTGCTGTCCTCTACCATATTGCTCAGACCGTCGGAACACATAAGGATGGTACTGCCCGGTTCCATCTTAAGGTCAAAAAAGTCAATATCGACAGTTCTCTCCGCACCAAGTGCTCTCGTGATAATGTTTTTATCCGGATGATTTCTTGCCTCTTCCCGCTTGATCTCTCCGATTCTGATCATCTCTTCTACCAGTGAATGGTCTTTTGTAACCTGGCGAATCTTTCCCTGGATGATATACAGGCGGCTGTCACCAACATTTGCAACATACAGATAATGCCCTACAATCGTGGCCACTACCATAGTTGTTCCCATTCCGCGCAGTGCTTCATCTCTCCTGGCGGACTCAAGGATCTCTGTATTGGCGGTCTCAATGGCATGACGAATTACCTTGATAGGATTGAAATCTGCGTCTTTTTGAATCTCATCCACCAATGTCTGAACAGCATGAGAGGACGCGTAATCTCCTGCATTATGACCGCCCATGCCATCGGCAACAACGAACAGATTCTGGAGATTTCCTACCGGGGTCTCGGAAACAAACACATAATCCTGGTTCATTTTCCGCTTCTGTCCTACATCCGTAGCTGAATATACCCTCATGTCACTTCTCACTTTCTGTTTTTTCCATGTAACGTTTTCTTAACTGGCCACAGGCACCGTCAATATCGCTGCCCATTTCCCTTCTAATAGTACCATTTATTCCGTATTTTTCAAGATTTATTTTGAAATTCTCCACCGCCTGCCTGGTTGAACGCACGAAAGAACGCTCTCTTACAGGGTTTACCGGAATCAGGTTTACATGGCAGTTCAGTCCCTTAAGACGGTCTGCAAGCTCTTTTGCATCTTCTCTGCTGTCGTTTACACCTGCGACCAGACTGTACTCAAAAGTGATTCTTCTGCCGGTTTTGTTGAAATAGTTCCGGCAGGACTCCAGGAGTTCATCGATTGTATATTTGTTTGCGATCGGCATAAGTTCCCGCCGTTTTTCATCGTTTGGTGCATGAAGAGATACTGCCAGCGTCATCTGCAGTTTTTCTTCTGCAAGTTTATAGATCTGCGGCACCAGTCCACAGGTCGATACCGTGAGATTCCTCTGGCTGATATGAATTCCTCCTTCTTCCGTGAGAATATGTATAAAGCGAAGGAGATTGTCATAATTATCCATCGGTTCACCCGTTCCCATC
>PPYF01546555.1_pt1 | contig 10987 bp, 9 predicted proteins | sample 1559871 | NCBI WGS metagenome assembly PPYF01 (sample SAMN08240021, study PRJNA423297) | Human gut metagenome, whole genome shotgun sequencing project.
TAATGGGAGCTCCTGTTCAACCGGAACATGCAGAGCCGGAACACAAAACGGCTGCACCGGGTTCCGATAACAATGAGCCGGAACAAGCGCCGCATAACACCTTACCGACAAAAGAGATTGAGAAGATAATAGAACACGAGCGCGTGGTGGAGGTCCGTGACCATTCGTCGCATCACACCCTGCATATCGTGATCGCCTCGCTACTATCTCTGGTGGCCGGTCTGGCCATAGGATATTTCGCCAATAACCGTTTAAACCTCAGCCACATCAAAAACGTTAATATTGAAGCCGAGGGCGTAAACGTGATAAGCAAGACCGAAGCGAAAGAAGGCAAATCCGCAACTGCCGACAGCCTGGCCTCCGTTGCCGCCGGACACTCCGACAGCATCCCTGCCGACACCGTCAGCCCCGGCCAAGGTCCAACAGCGGTTGAACCGGAAGCTAAAACTGTGGAGACTCCCCGCGCCGCCATCGTTACCGATACCGTGAAAGCCAACCGATATCTCACCACCATGGCACGCCGGCACTACGGCAAGAAGATATTCTGGGTTTACATCTATGAGGAGAATAAAAATATCATTGACGATCCGGACCACATTGCGCCTAACACCGTGGTCGTGATACCCCCGGCCGAAAAGTACGGAATCAAAGCCGGCGACAAAGAGAGTGAGGCAGATGCCATGCGCCGCGCCCAAGCAATTGTCAACAGTCAAAAATGATTAAATCTTAATAGAGGTAAACTCTTAATAGATAAAATTAACACTCTCTTTTCACACTTTAGCCACCTATTTCATATTTTTGCACCACAATCAAGGGGAAGATGCACCTGCCGCGCCGCGGTCGGCGCATCTGCCTTTATGATGTAGTGCAATCGCTTAATTATCAAAACTTAAGCATCAGGACAACAACGAATTAATCTAAACACAACATCTATAACACCAACACATTATGAGTGAACCGGTTAACATCCGCGACCTTAACGACCTCGTTGCAGGTAAAAGAGATTTCGTAAATCTGATTACCCGAGGGATGGACCAGACCATCGTCGGTCAGAAACACCTTGTGGAATCGCTCCTTATAGCCCTCCTTTCCAACGGCCACGTGCTGCTTGAAGGTGTCCCCGGCCTGGCAAAGACCCTTGCCATCAAGACTCTCGCACAGATTATCGACGCCAAATACAGCCGTATTCAGTTCACCCCCGACCTTCTCCCCGCCGACGTTGTGGGAACAATGGTCTACAGCGTCAAGAACGAGACATTCCAGGTGAAAAAAGGCCCGGTTTTCGCCAACTTCGTACTTGCCGACGAAATCAACCGTGCACCGGCCAAAGTGCAGTCCTCGCTGCTTGAGGCCATGCAGGAACGCCAGGTGACAATCGGCGACAAGACCTTCCAGCTTGACGAGCCCTTCCTTGTGATGGCCACCCAAAACCCCATCGAACAGGAAGGCACCTACCCCCTCCCCGAAGCGCAAGTCGACCGTTTCCTCCTCAAGGTGGTTATCGGCTATCCGTCGCGCGACGAGGAAAAACTGATCATCCGTCAGAACATCTCAAATGAGAAAAAAGAGGTACGTCCGCTCCTCAAGCCCGAAGAGATTATCGTGGAGCAGATCTACATCGACGAAAAGATTGAACGTTACATCGTCGACATCGTTTTCGCAACCCGCTTCCCCGCCGAATACGGCCTGAACGACCTGACCGGCATCATCGGATTCGGAGCATCGCCACGTGCATCCATCTCGCTTGCACGTGCCGCCCGCTCCTATGCATTCCTTCACCAGCGCGGCTATGTGATTCCCGAGGATGTGCGCGCAGTGTGCCACGATGTACTCCGCCACCGCATCGGCCTTACCTACGAGGCTGAAGCCAACAACATCACCGCCGATGAAATCATCTCCGAAATTCTGGACAAAGTAGAGGTGCCCTGATAACAAGGCGCTTCAACGAATACCCAACTTATACAGCAACCGTACATGGACGCCAAAGAGCTTCTGAAAAAAGTCAGACGAATTGAAATAAAAACCCGCGGGCTGTCGCAGAACATCTTCGCCGGAGAATATCATTCCGCCTTCAAAGGGAGGGGAATGATGTTCTCTGAAGTGCGCGAATATCAGTATGGCGACGACATACGCGACATTGACTGGAACGTTACGGCGCGCCACAACAAGCCGTACGTCAAGGTGTTCGAGGAAGAACGCGAACTCACGGTCATGCTGCTTGTCGATGTCAGCGGTTCGCGCCTTTTCGGAGCTGTGGGCGAGGAGAAACGCGAGATGATTGCGGAGATAGCCGCCACGCTGGCGTTTTCAGCCATCCAGAACAACGACAAAATCGGGGTGATTTTCTTCTCCGACAAGATAGAGAAATTCATTCCGCCCAAGAAAGGACGCAAGCACATCCTGTTCATAATCCGTGAACTGCTTGACTTCACACCCGAGAGCCGCGGCACCGATATCGGCATGGTGCTCCGCTACTTCTCTGATGCCCTGAAAAAGCGTTGCACCACATTCCTGATTTCCGACTTTATCGACGAAAAGGACTATTACAAGGCTCTTTCAATAGCTTCGAACAAGCACGACGTCTACGGCGTACAGGTCTACGACAAACGCGATGCACAGCTTCCCGATGTGGGTCTGATGCGCGTGGCCGACCTCGAGACCGGCACCGAACAGTGGGTTGACACATCCTCGAAACGTGTACGCAACGATTATAGCCGCTGGTGGTATGAACGTCAGCAGAACATGTCCGACACACTGAAACGTTGCCGGGTAGGCTCTGTAAGCGTGGCCACCGACGAGGATTTCGTCAGCGCGCTCAAAGGATTGTTCCAAAAGCACGCCTGACCACTCACAATCCGGACCTCAGGCAGTGGTTAACCACCCTTTCTAAGCTCCAGCATTTCCAACATAACGATGAAAGCAATCAGAAACATATCCATCACACTCCTGCTCTGCATCACGGCCGTGTTGCAGGCTGTGGCTGTGACTTCGATAAAAGCCTCCGTCGATTCCACTCAGATGGAGATGGGACGCCAGATGGCTGTCAAGCTCAACATTGTGCAGCCGCACAATGCAGGAACAGCACTGATGGTCGATAAAAACGCCTTTCCGGCCGAGGTCGAGATAATAGACTGGGTGGATGGCGACACCACCGACATCGGCAACGGTCTGGAAGAGATAAAGCGTGCGCTTGTGGTGCAGTCGTTCGACTCCGGCGTATATGCCATCCCCCCGTTCCTGCTGGTCAACGGACCTGACACCGTACGCTCCAACGGCCTTTCAATCAAGGTCAATCCTGTTGACGTCAGCGAAATGACCGACATAAACCCCATTGCTGATGTTGCCGGTTTTGAGTCGAAATGGTACGACTGGCTGCCCGACTGGATCACCGACTACTGGCTCTGGATTGTGCTTGGAATCGTGATTATAGCAGGTGGCATATGTGCATACCTGATTCTCAGCAACAAGGTGAATGTCAACATCATGCCGCAGAAAAAGCGTCTGCCGCCCGATCAGATTGCCTTCAACCGCCTAAATGCCCTGAAAGAAGCACAGCTTTGGGAGAAGGGACAGGAAAAGGAGTATTATACGCGCCTCATCGACATTCTCAGGGATTACCTGCAGGAGCGTTTCGGCATAAATGCCATGGAAATGACCTCATCGCAGATTCTGAAAGCCCTGTCGGCCAACGAAGAGACCCGCATGTCGAACAAGTATATGCAGCGCGTGGTTGAAATTGCCGACTACGTGAAATTCGCCAAGGTACGCCCCCTCCCCGACGATAACGTACGCTCCTTCCAGAACGCCATGCAGTTCGTCGAGGAAACTCGCCCTGTGGTCACAGAGAACCCCGACGGCGAGGCTGAGAACGGCAATGTGTCCGCGCAGACAGCAGCCGCCCCCGACAAGAAAACAACAAACGATAACCCCACAACGAAAGGAAAATAAATGATGCATCTGGCTCATCCCGGCTTACTTTGGTTGTTTCTGCTCTACGTGCCTCTGATTGCATGGTATGTGTGGAAACACCGTTCGGCCTATCCTTCACTCCACATATCCACCACCGGTCCGTTCCGGCGCACGCCAAGGCCGGTGAAGCAGTACGGCCTGTATGCCATGTTCGCCCTGCGTCTGGCGGCCATAGGCTGCCTTATCATTGTGCTCGCACGTCCTCAGACACGCGATGCATGGCGCACATCGAGCACCGAAGGCACCGACATGGTCATAGCCCTTGACATCTCATCGAGTATGCTGGCACGCGATTTCAAGCCAGACCGCCTGGAAGCCGCAAAAAAAATAGCTGCCAACTTCATCAACGGCCGTGAAAACGACAACATGGGTCTGGTGGTGTTCGCCGGAGAAGCGTTCACCGGAGTGCCCATGACAACCGACCGCGCCGCGCTCACCAACTATGTCAACGCCCTCAACCGCGAAATGCTTGAGGACGGTACCGCCATAGGCGACGGCCTCGCCACATCCATAAACCGCATCAAGGACGGACGCGCAAAATCGAAAAGCATAATCCTTCTGACCGACGGTTCGAACAACACCGGCATCGTGGCTCCGCTCACCGCCGCCGAGATTGCACACAAACTTGGCATAAAGGTCTATACCATAGGCATAGGCACAAACGGCACAGCCCCTTATCCGCAGGTAAACATGTTCGGCCGCATAGAATATGTGCCGATGCCCGTGGTGATCGATGAGTCAACACTCAAACAGATTGCCGACATAACCGGAGGCAAATACTTCCGCGCCACCGGCAACAAGGTGCTCACAGAGATTTTCGAGGAGATTGACAAACTTGAAAAAACGGAATTCGATGTGCGTCACTTCTCGCACACCGAGGACAATTATCTCCCGTGGGCGCTGCTCGCTCTCGGACTTTTCGTTCTTGAACTGCTGCTGCGGCAGACATGGCTGCGGTCCATCCCCTGACCGACGCCTCCGCCCAACTTACGCACCGCCATTCAAGATATTAACCGCATACGCATGATAATCAGCAATATCAAATGAGCTTCGCATATCCACATCTGCTATATCTTCTGTTCCTGCTGCCGGTGATTTTCGGCCTGTGGTGGTGGGCACGTCTGGCACGCAAGGCAAAATTGCGCCGCTATGGCAATCCCGCACATCTGTCGCGCCTGATGCCCGAGGCATCAAAATATGTTCCGGCGGTAAAAATCAGTCTGGAACTCCTTGCCCTGGCAGCCCTTATCGTGGCGATAGCGCGCCCGCGCGCCGGCCAGAAAGAGGAAGTGGAGAACACCTCCGGTATAGAGGTCATGATTGCATTCGACGTATCACGCTCGATGCTTGCCTCCTCTACCGATGACCCTCAGGGTGTTTCGCGCCTACAGAGAGCGAAATACATCCTCAACCGCCTAATCGACAAACTCGACAATGACAAGGTGGGACTCATTGTTTTCGCAGGAGAAGCCTATACCCAGCTCCCTATCACAACCGATTTCCTTTCGGCACGCATGTATCTCGACGAGATTTCAACCGAGATGGTACCGACACAAGGCACAGCGGTCGGAGCGGCAATCGACATGGCCATAAACTCGTTCTCACCCGATCCGGAGATAAGCAAGGCGATAATCGTGATTACCGACGGCGAGAACCATGAAGGCAACGCCGTGGAGATGGCCGAGTACGCCAAAAGTCAGGGCATCGAGGTGGATGTCATCGGAGTCGGTTCGCTCAAGGGTGCGCCTATTCCGGTCAATCCGCGCAAAGGCGAATTCCTGAAGGATGCCTCCGGAGCACCTGTGACCACATATCTTAACGAGGCTATGGCGAAAGAGATTGCCAAAGCCGGAGGTGGCGCATACATCAACGGCTCCGGCAACAAGGCTGTCGACCAGCTCATAGAAAGCCTTGACCAGATAAAGAAATCAGATCTGAAACATGTATCCTACAAGGCCAGTGCCGAGCAGTTCCCGGTGTTCGCCAGCATAGCGTTACTGCTGCTGGTGATTGACGCCTGCATACTGCCGCGCAAGATCGGCTGGCTCAAGAAATTCACTTTCTTCAGCAAATGATACACCCACTCCGGACACCGATCCGGCCAACAACAATGCTCAAACACCGTTATATGAAACGTTACGTCAACATATTGTCGCTCACAGCCACAGTGGCACTCCTGCCGCTGCTGGCAGGGTGTGGCAAGAATCACGATAACACTGCGGAACAGGCGCAGGTGCAGTCCACAAAGCGCGAGCGCAATTCTATAAAGGAGGGCAACGCGCAGTATGCCGAGCAGCATTACGCCGATGCCGAAATTTCCTACAAGAAGGCTCTTGAGGAGAATCCGGACAACGCCACCGCGCAGTTCAATCTCGCGTCAGCATACCTGAAACAGCGTGGCAACGACATTGCCAACAAGGCCGATTCGCTTGTGCGCACTGCCGATGCCATGCTTGCCAAAGTAGCCTCGCAGACCGACGTCAAACTTGCCGAAAGTTCTTTCTACGACCGCGGCAACATAGCCTACAAGGCCGAAGATTACGCCTCGGCCATAGAGATGTACAAGAATGCTCTCCGCAGAAATCCTGACAACGACCAGGCCCGAGAGAACCTCCGTCTGGCCCAGTTGAAAAAGCAGGAGCAGGACCAGCAGAACCAGGACCAGAACAAAGACCAGCAGGACCAGAATCAGGATCAGAATAAAGACCAGAATCAGGACCAGCAGCAGAATCAGGACCAGCAGGACAACCAGCAGGATCAGGACAAGGATAAAGACAAAGACCAGAACCAGCAGAACTCACCCGACCAGAACAAGGACCAGCAGCAACAGCAGAAGCAGCAACAGGGCGGTCTGAGCGATGCAAGCGCCCAGCAGATTCTGAAAGCCATGGAGGATAAGGAAAACGGCACCCGACAGAAAGTGGAACTGATGAAACAGGGTGAAGAGAAACGCGCCAACCGCCGCACCACCGACAAACCCTGGTAATAAGCCCGCCCCTCCCACGTCACTCAACTATGAAATGAATTACCCGACATGAAGAAATTATTCTTGTTATTTACGTTGATAGCCGGCATATGCTGCCAGATGGCCGCACAAGTGTCGTTCAAGGTGCAACCGCCCCGAAACGTGATTGCAGGCAATGTGTTCTACGTCACCTACCGCCTGTCGAACGCTGAAGGCACAAGCCTGAATGCCCCGGCCATCGAGGGGTGCAAGCTGCTTTCGCGCAATCCAGGCGTCAGCACCATGCAGTCCATGCAGATTATCAACGGTGTGCAGAGTTCAAACACATCGGTCGACTATACATTCACCTACCGTGCCGAAAAAGAGGGCACATACACCATTCCACCGGCCACTATCGTGGCCGATGGCAAAACACTGCAGACCTCGGCCGCACAGTTCCGGATTCTCCCTCCTGATCGCAATTCTGCACAGAACAACGGCGGTTACGGCGGCAACGCCATGGGGATGCCGGATTTCGACGAGCCTGCACAGGACACCAAGATATCCAAAAACGACATCTTCGTGCGCGTAATCCTCAACAAGAGTCAGGCCTACGAAGGCGAGGCCATTGAATGCACCCTCAAACTCTACACCAAATTCGAGCGCATCAATTCGTTCATGGTCACCTCTCCCCCAACTTTCGACGGCTTCCTTATCGATGAACTCGACACCCAGGCCCAACTCAATGAGGTGGAGCACTACAACGGCCAGAACTACATAACTGCCGTGCTGAAAAAATGCATAATCTTCCCTCAGAAATCGGGAAAGCTCACCATCAACTCCGGAAAATACGACCTGAGCGTGGTGCAGCTCGAACGCGTGTCGAACGGCTTCTTTATCTCTGCCCGTCCCATTGAGAAGGAGGTGCATCTGCAGCCGTTCACCCAGACAGTCAACATCACTCCCCTCCCCCAGCCGGAACCGGCCGGATTCTCAGGCGCTGTGGGACAGTTCAAATTTGAAAGCGCACTCAGTTCCAACACTCCGAGAACAGGTGAAGCGATTTCGCTCCGCTATATCGTAACCGGTACGGGCAACATCAAATACTTCACCGAGCCCAAACCGCAGATTCCATCGGAATTCGAGCAATACACACCCAAGACCGAGGAAAATGTCCGTATAGCCGGAAACACCCTCACCGGTACCCGGAGCATTGACTACACCCTCGTGCCGCAATCGGTGGGCGAATTCAAGATTCCGGCACAGGAATTCGTGTACTTCGACCTCGCCAAGAAACAATACGTCACACTCACCGCTCCGGGATACACGCTCAATGTGGCCAAAGGCTCCGGAACCACAATGAGTGCTGAGCAGCGCGACATCGAAGCCAAGAACACCGACATCCTGCACATAAAGACAGGCGACAAGAACCAGTCGGCCGACCATACCCCCATGATACGTTTCTGGTGGTATTGGGCCATCTTCGGCGCACTCCTCGCCGCAGCCATAGCCAGTGTGCTCATCTACAGCAACAAACTCAAACGCGAAGCCGATGTTGCGGGACGCCGCACGTCCCGTGCCAACAAGGTGGCCCGGAAGCGCCTTAAAATGGCCGAAAGCTTCATGAAAGCCCACAAGAGCGACAAATTCTATGAAGAGTTGCTCAAGGCAATGTGGGGCTATCTGAGCGACAAGCTCAACATCCCCTCGTCGCAGCTCACTCGCCAGAACATCGTGGACACCCTGTCGCAACGCGGAGCCGACACAGAAATCTGCAATAACGTGATAGCCATCCTCGATGACTGCGAAATGGCACGTTACACCCCCGATTCATCTCTCGATTCGTCGGTAGAGGCCATATATAACCGTGCAACCGATGTAATCAACGAAATTGAACGCAGCAAGATAGCACGTGCCTGACTTCCGACATGGCGCAACATTTCAACCAAACCATCAGACGCAACATGAAACATATCATATCATTCGCCATATTTCTGATTGCCGCATTGACAGCGGCAGCCCAGCAGGATTCAATCACAACGGCAGGTGCCGCTGTCGCCTCACCAGAAGCAGAGGAGGCTCTGGAAACTGGCATCGAAGCAGGACGTCTGGCAGAACAGGCCGACTCGGCATATGCCGCCGATAATTTCTCACTTGCCGAACGGCTTTACCGCGAATCCATAACTTCTGAAGGCACCTCCAGTACGATATGCTACAATCTCGGCAATGCTTATTATCGTCAGGGCAATCTCGGCATGGCGATTGTAAACTATGAACGCGCCCTCAAACTCGACCCCACCAACAAGGACGCACGCATAAATCTGGAATTCGTGAAAGGGAAAATCACAGACCGCCAGATTGACTCAGGTTCCTTCGTATCGAATCTTTGGGAAAACATCGTAATGTTTTTCAAGGCCGACACATGGGCCTCGCTTGCGATAATTCTCTTTGCACTGTTTCTTGCCTCGGCGCTCACCTATCTTTTCTCGTCGGTGGTGCTTGTCAAGAAACTGAGTTTCTTCGGTGGCCTGATAATATTCATTGTGTGCGCGCTTGCCGTGATCATATCGTTCGCGGCTGCAAACCGTGTTGAAACCGACCGGTATGCCATCATCCTCCCACCCTCCGCCCAGCTTTCCACAACGCCGCGCGAGGCACGGAACCAGTCGGAAGAAGCATTCCTGCTGCACGAAGGCACCAAAGTGGAGATTGTTGATTCCATCTCATCATCGGCCGACGGAAAATGGTTTGAAGTGCGCGTAGGGCAGAATGAACGTGCATGGATCAAGGCAGCCGATGTGGAGCGCATCTGACAAATTCTCTCACCTTACCCCGTGCCTACATGCCCTATAAAGCCTTTCAGGCCATTTATCATAAGCCTTTGTTTGACTTAAAATTAGGGTAAAAGAATGAAAAAATATGTTGTAAAACACATAACAAACATTTGCTAATTACAGCCATTAAGCATAAATTTATGGTGCTAACAGAACATATTTCACCCTAAAAATACACGATCATGACAAAGACAATCACTTTCAACGATCTGCGTCGCCTTAAAGACAGCCTTCCCGATGGCGCAACCCACCGCATTGCCGACAAGCTCCATATAACCGTGCAAACAGTTCGTAACTACTTTGGGGGTTCAAATTACGAATTCGGCAATAACTGCGGTGTACACATCGAACCGGGTCCCGACGGTGGCATTGTAGTGCTCGACGACACCACCATCTACGACATGGCGGTTGAAATCCTTCAGGAAGAGGAACAGAAAAAGGAAGCCTGAATTTGAGAATTAAACGGCCACATGAAGCCAGAACAGCATTCATCCGCCGTCAGAAACATTCAAGCAACCAAAGCATAAGTCGCGCCCATCGGCATGCCCCGAAGGGCGCGATTTTATTTATCTCCGCAAAACACCCACGCCATGACACCCAACCGCCTCATAACTCTGGCCATACACACCTTTGAACGTGCCCAGAAAGTGAAACTCATTCTGGAACGTGAAGGCATTCCTGTGGAACTCAACAACGTCAATCTGGCAAATCCTGAAGTATCGGCGGGGGTGAGAGTCCGCATCAAAGAGGCCGACCTCCCCAAAGCACTGCGAATTGTGGAGAACTTCGAGATTTTCAACGTTGCCGACACCGACAGGGCTAAACATCGGCAGGGCAAGATTCTCGTGCCAACCGACTTTTCTCCCCATACATCCCTGGCCGTTAAACTGGCCATGCAACTTGCATCCCGCATGAACTGCGAAGTGGAGTTTATGCATGCCTTCATAAGCCCTTCGGGAAGCGAGACAATACAGCTTTCCGACGCCTACGATTATGAGCTGGAGGATATGGAGCTCACCTCCCGAATGCAGCAGCAGGCGGAAACGCTGATGAAACGTTTCGCACACACAGTGCGCGACGATATCAAAAGCGGACGCCTCCCGGCAGTGAAATTTTCCACAATAGTCAGCGAGGGTATTCCGGAGGAGGTCATTCTCTCGTATACACGCGAGGAAAAGCCGCTGATGGTTGTGATGAGCACACGCGAGGCAGGGAAAAAGGAAACGGAACTGATAGGCAG